>Ga0255137_1000362_pt1 | contig 15831 bp, 14 predicted proteins | sample Law_Atlam_RepC_8_FD_188548 | JGI IMG/M metagenome (GOLD analysis project Ga0255137, IMG submission 188548) | Freshwater microbial communities from St. Lawrence River, New York, United States - Law_Atlam_RepC_8d | ecosystem: Environmental > Aquatic > Freshwater > River | place: USA: New York... | reverse complement strand
AGGAAGGATGGTGGAGCTACCAAAGCCCAGACCCCATTCAAAGCGATTTGCAGGTCAAACGGGAAATGGCCCTCTGGCAAACCCAACGGGAGCTGGAAAAACAAAACTTTCAGCAGCGGGTCAAAGCGCTCCGAGCCGTTGCGCTCGGACTCATCGTTGTAGTCATCGCCTTATCGGCCTTATTCGTCGTCAAACTGGCTCAGGTCCGCCCGGACGCTTTCCAGCGCCTGTTCCGATGACCATCGACATCGCCTCGGGCAAATACCGGCTCTTCACGCGTGGCAACAACACCTTGAATTCGGCCGATGGCAGCGTCGGACCCCTCCTCGCCAGAGCACCGCATCTATATCAACGGTGAACTTTCCGATAGCTCTCCCGGACGACCGCAGGGACTGCGTTCTTCGTCATCGCCGGTAAGCATCGGATCCAAGCGGATGGGCACCCCCCAGGATACGACGGAAGCTTCGGATCTCGGGAACCTCAACGGCCGCGGCAACCGACATCGGTACAGGCTTGCCGGCAACGATCGGCCAAGATCCCACCGGATTGTACCAAGAAACAGGCTCCGGAGAGATCGACGATCTCGGCGTTTGGCGCCGCGCACTGACCCCGCTGGAAGCGGCCAGCCTCTACACGGCCGGACTCAACGGACAGAGTTTCGAAGACCAGCCGCCCTTGGGCAATTCCAAGATCCTCATCAACACCTCGGGATCCAATATTCAGCTCCTCTGGGAACGAGGAACACTGCAGCAGGCAGGCTCCTTGAGCGGACCCTGGACCGATGTCGGAGCACCAGCCACGTCCCCCCTGACGGTAACCCCGACCGAGACACGGTTCTATCGGATCAAGCCGTCGCTCACGGTTCTTGCTGATTTTTGTCCCGACAGGCGACCCGGAAACGGGTCGCCTGTTTCGTTTCTGGTGAACAGAGAAAGGAAGGAGTTCCGGGCCGGACACACCAAGGAGGCGAGGGTGGAGAACCCTGCTGAAACAAGTGCCCCCGACCCGGAACGGGCGGACGAGATGTTGGTTCTCCGTTGTCCGCCCTGCCACCGGCAAGCCGGCGACATTTTCTTTCTAAGCCTCCTGCACAGCACCCGCAACGGGCAAATCGAACCCGATAAAGAATTAACACCGGAGCCAGCATCACAGGCTCGGGACGAAACGTGTTGCGCCATCAGAACCCCAAGACTCAGAGCCGACACGGGTAGACTGGACCCCCCCTTCCACCGCAGCGGTCTCTCTTTGGAGCCATTGATGCATCACCCATGAATTTCTCGCTGGGGGTTTTGAAAGGTCTGAGAGGCTTGCGGCGAATCGTTCTTTGTCACCGGCTTCAGCTCAGGCCGCACACCGCCCCATGCTTGCTCAAATACGATCCGCCTCCATTCAAGGTATCGACGCTTTCCCTGTGGAAGTCGAAGTCGACTCCGGCACCGGCCCCCAGCAAATCGTCCTCGTGGGCTTGCCCGATGCGGCGGTGCGAGAATCCCGGGACCGCGTCGGGACAGCCATTCTCCACAGCGGATTCCGTTTTCCGCCGGGACGGACCACCATCAATTTGGCTCCGGCAGATGTCCGAAAGGAGGGACCGAGTTTTGATCTACCCATTGCCGTGGGAATTCTCGCCGCCAGCAAGCAACTCACCCCGCGGGATCTCACTGCTTTCGCCATGGTGGGAGAATTGGCCCTGACCGGAGCCGTGCGAGCGGTCAAGGGCGCCCTGGCCCTGGCGCTTCGGGCCCGGGCTGAAGGCTGCCGAGGCATCTTGCTGCCCGCGGAAAACGCCGCCGAGGCAGGCGTGGTCAACGGTCTGGATGTCATCCCCATCCGAAGCCTCCAGGAGGCCGCTCAATTCCTCGCCGGAGAGATCGTCATCCATCCCCGGGCCATCGACACCGAAGCGCTCTTCCTCGGAGTCGACGGCGAGTCCATGGACATGAACGAGGTCCGTGGTCAGGAATCGGTGAAACGTGCCCTCGAGGTGGCCGCTGCCGGTGGGCATAATCTTCTGCTCATCGGCCCACCAGGAACGGGCAAGTCCATGCTGGCCCGACGCTTGGCTACCATCTTGCCGCCACTAACCCTGGCCGAGGCTCTCGAAGCCACCCAGATCCACAGTGTGGTGGGACAACTGGCACCAGGACAGGCGCTGATCACCCGCCGTCCCTTCCGTTCCCCGCACCATACCGCCAGCGATGCAGGATTGCTCGGAGGCAACACCCACCCCACTCCAGGCGAGATCTCCTTGGCCCACCACGGAGTGCTCTTCCTCGACGAGTTGCCCGAGTTCAAGCGCACCGTCCTCGAAACACTCCGGCAACCCCTCGAAGAAGGAAAAGTCACCATCAGCCGTGCTGCGGGCACCGTGACATTTCCCGCCCAATTTATGCTGGTAGCAGCCATGAACCCCACGCCCGACGGCAAGATGCCGGCCGAATCACGCTCCGGCCCCCGTGAGATCCAGTCGTATCTCGGACGTATTTCCGGTCCCCTGCTGGACCGGATTGACCTGCATGTCGAGGTCCCCCCAGTCCGGTTCACCGACCTCGACCGGGCCCGACCCGGCGACTCCAGCCAGCAAATCCGAAAACGCGTGGAGGCAGCACGCAAGCTCCAGAGACATCGACTGGCCGGCAAAGCCATCTCCTGCAATGCCCGCTTCGGCCCCCGTGAAATCCAACAATTCATCCCACTCGACACCCACACCCAATCGCTCCTCAAGCATGCCCTCACCGATCTCAATCTCTCGGCCCGCGCCTATCACCGGGTGCTAAAGGTCGCGCGAACCATCGCCGATCTGGCAGGCAGTGAACCCGTGACACTCGAACACGTATCCGAAGCCATCCAGTACCGCTCCCTCGACCGCCAGATTTGGGGCTGATTCGTAGCTGAAGGTTTTTTGGCACGGCTTCCCGTTTGAATCCGGGGTCACAGACTGCTTTGATCCACCTCCGAATCCATGAAGAGACTTCTCCTACCCTTGGCATTGGCAGCAGCCGTGCTCTCCGCCCAGGCCGGCCATCTGGTTGACCAACTGGCCATCCAGACCTGGACCCTACGCAACCTCAACTTCGAGCAGACCATCGAGTTTGCGGTGAAGCATGGCATCAAGGACTTGCAGGTCATCGGCAACCACATCGACCCCAATGCCTCCAAGGAAGAGTGGGCCAAGAAGAAGGCGGCCCTCGATGCGGCTGGTTTGCGCGCCTATACCTTTGGTGTCGCGGGCACCTCGACCGACAAGGAGAAGAACCGCCGCCTCTTCGATTTCGCCAAGTTCATGGGCATCCGGCTCATCATCGTAGAGCCAGGTGATTTCCGCATTTGGGACAATTTGGAGGAATTGGCCAAGGAGTACGACGTCAAGGTCGCTGTCCACAACCACGGTCTCAAGAGCCTCTACGGCAACCCAGCCGTCGTGAAGCAAGTCATCCAACATCGGGACTCGCGCATCGGCGTTTGCATGGATGTCGGCTGGGTCACCAGTGCCGGTTTCGATGCGGCGAAGGTGTATCGGGAATACAATGGCCGGGTGTTCGACCTCCACCTCAAGGACAAGCGTGTGGAGAAAACCCAGGGCGACGACGTGTCTTTCGACACCCACATCGGTGAGGGACAGGCCAACTACAAGGGCCTCTTCGCTGAACTGCATCAGAGCGGCTATACGGGCCGTCTGGCCATCGAGACCGACAGCGGCGATTTCGCCAAGAACCCCAACGACTTCGTCGCCAAAGCCAAGGCCTTCGTCGAAGCTCAGGGCAAGGCTCCGCTCAAATAGCGCATCCGCGCACCCGCCCACTCCTGCGACCCACCGGGGCACTTTATTGCCCGGCCAATTTTCAAGAGTGGCTGCGAAACCCATGCCCGACCAACCCACCGACCCCGGTCAGGATCCCGACACCCTGCTGATGCTGCGCGTCAAGCGGGGTGATCGGGACTCCTTCACCGAGTTGGTGGAGCGTTGGAAGCATCCGGTCATCGGCTTCATTTACCGTACCCTGCCAGACCCGGATGAGGCCGAAGACCTGGCTCAAGCCACCTTCGTTCAACTATGGAAAACCGCAGGCCGCTATCAACCAACGGCCCGGTTTTCCACCTTCCTCTTCACCATCGCACGCAACCTTTGCCTCAATGAGATCCGTCGACGCGTGCGACATCCGGCCGATTCTCTCGACGAACCGCGGCCGGATGATGAAGACCACCCCCTGAGGCAAATCGAAGACCGCAGACAACCCTCCGCCGATGCCGAGGTCACACGGAGTGAATTGTTCCATCTCGTCGAAGAGGCTTTGGCCGCGTTGCCAGAAAAGCAGCGGACCGCGCTGGCCCTCTGTCGCGACGGCGAATTAAGCTACGAGGAGATCGCCTCGGTTCTCGGCACTTCATTGCAGGCCACCAAGTCCCTGATCCATCGGGCCCGGGAAACACTCAAGGGACGGCTCAAGCCCTACCTCGGGTCCGGTGAATGGCAGGCCGACCCATCGACGGCCAGTCCACGCAGCGTCTCTCCGAACTCTCCGGAACGCTGAGCTGGAACGAATCAATTGGATCGGTGGTGCTGGCCGCGCCTTCTTCCGCAATGCCATCACTTTCCTCCCAACTGAATCGTTCCGGCTCAGAACGGGCGGTCTTTCTCTTCCCCGATTTCTCCAGGGGCAACAACCTGGATTTCTTACCGCGTGACTTCGCCCCAGCCCTTGCGAAGCTCAGTTCCAGCGTCTGACATGAAGAAATCGCGCCCGTCTCCCTCCAACGTCGTCTCCCGTTCCGGCCGCTTCTCGGATGGCCCCAGCCAAGAGGTCGCCCAGTTCTCCCAGTCGGTCTCCTTCGATTGGCGACTGTGGTCTCATGACCTGGTCGGCTCGATGGCTCATGCAACCATGTTGCAGAAGATCGGAGTGCTCTCCTCCAAAGAGTGCAAAGACATCATCGCCGGCCTCAAGGCCATTGGAATGGAGATCGAAGCGGGCCAATTCCAGTGGAAGGAGGATCTGGAGGACGTCCACATGAACATCGAGGCCGAACTGACCGCACGCGTGCCGGCTGCAGCCAAGCTGCACACGGCGCGTTCCCGGAACGATCAAGTCGCTCTCGACGTGCGCCTGTGGCTGCGTGACGAGATCGAAGAACTCCTGGGCGAACTGCGCGCGCTCCAACGATCCTTGGTGAAGTTGGGTGCACGTCATTCCGAGGTGATCATTCCCGGCTACACGCATCTCCAGCGCGCCCAACCTGTCTTCTTTGCTCACCATTGCCTCGCCTACGTCGAGATGTTCGACCGCGACACCGGACGCCTGGCGGACGCCTTCGGGCGCTTGAATGTTTGCCCGCTGGGAGCCGGAGCCATTGCCGGGAGCACTCTGCCTCTCGATCGGGAGTTCGTGGCCTCGCTGCTCGGTTTCACCGATGCCAAGGGCAAACCCCGCATCACGCAAAACTCCATGGATGCCGTCTCCGACCGGGACTTCCTCATCGAATTCAGCGCAGCCGCGGCACTGATCGCCGTCCATCTCAGCCGACTGTCGGAGGATTTGATTCTGTGGGCCTCCTCGGAGTTCAGCTTCATCCGCATTGCTGACGCCTACACGACAGGCTCCTCGTTGATGCCCCAGAAGAAGAACCCTGACATTGCCGAGCTCACCCGTGGCAAGTCAGGTCGGGTCATCGGCAACCTCGTTTCGCTGCTGGTGCTCCTGAAGGGGCTACCGATGACCTACAACCGCGACCTCCAGGAGGACAAGGAACGACTCTTCGACACCGCCGATACCATCCGCTCCTGCGTGCGCCTCACCGCGGCGATGCTCGATCACACCACTGTCAACGCTCCGTCCTGCACCGCTGCCGCCAAGGATCCCCTGCTCTTGGCCACCGACTTGGCCGACTATCTGGTCAAGAAGGGAATGCCGTTCCGAAAGGCCCATCATGCGGTCGGTGCCGTGGTGGCCTTCGCCGAGAAAGCGAACCGACGGATCGACCAGCTCACGCTCGCCGAATACCAAGCCATCGAGCCCCGCTTCTCAGCCGATGTGCTGGAGCTTTACAATCTGGAACAGGCGATGAAACGGCGCGAAATCCCGGGTGCTCCCGGGGTTCGTCAAGTGGCACGCCAATTGGCCCGTTGGAAAAAGGAACTCGGGACCCTCAGTTGATTCAGAATCACCACAGCAGTATTCCAGCTCGTTGACGCTTGCCGGCGACGCGGACAGCCTACACGGGTACATGTCTCATCGCTTCTGGAACATCTGCGGAGGTCTGTTGCTTGCCTGCATGGGTTGGGTGGGCTGCGACGAGCGGCCATGGGTGAGCGGCAAGGCGGATCCCAAGGAAGAAAACAACTACCGCCAGGCCGAGGCCTACCAGCGGATGAACCAATACCCCAAGGCCGTCGAATATTACCAACGGGCCCTTGACGTCAACCCGCGCAACGCCGACGCCCACTTGGGTCTGGGCATCATTCATTCCGACTCTGCCAAGCTTCCGGAGTACGGCTTCGCCTATTACCATTTGCGGCGTTACATCAGCCTTTCCGGCAAGACCAATGACCTGATCGTCAACCAGCTCATCCGTGCCACAGGCCTGCGTCTGGCAGAACTGCATGCCGACACCATCGGCAAGATCCAGACCCAAGGCCAACTGGAGCAGATGCGCCGGGAAAACGACGACCTGCGCAAGTCGGTGTTGTCTTTGAGCAACCAACTCTATCACGCCTCGGCCCGCATGACTCCGCCCGCACTGCTGGTGGCCAGTCCCACCAACGGCGCCATCGCGCCGCCGACACGCACCCCCGGCACTGTCCCCAAGACGACAGATGCCCCGACCCGACCGGTGGCCCGAGCGGGCGAACCCCGCAAGCCGTCCCCTCCCAAGACCTACACGCTGAAATCGGGAGACACCTTGGCCAAGATCGCCAAGGTTCAGGGAATCACTTTGCAGCAGCTTCAGGCTGCCAATCCCGGCGTAGACACCCGCAAGCTCAAGCCGGGTGTCGAGATACGGGTTCCCTGAAAACAGGGATACCCCTTCAGAACCATGGCTTCCCGGATCGCCCTCATTGCCTCCGCCCTCTTCTGGGTGTTGATGAATGGGCTTCTTTGGCAAGCCGAATGGGGAGACCGCTTCGCCTCGGGTTCCGATCTGCCGCCGACACTCATCTGGCAGAAGATGCTCGATTCACCGGATTCGAGCGTACTGAGCATTCGTCATCAGGGCAAAACCATTGGTTCGCTGGAGTGGCACCCGTCCATTGTCGAAGCCAGCCGCAGCCATTCGAACAACACCTCAGCAGCCGCAATCGAAGGCATGGTCTCGGCACCAACTGGGCATCATCTGCGAATTTCTGCCCGGTTCTTTGGCAGCGGCACTCCCGTCGACCGGCTGATGGTTCTGGGGAATGTGGAATTCTCACCTTCCAATCTTTGGGAGAAGGTCAACATCCGGGTCGATCAACGTCCCAAGAGTTGGGAAGTTGAGGCAGAAGCCGGATCCGACCGGATCCGCATGACTTACGAGGAAGGGCGGCGGCGCTTCGAGCAAACCTTCGAGACGCGCAACCGTGCTGCGCTGCAACTCATGCTGGCCCCTTACCTCACGGCCTTGCCTTCCGGCCTGATTCCCGAAAACGCCCTCACCCATCCCGAAAACCTGACCCAGGCAGTCGCCATCGAGGCGCGGTCCGATTGGATGCAAATGGGACGAAGCCGAATCCGCGTCTACCGTTTAACGGCCCGATTGCCCGGACAACTCGAGGCCAGCGCCTTCATCAGTCGTGCGGGGGAGTTGCTAAAGATTCAACTGCCGGACCGCTTGCAACTGGTCAATGATGCCATCGTTGGCCCCTAACCAAGGACCCCACCCATGATCGAACTGGAAGGCCTGACCAAAGACTTCGGATCCCTGCGAGCCGTCGACGGGATCAGCCTGAAAATCCCACGCGGCGAGTTCTTTGCCGTCCTGGGCCCCAACGCGGCCGGGAAAACCACCACCATCAAGATGATGGTCGGACTCATTCGCCCCACAGCAGGTAGAGCCCGGATCGCTGGGTTCGACATCCAGGAAAACCCGTTGGAAGCCCGATCCCGCCTGAGCTACGTCCCCGACTTCCCCTTTCTCTACGAGAAACTGACACCCGCGGAGTTTTTAAGGTTCACTGGCCGACTGTTCCAGTTGCCCGACGATAAAATCCGCGCGGGCTGCGACGAACTGGTGCCCCGATTCAATCTGGAAGACTGGCTGGACCAACCCATTGAATCCCTCAGCCACGGCACACGGCAGCGAATCGCCATCGCCAGCGCTCTGCTGCACCACCCAGAGGTATTCATCATTGATGAACCCATGGTGGGCCTGGACCCCCATCATGCGCGGGTCGTCAAAGACATCCTCCGGGAGCGGGCGACACAAGGCATGACCGTCTTTCTCAGCACCCATCAAGTCAGCGTTGCCGAAGAAATGGCCGATCGGATTGGCGTCTTCCATCGAGGCCGGGTGATCGCCTGCGGCACCGCAGCAGAACTGCGAAGCCAATCCCAAACATCCGGGTCCCTCGAGTCCGCTTTCCTGACACTCACACGCGAAGATGAAACCCGTGCTGGCCCTGCAGCCCCCTGAACCCCTGAACCCCTGAAAGCCGCAGCATCGCCGGCGCACCTGAAAACCAGGCTCCACCGGCACGATGCCATGGAATCGTTACGACGATGCCCCGCCACCGGAGCCGGTCTCTTCCGCACTCATCGTCTTGGGAGCCGAGGTCAAAAGTTGTTCTGCCAATTTGCTCAGTCGCTGATTCTCCCGCTCCAACCGTTCCAATTCGGCAGTGATGAAAAACACATCGCCTCGATCCATTTCCTTCTCAACAGATTCGATAGCATTGTTGAATCCCTTGTCTCCGACGTTGCCGGCCGTCTCCTTCAAGGCAGTAATGCGGGTCCAGGCGGCATTGCGTTGACCATGTGACAGGGCGGTCCGAGCAAACGTCAGCGTTTCCTTGGTCTCGGTATTGACCGCCTTGAGCATCTTGCCATAGGCATGACTGTTGAGACCGGATTTTTCCTGAGCCTCTTCCAACGGTGTCTTGCTGGCCGCCAGTGTTTCCAACCTCTCGGTCAATGCCCCGGTATCCATCATCGGAGTGCAGAGGATGATTTCCAGATCCTGAAAACGCGGGTCCGCTTTCACCTGTTTCGCAAAATCTGAGCCAGAACCGCTCTCGTCCCGGGTCCCGACAAGACACAATCGAACCACCAATCCGCCATCGATTAACTTCCAGGCCTCTGCCGTGGAACCGGCCTCCACCACGTCCAAGTTGAGTCCAGAAATGCAGGACTGCAGCCGATTACGGTTCAAAATATCATCATCGACAATCAACACCGTGTGGCGGGATTCCACGGGTTTTTCAGCGTCGGAAGGAGCCTCAATCCGGATGAATTCGGTGTGCTCACGAAGCGCAGGCTCCAACTCCTGGATTTCGGCCGGTCGCAGTTCCAAAACGATGCCCAACTGCCCGCCTTTGCCCAAAGTGGACCGAGCGCGCGAATGGATTGCAGTGAGCCAAGTCTCCCAAGGGCTGGACGACACCTGCTGTCGCAAGGTGACCACCTCATCTGCAAGCGGCGCCAACTTGTCGACCTCGGACCGAAGCGTCTTGTTAGAGCCTTCCAACTCGCGAATGCGGGAAGCGTATTTTGCAATGTTCTCAGCCATCTTGGCATCGGCTGCCGACACCGGTGTCGCCTCCTGTATTGCCACATTAACGGCCTTGTGAAGACCTCGAACCTGAAACCAGAGCAAACCAAGAGTGAAAAGACCCAACACACACCCTCCGACACCCGCCAGCAGTTTGATTTGTACCAGTTCCTGAAAGTGGCCGGTCGAGAACTTCTCCAGGGATCGTTCCAAAATCCCCAATCGTGACTCCAACTCACTCCTGGAAACCCTCAATCGCGCGTAGATCATTGAGCGATCCTGTTCACCAATCTGCCGTTGAAAATTGGTGAAATCCGGAAGAAACCGTTTGCTGTAGTAACTGTCCAACTGGTCGAACGCTTCCTGATTTTCGCCCTTGAGACCGGATTGCCTCAATTGCTGCAAACCGTTCGTCATCGAGTCCTTGACACCGGTCAATCGCTTCGGCAAGTCCGTCGAATAAGAATCGGGATTATCCGAGAGAATCTTTCCCAGACCAACCAACTCCAAACGTATTTGTTCGGCACCGTTGCGAGCTCGACTGACCTTACTGAACAGATCGATGGGCTTGGATCCCATGGCCAGTTCCAAAATCAGCCCCAAGACAGAGATACTGATGATGGCAACGAGCGAAGTGAACCAGGCTTGGTTCACCCGCGTATGGACCGATATATCGGACATGTGAGGCGGGGCAGACTGTTTCCAGCCCAAGGCCGGACTGTCAGGGAGACTATCGGATCAGTTCCCTCACAACTTGAGGAATCACCCCTCCCGACAAACCAAGGTGTCCACTTGAGTCCATCGTGAGTCCGGCTCGGGATAGTCCCGATTGCAATGAAGACCTCGACTTTCTGGACGTTGCAAAGCGCTGGACACGATGATCTCGGCCACGGTGGCCAGATTCCTCAACTCCAGCAAATCGGCCGTGACAATGAAATTCCAGTAGTACTCGCGGATCTCCTCTTGGAGGTTTGCCAAGCGCTTCTGAGCCCTGCGAAGGCGTTTGGTGGTGCGGACGATCCCGACATAATCCCACATCAAGCGTCGAATCTCGTCCCAATTGTGGGAGACGACCACCATCTCGTCTGGATCGGTCGCCTGCCCTGTCTGCCAAGGTGGAATCGAACAGACTCTTTCAACGACTGGCAGCGACAAGACGCGCATGGCTGCCCGATGCGATACCACCAAGGCTTCCAACAGGGAATTGCTCGCCAAACGATTGGCGCCATGCAAACCGGTGCAAGCCACCTCCCCGACGGCCAGCAATCCCGGCAGGGCGGTCTGGCCATCCAGATCGGTTGCGACCCCGCCACACTGATAATGCGCGGCAGGAACGACCGGGATCCAGTCCTTGGTCATGTCGATGCCGAACTCGAGGCATCTTGCGTAAATAGTCGGGAAATGGCTGAGGATGAAATCGCGGGATCGGTGCGTGATGTCCAGATAGACACAGTCAGCACCGGTTCGCTTCATCTCGGAATCGATCGCCCGGGCCACGATGTCGCGTGGAGCCAGTTCCAAACGAGCATCGCACCGCTGCATGAAACGTTCCCCCCCTGGAGTGCGAAGGATGCCCCCTTCACCACGAACGGCCTCTGAGATGAGAAACGACTTGGCCTGGGGATGAAACAAGCAGGTGGGGTGGAACTGGATGAACTCCATGTTCAGGATCGGCACGCCCGCCCGATAAGACATCGCCACCCCGTCGCCGGTCGCGATGTCCGGGTTGGTGGTGTACAAATACACCTTGCCGCATCCCCCTGTCGCGAGCAGCACCGTGGGAGACTCGAAGACATCCACCCGCCCTTCCGGGTTGCTCAACACATAAACCCCAGCACAGCGATTCGGTCCCGGCATCCCTAGTTTGGCCGTAGTGATGAGGTCGATCGCCAGATGGTTCTCAAAAACGGTGATCGCGGGATTCGCTGCCACCGCCGCCAAAAGAGCCCTCTCGATCTCGCGACCGGTGGCATCGGCCGCGTGAAGGATACGGCGTTTGGAATGCCCGCCTTCCTTGGTCAGATCCAACTCGCGTCGACCGCCACCCCCAGGAATATCCCGCTCACTGAACTGAGCCCCGATGCGCATCAACTCCGCGATGCGTTCGGGACCTTCTTCCACGATGGTGCGGACCGCCGATTCCCGACACAGACCCGCTCCCGCCTCGAGGGTGTCTTGGACGTGCAACTCAAAGCTGTCTTCGCGGCTGGTGACCGACGCGATGCCACCTTGCGCCCAATTCGTGTTGGAATCGGCGCGGTTTTTCTTGGTGATGATGGCCACCCTTCCACGAGTGGCCACCTTGAGGGCGTAGGTCAGGCCGGCAACACCGCTTCCCAAGACGATGAAGTCGAACGAATGGGTCTGTGAAGAAGACATCAGACCTAGGAACCACTGGCGCCGTGGTACTCGATCCGAACGATCTTGGTATCCGAGTTGTTACCCCAATCTTTTCCGTACTCGATCAGATACAGGCAGCCATCAGCTCCCAACTCCAGATCCATGGGACGCTTGAAGGTGCTCGCTGGCATGAAGCGCTCCATCATCCACTTGCCATCGGCTGTCTTGGCGATGTTGTCGTTGGCATCGAGTTTCACGGCGATGATCCAATTCCGGGACCACTCATAGATGAACAAGGTGTGATCGAACTCCTTGGGCAAGCGATGCGGTGATTTGTTCTTGGGATCGTAGTAATACACCGGTCCGGCCATGGCGGTCCGGCCTCCCGATCCCACGGCAGGGAATCGGGCCGAAGGCGAGGCTGGGTAATAGATGAAGGCGGGTTGGGCCGGCGGCAGATCTTGAATGCCGGTATTGTTGGGAGAGGTGTTCTTGGGATGCTCCGGATCAAAAACCATTCCCGAGGGATCCCAAGCATCCGGTTTGGCAGGCAGCGCAGGCAAATTTTCGGTCTGGCCCTTTTTCTTCAATTCGTCGATCTGCTTGCGAACTTGATCGTAGGCCTGCCGGGTATCAGTGGCACGCTGGCGATCAACGAAATTCACCTTGGTGTAAGGACGGTTGTCACCGACGAACATCGGCCAACCAAAGAACCCCGGCTTTCGGGCCTGGTTCACTTCGTCGAAACCGGCGGAGCCACGCTTGGCATCCGCATGCCCGGAATCGGGACCCACTTCTCCCCAATACAGATAACCCGTCTTGCGATCCACGGAGACGCGGAACGGATTGCGGTTACCCATCACGTAGACCTCAGGCCGTGTGCCTGCGGTGCCGGGCTTGAAGAGGTTGCCAGCGGGAATGTCGTACCCGCCTTGAGGGCGCGGCTTGATGCGAAGCACCTTTCCAACGAGGGAATTGGCGTTGGCTGCCGAGCGTTGGCCATCCCAAGGATAACGTCCTGAACGCTCATCATGTGGAGAGAAGCCGTCGGAGTCAAAGGGGTTGGTGTTGTCACCAATCGACATGTACAAGTTGCCCGCTGAATCGAAGGTCAAGGAGCCACCCACATGGCAGCATTGTTCACGTTGGGTCTCGACATCAATGATGGGCGTCTCCGAGCCCAGATCGAGTTGATCGCCCTTCACGGTGAAACGAGACACCCGAATGATGCCTACCTTGCCCTGGGAATTGGTGGTGGTCTCAGGCAGGGAACGGTTCACATAAATCCAATGATTCTTGGAGAAGCCCGGATCCAAGGTGATTCCAAGAGCGCCGTCTTCCAAGCCTGTGAAGGTCGGCAGTTTGGCAGCGACGACGGTCGTTTTTGTATCCGGCTTCCAGACCTTGACGATTCCCGCACGCTCCACCCAAAACACGCGCCCGTCTGCGGCGACCGTCAACTCCATGGGGTCGACAATGGTGTCTTTACGGGCTCCATCCACCAAGGCGTCCTCATCGAGAATCACCTTTTTGAAGGAAGCTTCTGGCGGAAGCCATGAATTGGTGGCTGCGGGTGCTTGTGCCAGAACTGGCCCCACCAGCGCCAATGCCATCGCGGCGCATAAACCGAAGGTGCTCATTGGTTAAATCCGACCGGATTCAGATCCAACAATCAAACCTGATTTGGAAATCATCCCAACAAAGTTCACGGTGACGCATCGCAGGAAGGATCCAACGAAGACTTCACCGGCCAGCGGCCGATCGACTACCTAGGCCCCTCCCCATTTTCAGACAGGCTCTTAGAAATCGACCATCAAGGGCTGCCAAGAATCTCCTGCTCCATGAGCCGCAAACGCTCGGTGGTGACTTGGACCAGAACCCGAATCCGCGGATCCACATCGCCTCTTTTGACAAGATTCCCTGAATTGCTTCGCTCCCGAAGATACGGATCCAAAACATCCATGAGACGGCGCACCTGATCAAAACGGGTCCGCAATTCAGGATCCACAGCGGCAGAATTCCGACGCGAGAAATATCGGGAACCCAAGACAGAAAGGTGCCGCAGTTGCGTCATCTTTCGCTCCAGGACCGGCAATTGGGCGGCAAATGGCCATTGCTCGATGGTATCCGAAAGTCGGAGAAGTCGCCGACCGACCGGAGAATTGGTCGAACGGGCCACCTCCACATTCTCCTGAAGGATGGATCGCAGGAACCGGTCAATCGTCTCCGTGGAGATTTCTCGAGACGCATTCTGCACATAAAACGCCGAAGCCTGCACCGCCCACCACTTCTCCACCTCCAGCAGGCTTTGAAATTCGGCCTGGTAGGTCTTCAAAAATCCTGTTTGCCAGTTCAACGATTGGTTGAAAGAAAAAACTAGGGAACCCAAGGAGCCACCGCCTCGGCCCAACAATCGGAGGTGATGAACCAACAACGCTGACGAACCCTGAAACAACTGGAATTGATTCGTGTTGCTCGTCAGGGAATCGGAGGGAAATGCCATCACATCGAATCCCAGCGGCGATCGTCCAGACGTCTTGGCGGCAATCGCCACCAAGGGATCCATGGACCGACTGAGATCCTTGAACTCTCGATTCATCTGCGGCACCAATTCCCGACTCGACTCGCCAATCAACAGCGTCGTGATTCCCTCAGACAACCAGAGCGGGATGGGATTCAGCTGATTGGGGTTTCCTCGGTTGGCTATTTCCAAAAGCAGTGCCTCGACCGTCGTTCGGACCAAGAGTGTCCAATGCACGCGCTCCTGAAATTCCAAAGTGTACCGCCAACCATCGGCATACTGAGTCGCAAAGATTCTGGCCGGAGGCAGCCTCGAAACCTCCGGAAGGATTCGTACAACAATGGAACCGTTGAAGCGGTCTTCAATTTTGAGGACGCGCAACAACTCCCCCTTGATACGCTCACAGGAAACAGAAAGGAGCGCCGGGGTCAGGTTCGCAATACCCTGCGAATCCATGGGCCTTAGGGGTGTCAACGAAACGGTGCGCTGAGGACCGCCAGGAACCAGAACGGAATTCCGCGATAGATCCTCTTTGATCGAGGACTCCCCAAGAACAATGAACTGACCGGAACGACTTCGAGTCGGGACGCTGGAAGGGCGTCGATTGCGAGACTCAACCTGAGAGTGCAAGCCACCGCAGAAGAAAAACAAGATCCAAGCCCAACGGAAGATTTTCAAAACGTTCCGCATAGAAAACTGGATCAAAGCACCATGCTCACGATGCGGACGGCTTGGGAGTCGGAGCCGGTTTAGAACCACTCGAAGATCCGGAATCGCTGGCTGCAGACGATTTGTAGCCCGAGCTGCGATAATCGGTGATATAGAATCCAGAACCTTTGAACAGAAGTCCTGCACCTCCGCCCACACCGCGCTTTACCTTACCCTTGCCCCACTTCTTTCCTGGGCAAACCTCTTTGGGGCATTGCGTCAGCGGCTCATCGCTCATCCTTTGAGAAACGTCGAACTCCGCTTGGCATTTCAAACAAACGTATTCGTAGGTTGGCATAACTGATTCTAGTTCCAGCAGTGACCGGGATTATCAGAAAAGTCAAAACACGGTTTTAAAGCCGATCCACATCTTCTGCGGCCTTCCGACGGACAGACCTCACGCAAACTATTGACCTTTCATCCGATAGAGAACGCCCCGAAGGAACGTACAAAGCAAAAAGCCGGACTCCCAAAGGAGTCCGGCTTGGAAAGGTTCGGCGGCTACCTACTCTCGCGCAAGCTATACATGCACTACCATCGGCAATGCGGTGTTTGACGGCCGAGTTCGGGATGGGATCGGG
>Ga0255137_1000361_pt1 | contig 15849 bp, 8 predicted proteins | sample Law_Atlam_RepC_8_FD_188548 | JGI IMG/M metagenome (GOLD analysis project Ga0255137, IMG submission 188548) | Freshwater microbial communities from St. Lawrence River, New York, United States - Law_Atlam_RepC_8d | ecosystem: Environmental > Aquatic > Freshwater > River | place: USA: New York... | reverse complement strand
CTTTGATGGAAATCTCCAACTTGCGAAACTCTCCCTCAGCACTATCCAATAACTTGCGGACAGACTTCACATCCGATAACCCCATCTTCTCGGCTTCCCATTGCTCGCGAAGACTCGCTACCTGTCGTTGCACCGTCTCCATCTCTTGCTCGATATCTTCAAGCGCCTCTTCAGTTCCCTCATCGCCTTCCTCTTTCAACTGCCGTTGAGCAAGCTCGAGTTGCCGAAGCCTTCGCTGCAACGAATCGATCTCGGTAGGTACGCTGTCCCGCTCCATCGCCAATCTTGCAGCAGCTTCGTCGACCAAGTCGATCGCCTTATCGGGAAGGAAACGATCCGCGATGTACCGATGCGATAACTTCGCAGCTTCCACCAATGCAGCGTCCCGTATCTTCACACCATGATGCGCTTCGTAACGCGGCTTGAGCCCACGCAGAATTGTGATGGTATCCTCCACGGATGGCTCACCGACATACACCGGCTGAAAACGCCGCTCCAATGCCGCGTCCTTCTCAATGTGCTTGCGGTACTCATCCAACGTAGTCGCACCAATGCATCGCAACTGCCCCCGAGCTAACTCAGGCTTCAGTAACTGCGCAGCATCGCTCGACCCTTCCGCCGATCCAGCACCTATGACTGTATGCAACTCATCGATGAATAGGATCACCTCACCATCTGCATCCTTCACCTCACGAATGACAGCCTTCAGCCGCTCTTCGAACTCTCCACGAAACTTCGTCCCTGCAACCAACCCACCCATGTCCAACGCGATCACTCGTCGATTCTTCAACGACTGCGGTACGTCCCCTTGAACGATCCGCTGCGCTAAACCCTCCGCAATCGCGGTCTTCCCAACACCCGGCTCTCCGATCAATACCGGATTGTTCTTCGTTCGCCTCGACAAGACTTGTATGACGCGGCGAATCTCATTATCGCGACCTATCACCGGATCTAACTTGTTGCGCTTCGCTTGCGCTACCAAGTCCACTCCGTACTTTTCCAATGCTTGAAACTTGCCCTCCGGACTCTGATCCGTTACCCGAGCACTTCCTCGCACCGTTTGCAAACCCTGCAATATGTCCTTCTCTCCAACACCGAACAATTTCAGCAGCTCGCCGCTGTTCTTGTCCGATTTGCACAACCCAAGCAACAAATGCTCCGTACTTACAAACTCGTCCTTCATCCCCTCGGCCGTCGATGCCGCCGACTCAAAAGACTTCTGCAAGTTCGCCGATACCCCAGGCTGACGACCGCCACTCATCCGTGGCAACCGCTTCATCTCACTGCTCGTCGCCGCTTGAATCTTTTCCAACGGCGCTCCGATCTTCTTCAACAAAGGCACCACCACCCCACTGGGATCCTCCAACAGGGCTGCTAACAAATGCAATCCGTCAATCTCCGGATTCCCCTCCGAAGCTGCCTTCGATTGCGCTCCGACGATCGCTTCCTGAGCCTTAATCGTTAACTTGTCCATGCGAAATGTCATAGTTTGCCCCCTGGTGTTTGCGGATTTGTGGATTTGTGGCGTTTCAGACCCAGCCCACCTCAACGGCCTCGCACCAATTTGCGACCGTCTTGGCAGTCAATTCCTGACTTCTTTGTACCCAAGCAAAACACAGGCCAATGGAAACAAACCATTCTCGTTTTTCTCAGGTTCGCTCCGAACTCTCCCCCGCAAGGGGCTTGCCAATCCCAACCCCAAATTCCATACTAACACCATGATTCTACCAGTCCCCACCACCTCCTATTACCAGTTTATGCGTTACCGAGGCTTTTCCCTCGGTCGCCGGAGGTAGGTACTGCCCATCGCAATGGTTTGCAATCAGACCAAGCAGAACACCGGACCTCAAGGCAACCAACCTTGAGGTTTTTTTATAAACCGCTCACTTCATTGCTCATTTCATTTTTGGCATACAGCCCAATTCCCCCACACAGAAAGCCACCGTCATGATCGTTGTCATGGAACAAAACACCCCGAACGAACTCATCGAAAACGTCGCGAATCGCATCAGCGAACTCGGCCTCAAAGCGCACGTTATCCGAGGAACCGAACGAACTGTGATCGCCGCCGTCGGTGACGAGCGAAAAGTAAAAGTCGAATCGTTCGAGTCCTACCCCGGTGTCTGCGAAGTCCTCCCGATCCTCGCACCCTACAAAATGGCCTCCCGCGAACTCAAACCCGATGCTACCGAAATCCAAGTCCTCGGCTTCAAAGCCGGTCGAGGATCTGTCGGCGTTATGGGTGGACCTTGCTCCGTGGAAAACGAAGACCAAATCGTCGCTTGCGCCCGCGCAGTCAAACAAGCCGGTGCTACTGCGTTGCGAGGCGGTGCCTTCAAACCACGCACCAGCCCATACTCCTTCCAAGGTATGAAAGAAGATGGACTGAAACTTCTAGACCTCGCACGTCAAGAAACCGGACTTGCGGTCGTCACCGAAGTCATGAGCACCGAAGACGTAGCACTCGTCGCAAAATACGCAGACATCCTTCAAATCGGCGCTCGCAACATGCAAAACTACAGACTCCTCGAAGCCGTCGGCAGATCAGGCCGCGCGGTCTTGCTCAAACGGGGTCCAAGCGCATCGATCGAAGAATGGCTTCTCGCTGCTGAATACATCCTCAACGAAGGAAACCCGAACGTGATGCTCTGCGAACGCGGTATCCGGACCTTCGAAACGCACACCCGTTTCACACTCCCCCTCGCAACCGTCCCATACCTTCACCGAAAAACACACCTTCCGGTTATCGTCGACCCAAGCCACGGTACCGGTCACTCTTACCTTGTGACCGATATGGCTGCCGCAAGCGTTGCTGCTGGGGCTGATGGACTCATCGTCGAAATGCATCCGAATCCCGAAAAAGCCATGAGCGACGGATACCAATCCCTGGACTTCCCTCAATTCCAAGAAATGATGGATCGCTGCCGTGTAATCGCAAACGCTCTCGGAAAATCCCTCGGTTAAGACATGCCCGATCAGTCCGATCATTCAAACATCGACCCCGATCATTCCAGCATCGACCAAGCTCCCGAGGTCCCGCCAACATCGCCCCCACCTCGGGATGCCGGGGATTCACCGCGCATCCCCCCTACCCTTCCTCTCGTTTGCATCGCCGACAACGTTCACCCCTGCTCGTACTTGCCCGAGAAGACCGCCACCATGCCACTGCACGTGGCTCACCCCTCTCTCTCCGACGCTGACTTCGAAATCGTTCTCGAAGCCGGCCTGCGACGCTCTGGACAATTCACCTATTACACCGCTTGCGAAAATTGCCAAGCTTGCGAACCCGTTCGGATCGACGCTAATAAATTCGAATGGTCGGACTCCTGGAGACGCATCATCAATCGAGGAGACCGCTTGCTGAAACTCGATATTGGCCCCCCCGAATTCTCCATCGAACGACTCCAACTTTTCAATCTACACCGCGATGTCCGAAACCTCGGTCACGGCAACGACTCTTACACCCCTTATGATTACCAAAGCTTCCTGGTCGATTCTTGCTGCGATTCCACCTACGAACTACGCTATTACCTTGATAATTCCTTAGTCGCACTCTCTGTGATCGACCTAGGCTCGAATTCCATCTCCGCTGTCTACACCTACTTCGATCCAAACCACGCGAAACTCTCTCTGGGTTCCTACTCCGTCCTTAAACAAATCCAACTCGCTCAACGCTCTGGCCGCAAATGGGTCTACCTCGGACTCTACGTTGCCGAAAACCCACACCTCAACTACAAAGCCCGGTTTCTACCCCAAGAACGATACATCAATCGTCAATGGATCGAATACCCTCGGCCTACCGAACCAAAATCATGACCCCCAATCACCCCCAATCCGAACCGAGCGCCAGCAACACAAATCCTCCCGGCCGCAAGAAACGCAAAACAGCCCTCCTCATCCTATCTGGCCTGCTCCTCGCAATCCTCTCCGTTATCGCACTGCTACCATCGATCCTAGGCTCGAAATGGATCTACCAGAAACTCGTCGATCAACTCGAAGTCGAAGGCTTCCAACTCAAAATCGACAACGCTAAGTTCGCTTGGCTCTCCCCCATCTCCCTCAATGGTATCAGCCTTGAACAACTCAATGCGCCGAACGACCGACGAAACCTCCTTACAATCGATTCCATCGCATCGAATCGATCGTTGCTCGGCTACGTTCTCAACGGACGCAACCTCGGAAAAATCACGATCAGAAACCCGAAGCTTGCTGTCGAGCTTCTCGAAGACTCCTCCAACATCGAAAAACTTTCCCGCTCCCTCGAGAACTCCGCACTGATCAATAAAAAAGACAAGAAAGATAAATCGCGACCAAAAGTCGATATCGATGTCGCCATCGAAGCCCTAAGTCTTGATGTCCGACGTACCGACGAAAATGAAAATCTTCTCGTCGTCCCTCCCGTCAACCTCGACCTCCGCTACAAAACTCTCGACGGAAACCCCCGCATCGAAGTCCTCCCGACCACGCTGCTCGACCAAGTCAAGATCACCCAAGAACTCGTCCGACTCGGTCTCGGACGCGCCATCCCACTCTTGGCCAAATCCGCTTGGTTCGACGGACAAGTCTCGTTGCATATCGACGCGCTCGAAATCCCACTCGAACAACCAGCGATGGCAAAGGGTAAAGCCGAACTGACCCTACACGAAGTCCGCAGCGGACCATCCGAACCGATCGTACTAAATGTCCTAGATATGATCGCCAAGTTCCGTAAAACAGAACCTTCCTACGAACTGGTCTTCATCGATGGCTCGGTCATCCAAGTCCAAATCGAGAACGGAAAAGTCGAACACCGAGGAGTCCAAGTCGGCCTGCCTCGTATCGATCAACGCCTACAGCTCACCAGCAACGGTTCGGTCGGCTTGATCGACCGCTCCCTAAACATTGCCCTAGGAATCCCTGTCCCTATCGAGATGCTCGCCCGGCGCGAATCTGTCCAGCAGATCGGCGTCCCACAGATTTCTCTGCCTGTCCGCGGTACTACCGACTCTCCTTATGTCGATTGGAAAGCTCTACGCGGGGACTCCGCAGACTTGATCTCTCTGATCTCCGCTGCACTCGGTGACGAAGCCCCAGGGACGGCCGCAATCCTCGATGCAGCGAGCAATATCACCGATGGCAAGGCCGATCAAGCAATCGGCGCGGCGGTCGATATCCTCAAAGAACTCAGGCAACGCCGACTTGAACGCAAACAGCAGCAGCAACAGCAACAAAAATCGACCCCAATCGACTCGGCTTCCGAAAGCGATCCTTTCAAGAAGAACGATCCGAATCCAAAGACCGACCAACCCCCAAAAACCGACCAACCCAGACGCCCACTGCGGGACGCGCTAAAAAACATCTTATCGGGCTCAAACCCATCACCTTCCAATTAGCTGCCTTCCTGTTAGCCGCATTGGCGCTAGCCAGCGGTTTCTGTCCCCGGTTAACCGCATTCCCGTTAGCCGCATTGGCGCTAGCCAGCGGTTTTCCTCCGTGTTCACCGCTCGACTCCTCAAACCTACCCAATCCATCTGAAACTCAATCCTCACAACGTCATCGTTGCTAATTGGTTCGACGTTCGGATGGTATTGAATCGGGTACTCCAAACACCGGGCGGCTTGCGCCGCACCGCTACCAAATGCGACAAACCGGCTACTCGTTCTTCCCCTGAGCGCCATCCTTCCGAGGCTCTTCTTCAACTTCGTGCTCATCGTCCTCGTGCTCATCGTCATCGTCTTCATCATCATCATCGTCGTCATCACCAGCCCGAGCAAACACGAATGCAGCTCGTACCGGCGGTGGCATCGGCGAATCCGCACCCCGAACGCTTCGCCAAACAATCTCGTTGAGCAACAAATCATCCGCCGCATCCGGAATGGAGAAATCCATCTTCTCAGACATATCAGCCCCCCATGCCAAAGCTTGATTGGTAGCATGAATGTCAACGCGAGGCTCCAAAGCCGCGTAAGGACGAAGATCAGGTTTTGCGTCAAACGCATTGAACATCGGCATCGCCGCTGCATCAAACTGCGTCATCGGTTCTACCCCTAAGATCAACTCCATCGTCCGCAACATACTCGATGTTGAATACATCGTCGAATCAACATGGTTGCGTCGAACGTACGGACTGATCGCCAAAGCCACCGAACGGTGCGCATCGACGTGATCGCTTCCGTTTTGAACGTCATCTTGAATGATGAAAATCGCACTCTTCGACCAATACTTGCTCTTCGTGATCGCTTCGATCACCTTACCCAACGCGGCATCATTCTGCGCAACCATCGCCGTCGGAGTTAACTTGCCAACCCGCGTACCACTGGTGTGATCGTTCGGCAAATGCATGGTGATGAACTGAGGCAAGTTATCCTCAGCTTCAAATTGCTTTAGCCTCGCAATGAAAGACTCGGCGCGATCCAAGTCGCTGTAATCCAAATCGTACGAGTGATAGTTCGGATCAAAATGACCTTCCAACACCGGGATCTTCGCACGCGCCTTTTCCCCCGCCTTACCTGCATTCGCGATGAACTCACCGAACGAATAATAACTAACCCCTGCCTCAGCGCACTTGCCCCACAAATATCCACTCGACGGTTGGCCAATCTTCGTCGCTCCTTCGGCCGGATAAGTCAACTTGCCACGCCCCTTGCCATACACAAGCGGCCAAGTCTTCTCAACAAAGTCGGTCGCATAAGCAGCCATCGTCCACTCGTGACCATCCGCACTGACTTCGCCGTCGACATAGAAGTTATCAAGCAACACGAATTCATTGACCAACGCGTGATGGTTCGGAGTCACGTCTTCGCCAAAGATACACAGCGATGCATCTCCATTCCCCTTGGCAATGTCTCCAAACAACTGATCGTAAGTCCGGTTCTCTTTGATGATGTAAAAACAATGCTTGATCGGACTCGCATCCCCGACGCGAGCCGGAATCGGATTATCCTCCGACCTACCTTCGGTTCGCACCGCCGCATCAGCTAACAAAGGAGTCGACTGAAACGCCAACCGAGTCATCTTCGCTAACTCTTCAGGGCTCGGTGTCTCAATCGCAGATAAAGTTCCGTGAAATAATCCACCGATGTACTCGGTCAAGTTCTTCGGCGAGGGCTTCACCGGATTCGGACCGTAGCGGTTGTCTTTGCTCGACAAACCCTTTCCATTCAACACGAAAATCTGATCGCCACTTTCGGAGAACTTGATGTTCGTCGGATACCAACCCACCGGAATAAAACCCAATGAACGAGACTTCTTCGTCTCCGAAATATCAAAGACCGCCACGTTGTTATTGGTTGAATTGACCGCAACTAAACCTCGCTGATCCTTCGACACCGCGATCGCTGATGGAGTACTACCATTCTTAGCCGCTGGATACAAAGCCGTAGCTAACACCTCCTGCAATTCTCCCGTTCGACTATCGAAAACAACCACGCTATTCTCGTCCGAACAAGCCACCAATAAGCGATTCGAGTCTGCCAAGTAAATCATTTCCGTCGGATGCGACTTGGTCTTCCAAACACCCTGAATACTCCAAGTCTTCAAATCCACCACCGCAATCTCAGCTCGCCCCCAGAGACTGACGAACAATCGACCACCTGCTGCGTCCTCCAAAGCCGTATACGGATAACTCTCCTCAGGCAGTTTCAACAACTCCGAGGAAATTACATCCGCCCCGCCAGCTAACTCAAGTGGCTTGGATACCCGTTGCAGCGAATTCCCCAACAGGCCGCAAACGTAGAGGGTCTGTTCGTCTTGCGACAACTCCAATCCCGACACAACAAACTTGTCAGTCTTCTTTCCTAACGTCAATGTCTTCGGTGGCCCCAAATGCCCCTGGTCATATGGATAGATGTAGACTTTCTCGTCTTCACCCCCAGAGACAATCAAATGCTTCCCCTCCCGATCAAATGCCATCCCATAAAAGGATTGAGGTACAGCAGTCCTAGATATCTTGTTGAGCGTCGTCGGATCCAAAGTGATGATTTCGTGATCCGCATATCCAGAATGCAATACCACTAACTCTTTTCCGCTTGGAGCGACCAACAAATGCACAGGCAGATCACCCAAACCAGTCTGCTTGCCCTGCGCGTTGAGCGTCCACCCATTGGGTAACAACACGTTGCCCGAAGCTTGCAACCCAGGCAGCTTCGCCAAAGGCTCAAGCCCCTGTTCTACCTTCTCTTGCCCGAAAGCCACTGGCCCGAACAACGCTGGCCCAAACGTCCCATGCCCTTCCGGCAAGCTCCCAATCCCAGCAACCATCATCAACGCCGATACGATTAACTTACCCGCTCGCCCGCTCAACTTCTGGTTCATTTGGTACTTCATTCTCATCGCGAGGAATTCTCTTCGTTCTCTATCTAGACTCTACCCTGATTTCTAAGCATCCATCGTAAACAGGGGACGACCAAGCTCCTTCGACTTGATCGCAATCCATTAGGATCAGATGCGAAGGAAACAGTTTACCCTCTGCATCCGCGTTCCTTACCCCCTCCTACATCAAATTCATCGCAAGTTCATCCTTCATTCGCCAAAAGATCGCATTCCAAACCCCGCACCCTCCCTCTGTGCCTCAGTGACTCTGTATTTCAAAATCGAGCCACAGAACAAGCCAGCCTTCCTTGCGCGGACTTTTAGAAACACGGAGGCACAGAGACCGCGGAGAGCACGACTGAACCCATCCAACTTCCAACCCACTACCCCCTCTGTGCCTCTGCGTCTCTGTGTTTCAAAAAAAAGACTTCGTTTCAAACAACCCAACTTCAAAATCCTCCCCCTTAACAAAAAATTTTTAAGTTCCTCAACCGCTTGAACTGCTAAAATAATGCCGCTGAAAGTGGCACTGACGGACAGTCAATTGACACAAGCTTCTCCCCCTTCGAATCACTACTGAGGACTTTCTCATAATGCAACGCAGACTCTTCGTTCAACTCGCCGCCATCTCCCCGATCATCGCAAATGCATTTCTGCACGCTACAACCCTCGCCGGAGATGCATTCACAGACGTCGCCGCTGCCGGCGATCTGTATCAACTCCAAGGCGAATACCTCGGCGTCATCGATGACTGGAACGGAACTTGGGGTGCTCAAGTCATCGCGCGAGGGGAAAAAGAACTTGATGTACACCTCCTCCAAGGTGGTCTGCCTGGCGACGGTTTCAAATCCCGTGAACCGACGCGGATCTGCAAAGCTACCCGCACTGAGAATCTCCTCGCTAAAGGAAAAACAGAAAACGAATTCTCCGTTTCCTTCGATGGCCGCTCACTCACCGTGGCGGACGCCCAAGGAAAAAAAATCGGCGAACTGACCAAAATCCTACGCGAAAGCAAAACACTCGGCATGGAACCACCCAAGGGTGCCAAAATCCTCTTCGATGGCTCCAATGCAGATCAGTTTGAAGGTGGTAAAGTCGTCGACGAGAAATTCCTCAGCGTCGGCTGCCGCTCCAAAGAAAGCTTCCAAGACCACCGACTCCACCTCGAATTCCAAACCCCTTTCCAACCGAGTGATAGTGGTCAAGGACGAGGCAACAGCGGCGTGTACATTCACGGCCGTTACGAACTGCAAGTCCTCGACTCCTTCGGCCTGCGAGGTGAAAACAACGAATGCGGCGGTATCTACCAAATCTCCAACCCCCGCTTGAACATGTGCTATCCTCCTCTCTCCTGGCAAACCTACGACATCGTTTTCAAAGCTCCCAAATTCGACTCCCAAGGTAAGAAAACGACCAACGCTCGAGTCACCATCCACCACAACGGCGTCCTTATCCACGACGACCTCGAACTTCCACGCGAAACCCCAGGTGGTGTCGCCGGCGAATCTCCAGAACCCGGCCCACTGTACCTCCAAGATCACTCCAACCCGGTCCGGTACCGAAATATTTGGGTCTCCCTAAACGAAGCCCCCAAACGGGCTTCGACCGACCCAAGCGGAAACCCAAATTCCGTTCGCAAGGATCGCCGCGAAGCCGTTCTCGAAGCCACCATCAAATAAGCTTCCAAGAACGGGCGCGAACCCTTCGCCCTCCGCAACTTTCCTATTGCCCCCAATCTCCCCTTTCCTCTATCGTTGGCAACGATGCTCCTCGCATCGAACCAACGTAAACTCGGGAGATTGGTATGGCACAGGCAATCTATTCACTCACGGCAATCCGTTCGCTTGCATCCCACCTCTGGAGATCTTGTAAATCTCCAAGCCTCCCATTGTTGATTCTTTGCCTCGGCTACCTCCTTGCCGGCCCTATCAAATCATCCTGCGCGCAAAGCGATCCGAATAACCCGCTCAGTGCTGGCAACCCACCCAACTCTGGCTACCCACTCAGTGCTGGCAATCCAGTCGGCACCAATAATCCCGTCAACGCCACTCCGACAATCCCAAGCATCGAGTCCGCTCCCGCAACCCAGCCTGCATTGGGACAACCTGCGCTTGCACAACCCACTCAGACGCAGCCACAACCCGCGCTCAATCAACCTACGCAACCGCAAAATCCATCGGGAATCAAAGTCCAACAGAAACTCGATTTGCCAAACCAATCGGGACAATACTGGACCGAATACGATCTGAAACCCTATACCGCTGCATTGAAGAATATCGATCGACCACAACAAGCCGTTATCGATTGGATCATCCGCGAGACCGGTAGCGACTTGTGGTTCCAAGAACCCATGGGAATCCTCTCAGCCGACCGCACCACGCTTCGTGTTTACCACAACGCATCGATGCAAAAAGTCGTAGCACAAGTCTACGAGCGATTCGCTAACGGTATCAACGAACCTCACGTATACAGCTTAAAACTGATCACCATCGGCAACCCAAACTGGCGCTCCAAAGCTTTACCGCTCATGCGATCCGCACCCGCTCGCACCCCCGGCCTGACCGCTTGGCTGATGCCCAAAGAAAACAGCGCAATCGTCATGGCTCAACTCCGACAACGGCAAGATGTCCGCGAAATCCAATCGGCAGACCTTGCGATGGTCCAAGGCCAAACGCACGTCATCGAACAGATGAGACCCCGAAACTACCTACGGGAATACGCACCGAATACCACTTCGCAGTGGCCACCATTATCCCCAACCTACGGCGAAATCAACGAGGGCTTCCGCATGGTCTTCAGTCCTCTGCTAAGCCTCGATGGCACTTCCATGGACATCATGCTCAAATGCGATATCGACCAAGTCGAAAAAATGCAAAACGTTCCACTCGATGTTCCAGGTGCCGCTGGAACTCTCCAAGTCGAAGTCCCACAAATGATCTCATGGCGCATGCAAGAGAGATTCCGCTGGCCCACCGACCATGTCCTTATCCTTGCCGGAGGCATCATCGCCCCACCAGCCGTCAACCCGCAGTCGACTCTTCTTACCGGCGGCGCTCCGACCCTCCTCGGACTGAACCGAATCATCCCCGATCTGACAGTTCAAAAACAAGACGCTATCCTGATCGTTGAACATAAAGGCCCAGCCTCGTTGAACCTATCACCATCGATGATCGCAACAACACCCTCGGCCAATCCCGCCGGCTCTCCCGCACCCAATCAACCTCTCTCTCCGGCAGTCCCAGGCGTCGCCGCAGGGAATAACCTTCGTGGTCGGTACTAACAAGTGCTCCGTCGCACCACTGCTGACCTCCGCTGGTTCCTCTTCGCCCTCCTGTGCCTGATCACCGCAAACGCCCTGAGTGTTTCTCGTTCCGGACACTGGACTTCGCCTCCCCTACCCCAAGGCGATGGCCCCGATTACGAATCGATCGCTTACTCGATCGCTAACGCCCATGGCTTCCAGTTCGCTTGGAGCGAACCGAGTTGGCAAGCCCCTTACAGAGAATCATCCCTTGCCAACGAATACACCCAATTCGATCGAACGGATTGGCCAGGACCGACCGCGTCTCGACCTCCTCTTCTACCAACCCTCATCGCTGGCCTGTACCAAGTCCTACCGCGAGGCCCAATCGCCTTCGCGACTCTTCGCGCCCTTTCCGTTCTTGCGCTGAGCCTCGCAGGCGCAATCGCTGTCCTGACCGCAAGAACCTGGACTAAACAACTCATACTCCCCAATTCTTTCCCTGCCCGCTACGCTCCCGACCTGGCAGCCTGCCTCTCGCTCCTTGTAGCAATCGCCGACCGCACCATCAAACGATACAACTCCGATTTCCTCACGGAACCCTACGCCGCACTCGGTATCTCTCTCTTCCTTCTGCTGCTTCTAAAAACAAACCTATCCACTCCGTCAATCAAATGGTTTGCTCTCGTCGGAGTCTGGCTCGCGATGCTCGTCCTCCTGCGATCCATGCTGATCTTCTGGCTCCCACTCTTCCTACTCGCAGCAACCTTCGGAACACGCTCGACGAACAACAAATGGCCATTTCATTGGAAACCCCCAATAATACTCTTGGCTACGTTCCTGCTTTGCCTGGCACCTTGGTGGATCCGAAACTGCGCAGTCCTCAACGCATGGATGCCTCTCGGAGGACAAGGTGCCGCAAGCTTACGGGGTGGCTACTGCGACGAAGCTCTCCTCGATGGCGGTAACTGGAACCCCGCCCCCGAACAATCTATCCACCAACGCTTGGACCAACTCCCCGAATCAAAATCATGGTCCGCCGCACAGCGTGAAGTCGCACTCGCGAAAATCGCTACACAAGAAACTTTCCAATGGGCGAGAACGAACTGGCAATCTCTTCCATACCTCGCACTCCAAAGACTCACGACCCACTACGGCCCATTCCGAATCGATCACCTCATCTGGAAAATCTCGGCTCTCGTCGGCTTTCTATTCCTCATCGGCTCACAACCGAACCAAGCCAAATGGATCGCGGCAATCTTGCTGTCCGACGCACTCTCTATCGCGCTACTCTACGAAACCGGTGGCCGCTTCCTAATTCCAATCCACCCGCTTCTCTACGCCCTCTTTGCCTACGGCGCAGTACGCCTCACCTTGATCTGCATCCCTAATAAACAACAGTCGTTGTGAGGCTACAGATCGGATCGCCTGTGTGCTTCGCTCTCTCACCATCGTTATCAACGATTGGTCTTGCCAGCCGCCGGCACCGAAGCAGACTCAACTGCCGATTCCGCAGCCGTCTTCTCCAAGACATCTTTGTCTAACTTGGTAGGCCAAGCCAACAATTCCAGTGTTTCGACAATCTGATCGTCCTGTTCGCCAAACACTTCTAACGATGCTTCGTCCGTGATGAACACCAACGTCAAGCGACGCCCTTCATCATTCGACACATGATAATGCACCCAACGAATCGCCACGCCGTCAGCTTGACCTCCAAGGGTGATTCGCAAGACACGATGCGACGTTCGCGACAATCGCTCGGTAGCTTCTAAGATCTCACGCCCCGTCTTGGCCGCCAATCGTGACAAGTCCCCTTGGAAACCTTCAAGCGTCAGTTGCTCTCCCGGCTGAAAATCAACCAAGTTGGTGATGTTGCACTGAGCCACTCTGCGATTGTTGAGAATGTATCGCAACGTCGCTTCCTCTCCGTTATCCCGATAAGTCGACCAACGACGATCTGCCAAGAATCGATAGTATCCCAAGTCAGACTGATACTGCAGCAACTCCGGTCCTCGCAACGCTGGAACTTCCCCCAAGACATCTTTCAACTCTCGGCCCGATGTCATCGATTCGATCGGTGCTCGCAAGACCCGAATCTGCGCGGTGACTTCAAACCCCGGTTCCGCTTCCCCAATATCGCGAGTCTCCAAAACTTGCACCGCCAACCAGGACACGTATCCCCCGGCCCGATCCATCAAACCCTTCCCCTCGATCTGCATCCGCGTCGGAACATCGCGCACGCTCGCTTGCAACTCGCCCTTCAACTCCAAGTGTGCTCGCTGTTCATCCAAATCCACCAAACAGACCGTCAAATCACCTTCTAGCACCGCATCGAGATGAAACAACTTCGCTACCACCGCACGATCCACCATCCACTTGTCCGAAATCGCCACCTCGCGATCCGTCAACAAACCATCCAAGTACATCGAGTCAATCGACCCTTGTACCAACTCCCGCTCAGCAGAGAACAACGGCGATGACAATCCAGCTACTGTCAATCCAGATGCAGTCGATAACCGAACAAGCTCCCGGGAATTATCCCGCAATGCAGTCCGAGTCTCATGACGGTCAACCGTGATCTCGGATGTTGCCTCGTGAAAGTACTGATATCCCAACCACTCCGATTCAGACTCCTTGATCTCATACTGCTCGTCGTAATCCAACGTCGAGACCGAACGAACCGCCGCCCGCCGCGCGATCTCCGGCTTCCCATCCTTCCGTGTCGAAGAGGCATTCTGGGCACTTAAGTGCACCTCACCCGACAAATCCACCACGCTGCGCACACGGAATTTCAATGACTCGGCACTCGCCCCCAACTCTTCCCCACTTGCTATCCCACCATCGAATCCCACACCACCTACAACCATCCACCCACCCACGCCACCTACCAACCCCCGCAACCAATCACGACGACCCAAACGTCCACTCTCGAATTTGTTTCCGCGCGATGGATGCATTTTCTCAACCCTGCCTTGTGACAACAAATCTCAAAAGACCACTCAAGTCCAAGGAGTTAACTCAGACTGTTGCTCTCCATCGACCACCACAAGCCGCCGCGCTCAACCCATCGAACTCATCCGCTAAAGTCGATCATTTTCCTGAGAAATGCTAGCTATTGTCGCCCCTTCGCCACAGTCCTTGGCCACCCCACTATGCCTCCCCACTACGGCACCGCACTATGCCACTGCCCTTATGCCACTGCCCTACGCCACCGGCCCACCCGCCAATACAAAGCCGGCGTTACCAACTGATCCAACAATGTCGTGGAAATCATCCCACCAAAAACCACAACCGCCAAAGGATGCAAAATCTCTTTACCCACCTCACCCGCACCGGCTAACAACGGAAACAACCCCACGAAACTCGTACAAGCAGTCATCAGTACCGGCACCAACCGATCTAAGCTTCCGCGAATAATCGTCTCTTTACTAAATTCACACCCCTCCGTTTCGATCAGCAACTGATAATGGGAAATCATCAAAATACCATTGCGACTTACCATCCCAATAAGCGTGATGAACCCAACCCAATGCGCCAAAGACAAAGTGTTTGTCCCCATCCACCATAACATCCCAACAGCACCCATCGCTGCTAAGGGTATGTTGACCAAAACTTGCACGGCACTCGACCAGTAACCCAAACACTGCTTGAGCAAAACCAAAATCGCTATCACCGACAAACCACCGAGCCACGCCAATCGCCAAGTTGCCTCCTGCTGGGCTTTATACTGCCCACCTAGCTCCAAACGATACCCAAGCCCCATGCGACCAAGTCGCTCACTAAAGGGCTTCAGTCGCTCTTGAATGTCTCGCACGACACCTGCTAGATCCCTCCCGGCGACGTTGCATTGGACCACCACGCGGCGCTCTAACTGTTCGCGGTAAATCGTATTCGGCCCCGTGGTGTCCACTACTTCGACCACCTGTCCCAATGCTACCCGCATGCCAGATGGTGTGTCGATGATGGTCTCTTGAATTCGCTCCGGTGAATTCCGCGCTTCCTCGTCATACCATACCACCAAATCGTGATACATCTCTCCGTCAAGAATCTGCGAGACAACCTTTCCGCGATAAGCTGTCTCCAGCAAAGTCGCCAAGTCACCCGGCGCCAGTCCAACACGCAACGCCTCTTCGCGGCGTACCTGAAGCCGTATCTGCGAAACCTCGACTTGAGGCTCCAACTGCAAATCCACTACTCCCGGCACATCTCCGATAGCTTCAAACACATCCTGGCTTACATCGCGCAACACTCGTAGATCCGGCCCAAAGACTTTCACCGCCACCTGCGCTCGGACTCCCGATAACACGTGATCGAGCCGG
>Ga0255137_1000359_pt1 | contig 15876 bp, 10 predicted proteins | sample Law_Atlam_RepC_8_FD_188548 | JGI IMG/M metagenome (GOLD analysis project Ga0255137, IMG submission 188548) | Freshwater microbial communities from St. Lawrence River, New York, United States - Law_Atlam_RepC_8d | ecosystem: Environmental > Aquatic > Freshwater > River | place: USA: New York... | reverse complement strand
CAGTCACGACACACGCAAAGCGCTGCGGCTGCACCTTGGCGAAAAAGCTTCGAGCGAACTGCTGAGTGTAATCGATAAACTTGCGAATGAAGTCAAGCAATTGCAACGTACGAAAGTATCGGTAACGCCAATTGTCCCTTTCAGCACAATCGACGAAACAGTCATCATCAGCGATTAATTAGCTTGAGCTAACTCGTCGAGCACATGCATAACCCAAGCATCACTAAGCAACAGTTGCTTGACCAAATTCATTTGGTCAGCAGTGCGAACGAATTCTGTGCGGACGGATTCAAAAGTCGTTAAAGCATTAGGTTGCAATCCATTCTGATCTACAGTGGATGGCTTCTTGTCTCCTGTGGATGACTTCTTGTGGTTGCCCCCGTTGCAGAGATTCTTCCAAGTTCGCAACACTTCCAAATCGGCAAGTTTCTCGGGAACCTGATCCTCCGTTTTCTCCTCGGCATCGGCGATCCCCAGCCGCTCGATCCACTCTTCAACCGTAAGCACCAAGCTGCTCTCTAAGCTGCCCCCGATTCTGCTCTCCTGGCTGCTCTGTGGGTTGCTTTGTGAGCTGTTCTGTGGGTTGTTCTGCGGGGTGTTCTGCGTATCGCTCTGCATGTCACTCTTGAGCGATTCTTCAAAAGCGTTCAACAGGCGTGCTGGGAAAACGTCGCGGAATCCTACTGCCACAAGCACATTTGCACTAGCAAGCACGGGTAGCATCGCTTCGCTCTCTTGAATCGATTTCAAGTTACCTGCGTAATAAGCTCGACTCTCGCGTTGGTATCGCCATTGGGAATCGAAGCGCTTCGCATAATGCTCAACCCAAAGTCCCTTTTCCTCGTCTTCAAGGGACTCCCAGTCTGACTTGAAGAACGACTCCGTTAAGCCCCGTAGTTCTGGGATCGACAATCCAAGCCGAAAAACCTTAGCATCCTGACACTCGATTCCAGCGACAGTCCTTTGTGTTAAACGCCAACGTACCTTCTCGCTTCGAACGATCTCTTTCCACAATCGCTTACGGGAGGCTCCACTCGATGCTTCTGCTTCACCGACTGCTAAATCGACTGCTTCATCGACGGCTAAATCGAGTGGCTTACCATCGACCACCAAGCGAACTGATTCAGGACCGCCCAAGCCATCGTTAACAACTGCGATTTGCAGTGTTCCGTTATGGATCGCTTGCTTTGTTCGCAGAACCAATTCACTTACATCTTGGTCATGAACCAAGGAGAGTTGCAGATTCCCATGCACAAGTTCCAGCCGCAGAGTTCTCCCTGCTCGATCGGTGATATCATGCATTTGTTCTTGAATTTGTTCATGCTGTGATTCACGCTGCAATTCAGGCGGTGGTTTAGTTTCTTGCGAAATTTCTTGTTGCTCGAATATCACGATCGGCAAGTCGGACGCTAATGCTTCGGCAGAGACATCCAACTGAAACACCAGCGTCCAATCGCGGTTCGCTCGCAGTGGTTGCCCCATATGTTCGATCGATGAATCGCCATTGGTTACGCGGGCTTGCTCGTCGATTCCTTGTGCGTCTGGCCATTGCCAAGCGAGTATCTCTTCCGGAACTTTGGGATAATCCAATTCGCCGCGATACCATTTCTCGACAGCTCCGCCGGAAGCCTCCGTCCCTTTGTTTAACCGTTGCCAATCCCGTTCCTCTGCTTGGACTATGGATTCGAGAGATTCTCTAAATGGTCGGAGCAAATTGCTTTCGATTGGCGTGGGTAGTTCGATTACATCAAACGCCGATCGATGGCCCGAGAAATACCAAACCGCAGTCGGGAGCATTCGTTGATCGGATCGCAACTGTTCGTCACCGTGACATTGCATCCGCAGGAAAGCATCAAAACGATCGTTACGTCGAGCGGATTCGATCAACCAACGGCGATAGGACTCGAGACTCCAGCCAAGATACACCGCGCGATCGATGGCGGGTTTCGACATCATGTCGTTAATCCAGGTCTGAGCACGCCATTGCGAGTAGCTGTCAGAACTTAGAAGCTCATCGACGAACGCTTCGAAGGCTTGCGATCGTCGTCCTGGATCGTTAAGCAGTAGTTTGCTTGTAACGTCCTGCCCCGGTGAACTCGCATTCGCATCAAGAGCAGTTACAGTCGCGTTTACTAGGCGTTCCCACTGGGAGTCAGAAAAAGTCGATCGATCGATGACTTTGGGGGCTGCTGATTTACCTTCAACAGAGTCTTCTGGGTCTGCAGACTCTGCTGTCAGAGCGGATGCCGATTGCTGGAAGTTTTCTTGGGCTACCAGGGTGGCAATCCAAGTGCTTTGCTCGAGGGAGAATCCAACGAGCAAAGCGTATTTCCAAAACGATCGGTTCATCGAAAGCAATGGCATCAATCTAGGCTAACGGTGACAGTCTTCGATTCGGTGTAGGCCTTGAGACCTTCTTCGCCGAGTTCGCGACCTTGACCGCTCATCTTAAATCCGCCGAAAGGAGCAGCAGCATCGAAAACGTCGTAGCAATTGACCCACACCGTTCCCGCGCGGACTCGCTTGGCAAACTCATGGGCTTTGCCGATGTTCTTGGTCCAAATTGCGGCGGCGAGACCATAGAAGGTATGGTTGGAGCGACGGATGAGATCTTCCCAATCATCGAAGGTAAGGATGGACATAACGGGTCCAAAAATCTCGTCTTTAGCAATCGACATCGAGTCGGTCACACCATCGAAGACTGTTGGTTGAACGAAGTATCCTTTGTCGCCGAATCGGGCCCCGCCGGCGATACACTTCGCACCTTCCGCGTTACCTTTATCGATGTAACTCATGATCTTATCGAATTGCGCTTGGTCTACCTGTGGACCTTGCTCGGTCGCGGTGGAGAGCGGGTTACCAACCTTGCGAGCTTTAGCAAGTTTCTGCACCTTTTCGACAAATTCGCCGTGGACTCGCTTGTCGACAAACACGCGACTTCCTGCACAGCAGCATTGCCCTTGGTTCAAGAATAGGCCGATATAAGCTCCTTGGGCTGCACGATCGAGATCTGCATCTGCCATCACCACATTTGGACTCTTTCCGCCGAGTTCGAACGTCAAGCGTTTGAGGGTCTCTGACGCGTCTCGCATGATGATTTGGGCGGTGCGATGCTCTCCGGTGAAAGCGATCTTATCGACACCTGGATGACGAACGAGCGAAGCACCGGCGGTTGGTCCGAATCCGGGTACCACGTTGATCACACCGTCTGGAATGCCAGCTTCCTTGGCCAACTGTGCCATACGCAGGCAGCTAAGTGGAGTTTGTTCCGCGGGCTTCATCACGATGGTGCAACCTGCGGCGAGAGCGGGGCCCCACTTCCAAGCGACCATCAGCATTGGGAAGTTCCAAGGGATGATTTGGCCCGCAACACCAACAGCTTCTCGGCGGGTGTAAGTGAAGTAATTGCCCCGAATGGGGATCGTCGAGCCGTGAATCTTGTCCGCATAGCCGGCATAGTAGCGCAAGCAATCGAGGACCAATGGAAGGTCACCGTGTCGAGCTTCGCGAATCGGCTTGCCGTTATCGAGGCTTTCGAGTGCCGCGATCTCGTCGATTTCGGCTTCGATCAAATCCGCCAATCGGTACATGCACCTGCCACGGTCGCGGGCATCCATGCGACTCCAGGGTCCGTCATCGAAGGCGCGGCGGGCTGCTTTAACTGCCGCATCAATGTCCTCTTTGTCACCTTCTGCAACTTCGCAGATCACTTCTTCGGTCGCTGGGTTGACCGTTTCAAAGGTCTTACCTGAAGCGGCCGGACGCCATTTGCCGTCGATAAAACATTCGGTGTGATGGATTTTTGGTAGGGCAACGGTGGATTCTGCTATCGCCATAATCTCGGAAACTCCATAGAGGAAAGGATTGAGTCTGGGATTAGAATATACGCTTGACTGACCGGATACCAGTGCCGGAAAATCAGTGCCGGAAAAACCAGCAAGATCGGTTTATTTTTCGTAAATCTCCTCCACTCAGCGGAAATACTTGCAAGCACTCCTGTTTCCACAGCGCACAATCCCCTCGAACAACCAACCTATTTGTGAGAACCGTCCAGCTATGCGATCCTCCCGCTTAATGCCCAGCATCGAACCTTCAGGGCATTCTTCGAATCCCCCCAAGGAATTGAAGCTTCAAAGTGCTCCACCTTCTAGCGTTGGCTACCGCGGAAATGCGATTCGCACCGTGATTCGTACAGTATCGACCCTTGGGTTGGCCGCATGCTTGAGTACCATCAATCCAGCCCTTCGATGCCATGGGCAAATCGTTCAATCACCAGGCATGGGTACTTTTAACCTCTCCACTTCTGTAGCAGTTCCAGATCGCGGAACGATGAACTTAGGTGGAAATTCCACCGCTGCATCGCAATCCAATTCGGGGTTTGGGAATCGAGGACTTGGAGGCGTCCAAGGAGGCTCGGGGGTCTCGGTTTCGACAACGGTTATCGATTTGGACGAGCTAGACCGAATGATTCGTTCCCAGTCGGCCCAGAAATCCAACACACCAAAACTCCAACAGTTCGACCCACGAGGTTTTTCGCGAATCCCTGCCGCTCCTCGTAGTGCGGTGATTCCACCCGGCTACGATTATTTGGCTACTCTGTCCGGACACTCAGGTTCGCAAAGGCATGTCACCGGGTACGGAAGCGTTCAACACGAAGCCGATGCGGATGCTACGAAGTACTACTTGACTCTAGCGAAGCAAGCTCGGCAGCGCGGCCACTGGGCTTCGGTCGAGACCTACTATCGGATGGCATGGCAGAGCCTTCCTGCGAACAGACGAGAATTCGCTTTGAAATCGCTTCAGGAAGCCCGCAGTCAAGCTCCGGAACAACGTGTGTTGTCCAAGGGGCAACCGATCAACAAACCCACCAATAACCAACGATAAGCCCCATTCTCATGTCGGAGCCCATCGCACGAATCAACGTCAGGAGCCTCGTAAGCATGAAGCAGCGTGGAGAGAAGATCACCATGCTCACAGCGTACGATTATCCTACAGCCCAAATGCTCGATGCGGCCGGTGTCCATTGTTTGCTCGTCGGCGATTCCCTCGGTATGGTCGTCCAAGGGCACGACACGACGATCCCAGTGACGCTCGAGCAGATGATCTATCACGGTGAGATCGTGGCCAGGGGAGCCATGAGGGCCATGGTTATTGTCGACCTGCCTTTTCCTGTCGGGCAAATCAACGTTACGCACACCGTCAAAGCGGCGGCGAAGATTTTGAAACAAACGCAATGCCAAGCGGTAAAGATGGAAGGTGGGCATCAGCAAGCCGACTCGATCGCAGCCTTGGTCGATGCGGGGATTCCAACCATCGCCCACATTGGACTTCGTCCTCAAAGCGTTCACGCAATCGGCGGCTACAGGGTCCAACGCGATGCCGATCGCTTGATGAAGGACGCTTTAGCCGCTCAGTCCGCCGGCGCCTTCTGCGTCTTGATGGAATGTGTCCCAAGTGACTTGGCAAAAGAAGTCACCCAGAACTTAAAGGTTCCCACCATCGGTATCGGTGCCGGGCCTCATTGCGATGGTCAAGTCTTGGTCACTAACGACCTTTTGGGCTGGAACGGTGGAACCGTACCGAAATTCGTTCGGAAGTACGCTCAGTTGCAGCAGCAAGCAAAGGAAGCGATCGAAGGATATTGCCGCGACGTGCAAACTGGGGATTTCCCAGCCCCTAAAGAGTCGTTTTAACCCCCAATTGCACCATTCCCGCAGGATCACTTTGACCACATTAGCCGATGACTAATCTGGCCAAACTCCTACAATATCCCAAGTAGCCTAAGGGAGCCCCCATCCGTAGGATTCCTCGAACCGCGCCGACATCAGAATTCTATGCTTGACCCACTGCCAATCATCAACCCAGAATCCATCCCAACGAACTCCTCGGATTCGACTTGCTCGGGAAGTGCCGATTCGTCCCGATCTTCGATGAGTCAATCGCAGATCGGCTCGATGAACGCAGCAGGGAATGTCGTTTCCAGGTATCTCGACAGTCTTGGTGACCCGACTTCCAAACGGGATTCAGACCGCCAACCGCACGGCCCCTTGGCTAAGCTTCCTCTTCCGATGAGCATGGAAGAAGCCCGTGCGCGAGGATGGGACGAAATAGATGTTGTGTTCGTCACCGGGGATGCTTACATCGATCACCCAAGCTTCGCGATGTCGATCCTAGGGCGGGTGCTCGAAGCAGCCGGTTACCGCGTAGGAATCGTAAGCCAACCGGACTGGCAATCGTGTGAAGCTTGGCAACGCTTCGGCCGACCGCGGCTTTTCTTCGCGATCAGCGCTGGCAACATGGACAGCATGATCAACCACTACACCGCAAATAAGAAAGTCAGGAACGACGACGCTTATTCTCCAGGTGGCAGGATCGGATTGCGTCCCGACCGCGCGACGCTCGCTTACTGCCAACGCGCTCGACAAGCCTATAAAGGGGTCCCTGTGATCGCCGGAGGTGTAGAAGCCTCCTTAAGACGCTTGGCCCATTACGATTACTGGAGCGATAAGGTCCGAAAAAGTATCCTGCTCGATAGCAAGGCCGACCTAGTTGGTTTTGGCATGGGAGAAAACTCCATCGTTGAGATGGCCCGACGGCTTGAAGCTGGAGAAACCGTCAAAGACCTCCGCGACATGCGAGGTATCGCTTACGCTTTAGGAGCATCCGAGGCTATCCCCGAAGACGCATTGGAAATCCCTTCCTACGAAGCGGTGACAACCGATAAGACGGCTTTCTCCATCGCAACACGGATGATTCATAACGAGACCAATCCGCTGAACGCGAGACGACTCGTTCAAAAGCACGGCAACCAAGCCATCGTTTGCAACGTACCCGCTTTGCCTATCAGTCAAGAAGCGATGGATCGCATCTACGGTTTGCCTTACACGCGGAAACCCCATCCAAGTTACACCGAGCCGATTCCAGCTTTTAACATGATCAAAAACTCCGTGACGATCATGCGCGGATGCTTTGGCGGTTGCACTTTCTGCTCGATTACAGCCCATCAAGGCCGGATCATTCAATCGCGATCAAAAGAATCGGTATTGAACGAGATCCGTCAAATGACCGAAGACAAGGATTTCAAAGGAATCGTCAGCGATATCGGTGGTCCAACGGCAAACATGTACCACATGCGGTGCACGAAACCCGAAGTCGAAGCGAAGTGCAGAAGGCAATCTTGTGTGCACCCAAAAGTCTGCAAATTGCTCGGAGTCGACCACACACCTGTGATCGAGTTAATGCGAGAAGCAAGACAAATGCCGGGTATCAAGAAAGTGCTCGTCGCAAGTGGTATTCGCATGGACTTAGCGAGACATTCCCCGGAGTACATCCGCGAATTAACCGAACACCATGTTGGCGGACATCTGAAAGTTGCACCCGAACACGTCGATCCGGATGTACTTTACAAGATGCGCAAACCAGTGAATAACGACTTTGAATTCTTCACCGATCAATTCAAACAAGCGACGGCGGATGCAGGTAAGAAACAATACATCATCCCCTATTTCATCGCATCGCATCCAGGAAGCTCGATCCATTCCATGATCGAACTTGCACTCTTCCTCAAACGCAACGGGTACAAACCCGACCAAGTCCAGGACTTTATTCCTGCACCGCTCGATGTAGCAACCAGCATGTACTACACCGGACTCGATCCATTTAGTCTGAAGGAAGTCTTCATCGCCAAGGCGCTAAAAGACCGCAAATCGCAGCGAGCTATGATGCAGTTTTTCAAACCAGAAAACTACTTCGAAGTCCGGGACGCACTCCGCGAGGCAGGCCGAAGCGATTTAATTGGCGAAGGTTGCGATTGCCTGATCTCCTCTCGACCACCGAAAGAAGCGATTGAAAAACGCCGCTCGGATGCCAATGCACGCTTCAGGGGTGAGTATGTACACACCATCCCCAACACGCCACCCGCAACCGATAATCCAAACAACTCCGATGCAGGGGGGGGATCACAAAAGACTGGCAATACGCAGAAACCCAAGCCTTCACCACAAGCGGGCAACGGTAAGCGGAAAGGTCCTCGCAAGACCCAGCGCGACGAACAAACCGAAGGGAAGAAACCTGGCGTAGGTTACCGACCTTCTCGCCGCGTACGATAGCCAATTCGACTTCGGCTCCAGCCTACAAATCTCTTGCGGTGGAGTGTAACTTCTAGAGCAGTGCCGCGCATCTTTTCGATTGCGGACTGCTTCCTAATTGGGTTTCGAGGTGATTATGGAATCGCAAAGCCAACGTTTGCTCCGAATTTTGTTCTGTGCAATCTGGATATTGAACCTCAATGTCCTTCATGCCGAAGAGAAGCTCCGCAAGGCAAATCGGCCAAACGTTTTGTTTATCTTGGTCGATGACCAATCCCCTTGGGACTTAAAAATCTATAACCCATCGAGTCCTCTGGATTCACCGAACATCGATTCCCTTGCACGCGAAGGTGTGGTGATCGATGGCGCATACCACATGGGCTCTTTCTCCGGCGCCGTGTGCACTCCATCGCGGCACATGATTATGAGTGGCCGTAGCCTCTGGCACCTTCCGATATCGCCGGAGGCAAAACGCAGAAATCTGACCGTTGACGGTTTAGAATCGCAGACCATTCCTGCCGTCTTTGGCCGTGCAGGATACGTGACGATGAGAACGTGCAAAGAAGGGAACAGTTACGAAGGGGCCAACAGGCAGTTCGCGATACGGCACGACGCTACAAAACGAGGTGGTACCGCAGAAACCGGAAGTGCATGGCACGCAGATCGAGTGTTGGATTTCTTATCGGATTGGACTTCGAAACGTTCTGCAAACGACAGCACGGAAGGTGCACGGGCAAGCCAACAGCCGTTCCTGATTTACTTTGGATTCTCACATCCGCACGACGTCCGTGACGGTACTGAGGAACTATTGGCTAAGTATGGAGCAAGCAATCATCGCGATCGCAAATCACTTCCGCCTTCACATCCCAACCAGCCCAAGCTACCTGAGAACTATTTACCTTCTCATCCATTTCCTCATGGGCACCCGAACTTGCGGGATGAAGTCGACGTTGAAGGCGTCTGGGAACGCCGCGATGAGCAAACCATCCGAAATGAACTTGGTCGTGAATTCGCTTGTAGCGAAAATATAGATATTCAGATCGGCCGCGTCCTTGATCGACTGGCGCAAATCGGTGAACTTGAAAACACCCTTATCATCTACACCGCAGACCACGGGATGGCTATAGGCAGGCACGGCTTGCAGGGCAAACAGAATCTTTATGAGCACACATGGAGAGTGCCTATGGTAGTCAAAGGCCCGGGTGTGCCCGCAGGAAGGCGTGTACAAGGCAATGTTTACTTGATGGATTTGCTCGCGACCTTATGCGATTTCACCGGAGTCGAAACCCCAACGAGCAATGAAGGAATCAGCTTCCGTCCGGTGGTTATGGGCGAACAAGAAGTGGTCAGAGATGTGGTCTATGGTGTTTACAACGGTGGAACAAAACCTGGACAGCGCAGCGTCAAGCGTGGAGACTGGAAACTGATTGAATGGGATGTTCTCGACGGAAAAGTTCGGCGCACGCAATTGTTCAACCTTCGTGAAAACCCGCTTGAATTCCTAGCGGAACATCACACCCGCGAAGTGACTAGCTTGACTGGGGTGCATCCTGATGAAACTCAAGTCAATCTCGCTGACGATGAGCGTTATGCAGCGAAACTCAAAGAGATGCGAGAACTTTTGCAAGCTGAGATGCTGCGATGGGACGACCCTTGGAAACTCTGGAATCAATAAGCTCTTGTAAGACGCTATGGATTCTCTTCCGCAGAACGCAGTCGCTCACCTTGAACCAGTTTCATCTCAACCAACGATATCTGCCGACGATCCGAGCAAGGCTCGACGACCAAATGCAACGTCTTGGCTCCATTGCCTTGAAAGTACTCAAGCCGAATAGGGAGTAAGCCAGCTTGCAACCGCACCATGCGTCCAGAAGGAAAAGCGGGATGATTTCCATCGTGATCGATGAATAGATTGTCGTTCAAATAGAGTTTGCTACCGTCATCAGAAATCAGGACCACGCGATATAAGCCTTCGGTTTCCACTTTGAGAAACCCGGTAAACTCCATCGCAAAATTCTCAGGGCGATCCGAGGTCAGCCCCCCGATATCGAGGCTATCTGTCGTCGCATTTCGGACAGGAACCAACTTAGTAAAGTCTGGCAATTCGCTGAAGGAGCCTTCGAATAGCCTATAGCGCAGTCCTTTGCTCGTCGGACGATCAACAACCACTGATTGACTCGGAGCAGCCGAAGTCTTGAGTGTTGTTTCCCTTGAAACATTATCGCGAGAATAGCTAATCCGTAGCTGATCGGTTGTAGGTAGAAGCGACTCGAGTGCAAGATACCAATCGATCGCATCTCGAACCTGGTAACCGTTGACTGCTAGTATCGTATCGCCCGATTGGAGATCATGCTCGATTCCAACTGCCGAGTTACCTTCTGCAACCTCACCGGTATTTACCCTCGTGAGGGTAGCTTTTTTCGCAAATGGATCGAGCTCAAGCCCCGTCGATTTATTGTGAGCCAATTCAGGTTCAATCATTCTTTGAAACATGTCCCGAACTCGGTCAACAGGGATTGCTAGTCCAATATTCTGTTCCCCTTGAATCACCGCAGAGACCACACCGATGACTTCCGCGTCCATGTTAACAAGTGGTCCGCCCGAGTTCCCTTTGTTGCTCGCTGCATCGAACTGCAGTAATCGACCGCGCCGATCATTGATATAGTTCGACATGATCATCGCATTCGGACCACCTTCCAAAACGTCCTTTGCACTGATGATCCCGGAGGTGAATGCCATTCCACGGCCACCGGGGTTACCGGCAACAACGATCGATTCGCCGAGAAGCGTCTCGGAGCTGTGACCCAGTGGAAGAAACGGCCAACGATTCCCCGATGCATCACTCTCCGAGGGTCCTTTTAGTCGAACAATGGCGATATCGGTTTCGGGATAGCGAGAAACCACCTCGAATCGCACAGGCTTATCGTTCGAGCGAATGGCAAATCCGACAGGTTTTGGCAAAACGTGATTGTTGGTAAGCACATATCCGGACGGATGAATAATGGTTCCTGAACCAGAGACAATCTGATTCGCTTCCGTCGGAGTGAATAGCGAGACTACCGCAGGTTCTATTTTGCGGATGACTTCAACAAGTGGGGTTACTCGGTTGGACTTCCCAAGCTCAATTCCCGTTGCGGCAGTAGGTTCCTGCGCAGCTAAGAATGCATTGCTTGCAAGGATGCTGCTACAGAACAGAATCATAGATCGCAGCGTACGGATTGATTGATTAGCTTTGATTGGAACCGCCACATGAAAGTAGCAGTTGAGTTGTTGCGATATCACACGAAACCGATCATTTACTGAGAGTCTTAAAGATGTTTTCAATGAGACGAGCTTGATGGACTTCTGCATTTTCAAACGAGGTTACTTCGTCGCCATTTCGGATAGGGGCATGTGCCGGTAGTACGCTTCGAGACACAAAATAGAAAGTACAGTTGAATAAAGCCGTCCGCCGGCGGGACCGTGAGGATCACCATCGGGTGGCCAACTACCTCTTTCACGTCCTGCCTTCAGTTGAAGTTCCGGCAGAGCATCCTTCATGATGTTATTCCATTGCCGCCAGTTCGCTCCACCTGCATGATGAAGCGCATTGGTTGCGTAATACCAGTAGTAGTAATCGCGACCTTGAACTCCCGAATTGATTTTTATCTCATTGAGTATCTTTCCGCCTTCGACAATCCTAGGGTCATCTGTCTTCCACCCAAGATACATTCGGCAAAGCATGCCTTCGGCTGTCATCGACTCTTTGGGTTGTGAAGAGGCTTGGTAAGCATATTGTTCTCCGTCCTTGTTCGCGCCTCGCAGGCCACCTTTTCGTTGAACGGTATCGAGAAATTGGTGAATGCGTTCGAGTCGGTCGCTCGGGACATCAAGTCCCGCCATGCGAGCGGAGATCAATGCCATTACATACCAACCTGTGACGCTTGTGTCACCGACTTCGCGGGGTTGATATCGCCAACCACCACCTTCATCTTGAGCCCCCAACGCCCATTCAACCGCTTTTTCGGCAGGCTTGCGAAGTCGATCGTCGGCGGTCATTCCATACAATTCGCAAATCGCGATCGTGGCTTGCGCTTGGGCATAGGTTTTCTGAATACCCGTTGCTTTGGACGCAAAGTATCCATCGTCATCTTGTGACTTTAATAAGTAATTCAAGCCCCTGAGGACATTGGGTTGATAAGCACCGGTTTTATGGGTATTCCCAGCTCCCATAAAGGCTAAGAGCGCCATTGCCGTTGCTGCTGGTCGATTCTCAGAGACGCCACCGTCGGAAAATGGAGTAACAAGACTCCAGGATCCGTCGGAGAGTTGATTTCGTTGCAGCCATTCTAGTCCCAACGCCACTGCGGCTTCCGTCACTTCAGTACCACCATAAGCTCGCAGCAGAGCACCTTTCATGGTACCAGAGCGACCTGTCAGCCCTTTGGTGATCGAGAAGTCTGGCGTCGCAGTTTCGATTCCGATCTCAGTTAAATCGGGAGTGATGGCAGCAAGATCAGCAGCGGTCAGCGCAAGATCCTCGGCTGCATCTCCTTCGTTCTCCCCAAGCATGCTATCAGACTCAGCGATATTGAAGGATGTCAATGCATCACCTTCTCCACCAGCATCGGACTGCCCAAGAAACAAAACCAACGACTTTGCAACTTCGTCTCGAAGTGGAATCAAGGCAAGCAGGAGGATAATTGCTATGTGAATAACGGTGCTGATCAGCCAACTCGGAGCGTCGCGAAGAAATCGAGGAGACCACGAATCGACCAAGCCAGTCTCGGCTCCTTCCGCTTCGGTGTCTGCAAGCGTGCCCGCATTGAATCCTTGTTGCGGCTCCACTCCCTTCGATGTCCCTTTGGCGTGCGGATCGAACCGGTTGATTGAATTTCTTTGGGAAGCGGACTGCAAATCGCTTTTGGGAGGTGGTGGTGGCGGAGGAGGAGGAACCGCAGGCGCAGAATCCACGGTTCGCGGCGGCCCAGGGGGTGGCGGTGCCGGCGGAGCGGGAGGCAGCGAATTTCGATCTTTCGAGCTAGTCAAACCTGTGGAATCCCGGGAGGAGAAGTAACGAAAAGCATAGACGGACTTTCCGATTATACACATTCTTCCGGTCGAAGGAGAAACGAGAACACCCCTCGGGTCATCCGAGAAAAGACTCGGAACTGACCCGAAGGGTGTCGTGTATCAAGGCCGGCCGCAATTTGCAGCGAGGGGCAACTGACTACGAGCGATTCTCTTTCGATGCGCGAACGTCGGAAGGCTGAACTTGGTTTGCCTTTCGATTTTCACGCTTGATCGCTTCATAAACTTCTTGTCGATGGACAGGAATGTCGTTGGGGGCTTCGATACCAAGCCGCACTTTATCCCCACGAATGTCCACGATCGTGACCACAACGTCGTCTCCGATCATGATGCTTTCGTCTCGGTGTCGCGAGAGCACAAGCATTGGAGGCTCCTTTTCACTCTGGGTTGCATCCACTGCAACAGGCTTGGGACAAACATACAAAAACACCAAGCCGCGTCGATGACTTAGCCCGGTACGCTCGTTGGTATCGGACAAAGAATTGCTTTCATTCAAGCTTTACAAATGACTTCCGAGCAAACAACGTCTAGCTACTTTGCCGGTTGTTCGGACGCAGTCAGCTTGGAACGAATTTGAGGACAAAGGCCGTTCATGCATGACGGTTTATCTATCCCTCAAGGCTTGTGCAGTCACTAGACGAAGAACAATCGCACACGTCCGGGAGCGAGAGATACTCGACCGGCGTGGGTCCACTTGTCGATCTCCCATGAAACTCAGCTAGAAGTCCCCCTCGTGAAACGCCGTATCCCCTCCTTCCGTCCCTTGGACACCTCCACTAAGGGTGCCAACAAGGGTGCTCCCGCATCGGATTGCAGCGCCGAAGCCGGGGAACAAACCGCCTCTGAAATCACTCGCTGCTTAGAAGCCTTTCAAGTCGCAACCAATTGGGGGCTTGCTCCAATCCACTCCAGCCGCCCGTTCCCTTGCCGCTTACAAGACAACATCGTCTCCGTGGGACGCGAGGATTCTGATTCTTGGGATGAGTTACCTCAAGTCACCATGGATCGGGCTCAAGGACTTCTCCGCGCAATCGAATCGCTCGCTGCTAGGCTTGAACTCGCTGAGACTTCGTTGGCTGAGCGAGAAGCTGAACTGGCGAGCCAAGTGTTGGTTTCTCAATGTGGCGTTCAAGGAAGAGAGCTTTCGGCTCGGATTTCCGAAGTCCTGGAAAGCTCCTCGAAGTCGATTGGGGCGGTAGCCGCAGCTTTGTATCTGCTCGATGATGACACTAGTCAATTAAAGATGCGAGCGTGTTTCGGTTTACCGAAATCTCGATTGTTCGCACCGCCGCGAGACCTGCGAAGCTCCTTAGCAGATCTTGAATCACTCCTAGGGAACGCAGTGCTGCTAAATGATTTGCAAGCAGCACAAGAATGGTATAGTCCAGAACGATTCCGATCCGCACTCGTTGTCCCGATCGGCACGACAACAATGCCACATGGAACGCTGTGGTTTTGGAGCGATCGTCCCAGAACCTACCAATCGCATGAAATCGAAGTTGCAAACTTAGCGGCCGGCCGCTTGATGTCAGAAATTGAACATTCGATCATGGGAAGCGAGATTCGCGAAGCCCGAGACGTTGTCAGACGATTGGATCAAGCCAGTGAGGTTTGGGAGCAGTTGTTGCCAGATCGAAAAATCCTCCATGAGAACTTCGATCTGGGAGGTTGGTCTCAGCAACAGGGAACTCTAGGAGGGGCATTTCACCACTGGAGTATTTCTTCCGATGGCCGCTTGTTTCTCGGAACAGGTGCAGCTCAAGAAAATCACACCAAGGGTGGACTCGTCGCTACCTCTGCCCTTTCCTTACTTCGCACCCTTGGCGACCGAGGAGCTACGATCAAACACTTGATGCAATGCCTCAATGAGCAAAACGCCGGTATGCATGATGCCACTTGGCAATTGAATCTATCACTGGTGCAACTTAACCCCATCACCGGCACAGGATCGGCCTGTTCGGCAGGCGATCAGCATTGCCTCGTACTATCGAAATCCGGCGTTCGTCACGTAGGTAGCAGCTTGCCGCGACTCGGCGAAAACCATGAGCAAACATACATTCCCGGTCGATTCGTCCTGCAACCGGGGGAAATGCTTATCTCCTTCTCCTCCCGTTTATTCCAGGAAAGCAATGTTGGAAATTCATCCACGCAGATTCCTAGGGAAGGGTCCCCTATGGACATGGCAAAATTGATCCGATTTCTGATAGACTGGAGAGATGAGCCAGCTCAAGATTTGGCAAATAGCGTTGCAGAGCAGTTGCCGCTGCTCGACCCATCCAGCCTTGAACCTCGTGACCGTTCGTTCGTCATCTTGAAAAATCTTCGGTAGCTCACAATCTTACGTTGGCTAATCGTCGAACAGTAAAGAATTCGAATACTAGAGAATTCGAACAAGCATCGCCTACCGGAAGCTTGTATCGATCACCCGAACCGGGTCCTCGAGTCACTCCAGCCTTCGCGATAAAGCTTTGTATTCCAAAACTTCCATTGCTAACTCTCTGCAACACCGTGCGACTTTGTCATCACTGAGTTTCAATCGGTCAAGCAACCGCATGCGATTCAATACCATCGACGCATGCATGCCTCGCAAGCTGATGGTATTCTTTCTCGGTTGGATATTGCCAATGGCTTTTCCAACACTCGGAATGTCTCAAAGTCGCGATGATCAATCCTTCGCAAGAGAGTTCCTAGCCAAGTACTGTCAGGATTGTCATCAAGG
>Ga0255137_1000348_pt1 | contig 16115 bp, 16 predicted proteins | sample Law_Atlam_RepC_8_FD_188548 | JGI IMG/M metagenome (GOLD analysis project Ga0255137, IMG submission 188548) | Freshwater microbial communities from St. Lawrence River, New York, United States - Law_Atlam_RepC_8d | ecosystem: Environmental > Aquatic > Freshwater > River | place: USA: New York... | reverse complement strand
GTTTTTGAAGCCCACGATGCCGTTCAAGGCGGCGGGCACCCGGATGGAGCCGCCCGTGTCCGAGCCCAGACCGATGAAGGCGGCACCCGTGGCCACCGACACGGCCGCGCCCGAGCTGGATCCACCAGGCACATGGGGCTGCCCGGGGGCACCGACTGGCTGGTCATGAAGCCCGTCCCAGGCGGCAGGCGTGCCGTGGTGGGGGTTGGTGCCCACGCCCGAAAAGGCAAACTCAACCATGTTCGTGCGCCCGATCAGGCCCGCGCCTGCAGCCCGCAAACGTGCCACGGCTGCACAATCTTCGGCCGCAGGGGGCTGATTTTTCAGAACGACCGAGCCTGCCTGGGTGATCTGCCCTTGAATGTCAAACAGGTCTTTGATGGATACCGCCAGGCCCGCGAGCGGGCTATGGGCCACTTGGGGCTGCTGGGCTGTTTGTTGCAGTGCCTCGGGGGTCAGTTGCATGAAGGCATGCTGGCAGGCGGTGCTTTGAGCCGCAGCCAAACAAGCTTCTGCAACGGCCTGGGGGTGGGTGGAGCCAGCCCGGATGGCTTGCCGGGTGGCGATCAGGTCAGCTTTCATGGGAGAGGGCGCTTTCGGGTGGGTCAGGATGCTATAATCCTAAGGCTTTGCGGAGCTCGGGCGCTGTCTTGTGAGTGTCATGTCGAACATGACACTTGAGCAATGACCTGAATTCGGCAAAGTCCATCCGCGAACCCGTCCCGTCAAGGTGTTGCGCCCAGTCTTTTACAGGCTGTGCGCGATCAGTGGACCGGGTTTTAGACCTAACCTTTGGAGTATTTTCATGTCCGTTACCATGCGCGAAATGCTGGAAGCCGGTGTCCACTTCGGTCACCAAACCCGCTTCTGGAACCCCAAGATGGCCCCGTTCATCTTCGGCCACCGCAACAAAATCCACATCATCAACCTGGAAAAATCGCTGCCGATGTTCCAGGACGCGATCAAGTTCGCCAAGCAGCTGTCTGCCAACCGCGGCACCATCCTGATGGTGGGCACCAAGCGCCAGGCCCGTGAGCTGGTGGCTGCTGAAGCCCAGCGCGCTGGCGTGCCTTTCGTCGACCAGCGCTGGTTGGGCGGCATGCTGACCAACTTCAAAACCGTCAAGACCTCGATCAAGCGTCTGAAGGACATGAAGGCTCAGCAGGAAGTCGGCCTCGACAGCCTGAGCAAAAAAGAACAGCTGATGTTCAAGCGCGAGATGGAAAAGCTCGAAAAAGACATCGGCGGTATCCAGGACATGGCGGCTTTGCCTGATGCGATTTTCGTGATCGACGTCGGCTACCACAAGATTGCCATCTCGGAAGCCAAGAAACTGGGCATCCCATTGATCGGTGTGGTGGACTCCAACCACTCGCCCGAAGGCATCGACTACATCATCCCCGGTAACGACGACTCGGCCAAGGCCGTGGCTTTGTACGCCCGCGGCATCGCTGACGCGATCATCGAAGGCCGTGCCAATGCGGTCAACGATGTGGTCAAGGCCGTGACCGAAGGCGCTGACGAATTCGTCGAAGAAGCCAACGCTTCTGCCTGAGTTCCCAACACTCGATGAAAGGGGCTTTGTGGCCCCTTTTTTTTAATCTGACTTTTAGACTGAATACGGAGAAATCAAATGGCTGCAATTACCGCAAGCATGGTCGCTGAACTGCGCGCAAAAACCGACGCCCCCATGATGGAGTGCAAAAAAGCCCTGACCGAAGCCGAAGGCGACATGGCCAAAGCCGAAGAGTTGCTGCGCGTCAAGCTGGGCACCAAGGCTGGCAAGGCCGCTTCGCGTGTGACCGCCGAAGGCGTGGTGACCAGCTTCGTGAGCGGCACCACAGGCGCCATGATCGAAGTCAACTGCGAAACCGACTTCGTGACCAAGAACGACAGCTTCCTGGCTTTGGCCAACGCCGCGGCCAAGCTGGTGGCCGAGCACAACCCTGCGGACATCGCTGCTTTGGGCGCTCTGCCTTACAGCCAGGACGGCTTTGGCCCCACCTTGGAAGAAGTTCGCAAAGGCCTGATCGGCAAGATCGGCGAAAACATGAGCTTCCGCCGCTTCAAGCGTGCTGCGGGCGGCGCCAAGATCGCCAACTACCTGCACGGCACCCGCATCGGTGACGAGACCGCCGCCAAAGACGTGGCCATGCACGTGGCCGCCATGAAGCCCGTGTCCTTGACCAGCGCCGAAGTGCCTGCCGAGTTGATCGAAAAAGAGCGCTCGGTCGCTGCGGCCAAGGCGGCCGAGTCCGGCAAGCCTGCCGACATCGCCACCAAGATGGTCGAAGGCTCGGTGCAGAAGTACCTCAAAGAAGTGTCTTTATTCAACCAGTCCTTCGTCAAGAACGACAAGCAGACCGTCGAGCAGATGCTCAAGGCCGCCGGTACCACCGTCAAGGCATTCACCTTGTACGTGGTGGGTGAAGGCATTGAAAAGAAAGTCGACGACTTCGCGGCCGAAGTGGCCGCGCAAGTGGCTGCTGCCCAAGGCGCAGCCTGAGTTCACACACCTGCTGATCTGCCCACCCATCGTCCACATTGAACCCCAAGGAGCCCGTCATGTCTTCAGCCAAGCCAGCCTATAAGCGCATTTTGCTCAAGCTGTCGGGCGAAGCCCTGATGGGGGACGACGCCTTCGGCATCAACCGCGCCACCATCGTGCGCATGGCCGAAGAAATCGCCGAAGTCACCCGCTTGGGTGTGCAGGTGGCGGTTGTGATCGGTGGCGGCAACATCTTCAGGGGTGTGGCGGGCGGCTCGGTCGGCATGGACCGCGCCACCGCCGACTACATGGGCATGTTGGCCACCGTGATGAACTCCCTGGCCCTGGCCGATGCCATGGACAAGGCCGGTCTGACGGCCCGTGTGATGTCGGCCATCGGCATTGACCAGGTGGTCGAGCCTTATGTGCGCCCCAAGGCCTTGCAGTACCTCGAAGAGGGCAAGGTGGTGGTGTTTGCGGCGGGTACGGGCAATCCGTTTTTCACGACCGACACGGCCGCTGCTTTGCGCGGTGCCGAGATCGGAGCCGAGATGGTGCTCAAGGCCACCAAGGTCGATGGTGTTTACACCGCCGATCCGAAAAAAGACCCCTCGGCCACGCGTTATAGCGAGATCAGCTTCGACGAGGCCATTTCGCGCAATCTGGGCATCATGGACGCCACGGCTTTTGCCTTGTGCCGCGACCAGAAACTGCCGATCAAGGTGTTTTCGATCATCAAGAACGGCGCTTTGAAGCGCGTGGTGCTGGGTGAGGACGAAGGCACCCTGGTTTATGCTTGAGACCGTTCTGACGAGGAGAACCCCATGACGATTGCAGACATCAAAAAAACAACCGAAACCAAAATGGAGCAATCCATTGCGGCTTTCAAAAACAACCTGACCAAGATTCGCACTGGCCGTGCCAATCCGGCGTTGCTGGACACCATCCATGTCGATTACTACGGCTCCATGGTGCCTCTGTCGCAAGTGGCCAACGTGTCCTTGATGGACGCGCGCACCATCAGCGTGCAGCCTTGGGAAAAGGGCATGGGTGCCAAGATCGAGAAAGCCATCCGCGAAAGCGATCTGGGCCTGAACCCCGCTTCCATGGGCGATTTGATTCGCGTGCCCATGCCGCCCATGAGCGAAGAGCGCCGCAAGGAAATGACCAAGCTGGCCCGCACCGAAGGCGAGAACGGCAAGATCGCGATCCGCAATCTGCGCCGCGATGCCAATGAATCGGTGAAGAAACTGGTCAAGGACAAGGAAGCGTCCGAGGACGATCAAAAGCGTGCCGAAGCCGACATCCAGAAACTGACCGACAAGCGCATGACCGAGATCGACCAGTTGGTGGCTGCCAAAGAACAAGAGATCATGGCGGTTTGATTGTGAATGGGGTGCCGTGGCTTCACACGGCCTGACGGGCCGCCCAATTGGCGGCCTTTTTTATTCGGCGGCCTTTTTTCTGGAGAACCCGTGCTTAAACAACGCGTCATCACCGCCCTGGTCTTGCTGGCCTTGCTGTTGCCCGCTTTGTTTGCGGCCCACCCCTGGCCCTTCATGGCGCTGACCTTGGTGCTGATCACCGCGGGGGCTTGGGAGTGGGGGCGACTCAACGGCTTGCCCACTGCAGGGGCATGGTCTGGCGCCTTGCTTTGCTTGCTGGCTTGCGCGGCGGCCGGGCAAATGGGCTGGGTTCAGCGCACGCCGCCATGGGTGTGGCTGATGGCAGGTGCCTGGTGGGTCTTGCTGGGCAGCTGGATGGTTCAACGCGGGGTGGCTGGCTGGGCCATGTGGCCGCGCTCTGTGCGCTGGTTGGGGGGTATCGCGCTGTTGGCGCTGGCTTGGGTGGCGATGGCACAAGCCCACCAAAGGGGCGTGAACTTTCTGTTGTCGGTGTTGGTGTTGGTGTGGGCGGCCGATGTTTTTGCTTATTTTTTCGGCAAGGCGCTCGGCGGTCGTTGGATCAAGACCAAGCTGGCAGCCACCATCAGCCCCGGCAAGAGCTGGGAAGGGGCTTTGGGCGGCATGTTCGGGGTCTTGTGTGTGGCTTGGGTTTGGGTCGAGGTCGACCGAAGTTGGGCCCTGCACGATCTGAGCTTTTATTCCATGCTGTGGGCCAAAGGCTGGTGGGTGACCCTGCCCGCTTTGCTGTTCATGTCTGCCATGAGCGTGGTGGGCGATTTGGTGGAGTCGCTGGTCAAACGCAGCGCGGGCATGAAAGACAGCTCAGGCCTGCTGCCGGGTCATGGCGGTGTTCTGGACCGCGTGGACGCCTTGCTGCCGACATTGCCTTTGGCGATGATGTTGATTTCCTGGATTTGAAACGAGAGCGGACCCTATGCACACCCTCCAACGCATCACCATCCTGGGCTCTACAGGCTCCATTGGCACGAGCACTCTGGACGTTTTGGCGCGGCATCCGCAGCAGTTTGCGGTGTACGCCTTGACCGCATCGACCCAGGTGGACCTGATGCTGGCGCAATGCGCGCAATTCAAGCCCGAAGTGGCGGTCATGGTCCAGGAGGATGCAGCCCGTTTGCTGGCGGACAAGCTCAAGGCCGAGGGCTTGCGCACCGAAGTGCGTTGGGGCGCTGCGGCGCTGGACGAGGTGGCCTCTGCCGAGCCCGTGGATGCGGTCATGGCGGCCATTGTCGGCGCCGCAGGGTTGTCGCCTTGTTTGGCTGCCGCGCGTGCGGGCAAGAAGCTGCTTTTGGCCAACAAGGAGGCCTTGGTGGTGGGCGGCGAGGTGTTCTTGTCGGCCGTGCGCGAGGGTGGGGCGGTGCTGTTGCCGATTGACAGCGAACATTCGGCGATCTTCCAGTCCCTGCCTGAAGACCCGGCCACCTGGCAGCGGCGTGTTCACAAAATCATCCTGACGGCTTCGGGTGGCCCATTTCGCGGGCGAGAGCCCAGCAGCCTCAAGGACGTCACGCCCGAGCAGGCGTGCGCCCACCCCAATTGGGTGATGGGTCGCAAAATTTCGGTGGATTCCGCCACCATGATGAACAAGGCCCTGGAAGTCATCGAGGCGCGTTATTTGTTTGGCCTGGCCCCTGAGCAGCTGGAGGTGGTGATTCACCCCCAAAGCGTGATCCACTCCATGGTCCAGTACAAGGACAACTCCGTGGTGGCCCAGTTGGGCACGCCCGACATGCGGGTGCCGATTGCCTACGGCTTGAGCTGGCCGGAGCGCATGGTTTCGGGGGCTTCTGCGCTCGATTTCCATGCCTTGGCCGCCATGACTTTTGAGGCCATGGACGGGCATGGCCATCCGGAGCGTTTTCCGGGTTTGAAGCTCGCCTGGGCCACTTTGCAAGGGGCCCCAGGCAGTTGCGCGGTGCTCAATGCGGCCAATGAAATCGCGGTGGATGCGTTTTTGAACCGCCGTATCCGGTTTGACCAGATTCACCATGTGAACGAAGCGACCCTGGAGGCCGTGGACACCGTGCGACCGGAAAATCTGGCGGACTTGCTGGCCATTGACCGCCAAAGTCGCGAGGCTGCGCGGCAGGTGCTGGGCCGACTTGGGTGAGGGCCACGATCCCCCTGGCGTAGACCGCTCGTGCAGTGTTCGCGGGGTGTATTATCTCGGCTTCGCGGTGCCGAGCGCTGTGACCCTGTTTTTCAGGCGAAAATGCTGCGTTGGTCGCCCTTTGGCGGTGTGCAGATGGGGTTTTTTCTAATGGGTTGAAGGTCGGGTGTTCAACGCAACCCGAGCGGTTGACCTTTATATGGTTGTTCCATGAATTTTTTTGACATTCGTTCACGCCTTCAACCTGCCGCATGGACGGTGGCAGCCAGCTTGATGGCGTGCATGCCCGCCTGGGCTGTTGACCCTTTCACCGTGCGAGACATCCGTGTCGAGGGTTTGCAGCGGATCGAATCCGGTACGGTCTTCGCTTCTTTGCCACTGCGCGTGGGTGACCAATATTCGGACGAAAAAGGCGCTGCTGCGATCCGCGCGCTGTTCGCCTTGGGTTTGTTCAAAGACGTTCGCCTGGAAACCGAAGGCGATGTGCTGGTGGTGGTGGTGGAAGAGCGGCCTTCGGTGGCTGCTGTCGAGTTCATTGGACTCAAGGAATTTGACAAGGACGTCTTGCTCAAAGCCCTGCGGGAAGTGGGTCTGGCCGAAGGGCGCCCTTACGACAAGGCCTTGGCCGACAAAGCCGAGCAAGAACTCAAGCGGCAGTACATCAACCGCAGTTTGTACGGTGCCGAAGTGGTGAGCACGGCCACCCCCGTGGACCGCAACCGCGTGAATCTGAGCTTCACCATCACCGAAGGCGGCCCAGCCCGAATCAAACAGATCCAGATTGTGGGCAACAAGGCGTTTTCGGAGTCCGATTTGCGCGACCAGTTCAACCTGGACACGGGGGGCTGGATGAGCTGGTACACCAAGTCCGACCGCTATGCCCGCACCAAGCTCAATGCCGACCTCGAAGCCTTGCGCTCCTATTATTTGGCCCGTGGTTTTCTGGAGTTCCGGATTGATTCCACCCAGGTGGCCATGTCGCCCGACAAACAGGAAATGGCCATCACGATCAACGTGACCGAGGGTGAGCGTTTTGTCGTTTCGGGCGTGAAGCTCGAAGGCAACTACCTCGACAAGGACGATGAATTCAAGGCGCTGGTCAAGATCGCTGTGGGCAAGCCCTACAACGCCGAAACCGTGGCCGAGACCACCAAGGCCTTCACCGATTACTTCGGCAAATTCGGTTTTGCTTTTGCCAAGGTGGAGGCCAAGCCAGAAATTGACCGTCAGAACAACCGCGTGCAGTTTGTGCTGCAGGCTGAACCTTCGCGCCGTGCTTACGTCAGGCGCATCCTGGTCTCGGGCAACAACCGCACCCGCGACGAAGTGATCCGCCGCGAGTTTCGCCAATACGAAGCGGCTTGGTACGACGGTGACAAGATCCGCCTGTCGCGTGACCGCGTTGACCGTTTGGGTTTTTTCACCGACGTGAACGTGGAAACCATCGAAATCCCCGGTACCCCCGATCAGGTCGATTTGATGTTCACCGTGGCCGAAAAGCCAACGGGCAGCATTTCTTTGGGTGCGGGTTTTTCTTCGGCTGAAAAGGTGACCTTGAGTTTTGGCATCCGCCAGGAGAACGCCTTCGGTTCGGGCAACTATTTGGCTGTTGAAGTCAACACCAGCAAGTACAACCGCAACCTGGTCTTGAGCACGACGGACCCCTATTTCACGCAAAACGGCATTTCCCGCACGATCGATGTCTTTCAGCGCACCACACGTCCTTACTTGGGCGACATTAATTCCTACAGCTTGATCAACTCGGGTGTTGGCCTGCGTTTTGGCGTGCCTGTGACCGAAACGGACACGGTTTTTGTGGGAGCCAATGCGGAGCAGACCCAAATCAAGGCAGGAACGGGTTTACCCGATCCGTACAAGGACTATGCGGATAAATTTGGCGCCACCAGCACCGCCATCCCTTTGACTTTGGGATGGGCCAGGGATGGGCGTGACAGCGCCTTGGTGCCGACCAAGGGCACTTACCAGCGCTTGAATGCGGATTTGAGCGTTGCGGGCGATGTGCGTTATTTCCGCAGCAACTACCAGTACCAGCAGTATTTCCCGCTGAGCAAGAAGTACACCTTGGCTGTGAATGCGGATCTGGGATGGGGTCAAGGCCTGAACGGACAGGAATTCCCTATCTTCAAGAACTTTTATGTGGGTGGTTTGGGCAGTGTTCGTGGTTTTGAGCAATCTACCTTGGGACCTTCACGCGCAACAAGCTCGTCGAACTCGGCACTCGTTTATTTGGGTGGCCCCAAGAAAATTGTTTTGAACGCCGAATTCATGGTGCCCTTCCCAGGCGCTGGCAATGACAAGACCCTGCGTTTGTTTGGCTTCACGGACATTGGCCGAGCCTTTGGGGAAAACGAAAAAGTCTCTTTTGGTGACCTGCGGGCTTCCGCGGGTATTGGCCTCAGCTGGATCTCCCCCATGGGGCCCCTGCGCTTCTCTTATGCGACGCCCATTCGCAAAGAGACAAACGATAAAATCCAGAAACTCCAATTCCAGATCGGAACCTCTTTCTAATGAAAACGATTCGCAAGAACCTTCTCGTCGCGCTGCTGGCTGGTGCATCCGCTTTCACGGGCCTGGTGCAGGCGCAGGATTTCAAAATCGGCATCGTCAACACGGACCGCATTTTGCGGGACTCCAACGTGGCCAAGGCGGCTCAGGCCAAGCTGGAGTCGGAGTTTTTGAAGCGCGAAAAAGACCTGAACGATGCCATCAACACTTTCAAGGCAGCGGCCGAAAAGTTCGAGCGCGACGCGCCCACGCTGTCTGAAGCGCAGCGCGTGGCCAAGCAAAAGCAGCTGATCGATCAGGACCGTGACCTGAAGCGCCGCCAGCGTGAGTTCCAGGAGGACCTGGGTGCCCGCAAGAACGAAGAAAACCAGATGCTGTTCGAGAAAGCCGGACGTGCGGTCAAGCAAGTGGCCGAGTCCGAGAAGTACGACCTGATCTTGCAGGACGCTGCCTACTTCAACCCCAAGCACGACATCACAGAAAAAGTCATCAAGGCCCTCAACGCCTCGGTGGGCAAATAACAGGCGTTCAGCCTGTTTGAAACCGTGTCGCTGACGCTGGGCGCTATCGTTGAGACACTGGGGGGGCGCCTGTTGGGGCCCTCTGACATGCAGGTGTCGGGCCTGGCCCCTTTGCAGAGCGCCCAACCGGACCAGATCAGTTTCCTCAGCCAAGCCCGTTACCAAAGCCAGCTGGCCAACAGCCTGGCAGGCTGTGTGATTGTGAGCCCGGTCTTTGAGGTCGAGGTGGCGCAGCGTGCAGCGGCCATCATCACCGACGATCCCTATTTGTACTTCGCCCGCTTGACCCGCTTGTGGAAGCGGGCTCTGCCACAGCCCGCCAGGCCCAGGATTCATCCGAGTGCGGTGATCGACCCTGAAGCGCTGATTGCTGAAGATGCCGTGATTGGCCCTTTGTGCGTGGTGGAGCGGGGGGCCGAGATCGGCCCGGGCACGTGGTTGAAGTCCCGCGTGACCGTGGGTGAAAACTGCAAAATCGGTGCGCGTTGCCTGGTGCACTCGGGTGTGGTCATTGGTGCAGACGGGTTCGGCTTCGCCCCGCACCAAGGCCAGTGGGAAAAAATTGAACAACTGGGCGCGGTGCGCATCGGCAACGATGTGGAAATCGGCGCCAACACCTGCATTGACCGTGGGGCCCTGGAGGACACGGTCATCGAAGACGGGGTCAAACTCGACAACCTGATTCAGATTGGCCACAACGTGCAGGTTGGCCAGCACACGGCCATGGCTGGCTGCGTTGGCGTGGCGGGGAGTGCCAAGATCGGCGCCCATTGCACCGTGGGCGGTGGCGCCGTGGTGCTGGGGCACCTGAGCCTGGCTGACCATGTGCACATTTCTGCGGCCTCGGTGGTCACGCGTTCTATCTCACAGCCCGGCCATTACACCGGGATGTTTCCGCTGGACAGCAATGCCAACTGGGAAAAAAACGCCGCCAGCCTCAAACAACTGTCCCGCTTGCGCGACCGCATCAAAGCCCTCGAAGCGGACATTCAAAACAACAAGGAAAACTGACCATGATGGACATTCATAAAATTCTCAAGCAGCTGCCGCACCGCTATCCCTTCTTGCTGGTGGACCGTGTGCTGGAACTCGAAAAAGGCGTGCGCATCAAAGCTTTGAAGAACGTCACGATCAACGAGCCATTTTTCACAGGGCATTTCCCTCACCGTCCGGTCATGCCGGGTGTGCTGATGCTGGAGGCGCTGGCCCAGGCGGCCGCCTTGCTGTCTTTTGACACCCTGGACGCCGCGCCCGATGACAACACGGTTTATTACTTTGCGGGCATTGACGGTGCGCGTTTCAAGCGTCCGGTGGAGCCGGGCGATCAGTTGACGCTGGATGTGCAGCTGGACCGCATGAAAGCTGGCATTTTCAAGTTCAAGGCCCAGGCTAAGGTCGGTGACGAGCTGGCCTGCGAGGCCGATTTGATGTGCACCATGCGCAAAATTGCCTGAGGACTTATGGCGACTATCCACTCCACCGCTTTGGTCGATCCGGCCGCTCAGCTGGACGCCTCCGTGACCGTTGGCCCCTACACCCTCATTGGCCCAAATGTGGTCATCGGTGCAGGCTCGACGGTGGGCTCGCATTGCACGATCGAGGGCCACACCACGATCGGTCAGAACAACCACATCCACAGCTACAGCTCCTTGGGCGCTGCGCCGCAGGACAAAAAATACGCGGGTGAGCCGACCCGTTTGGTGATCGGCAACGGCAACACCATCCGCGAGTTTTGCACCTTCAATGCTGGCACCGTCAATGGTGGCGGTGTGACCCAGGTGGGTGATGACAACCTGTTCATGGCTTATGTGCATTTGGCGCACGATTGCCAGATTGGCAGCCACACGATTTTTGCCAACAACTCCCAATTGGCGGGCCACGTGGTGGTGGGCGACTGGGTCATCCTGGGTGGCTTCACGGTGGTGCGGCAGTTCTTGCGTCTGGGGGCGCACAGCTTCACGGCCATGTGCACCTTGCTGTTTGCCGACCTGCCGCCGTATGTGACGTGCCAGGGCCAGCCCGCTGCTGCCCGTACCGTGAATGCCGAAGGTTTGCGTCGTCGCGGTTATTCGCCTACCCGAATCGCGGCGGTGCGGGCCATGCACAAAGCGCTTTACCGGGAAAACCTCACGCTGGAAGCGTCCAAAGAACGCATCTTGCAAATCGCCAAGGACAAACCCGAGGTGCAGGCCGATGTGGACATGATGCTGGACTTTTTGTCGGGCGTTTCGCCCAAAGTGGGCATTGTGCGTTCGCGTCGCCGCTCGGTCGATTGAACAACCCAAGGGTCAGGCCTGTCCTGGCCCGAGCATGAAAGGAGGGCCCTGTGGCCCTGTTGCGTTGCGCCGTCATTGGCGTTGGTTATCTGGGCAAATTTCATGCTCAAAAGTACGCCAAGATTCCCGAGTGTCAGCTCGTCGCGGTGGTGGATAGTCGGCAGGAGCAGGCCGAGGCGGTCGCCGGGCCTTTGGGCTGCGCCGCACTGACGGATTACCGGGCATTGATCGGTCAGGTCGATGCGGTCTCCATCGTGGTGCCCACCCAAGGTCATTACGAAGTCTGCGCCGAGTTTTTGCGGGCCGGGGTGCATGTCTTGGTCGAAAAGCCCATGACCACCACGCTGGAGCAAGCCGATGCGCTGATCCGCCTGGCCAAGGAGAACCAATGCGTGTTGGCGGTGGGCCATCTGGAGCGCTTCAACCCGGCTGCTTTGGCGCTGGAGCCCTTGTTGTCCAACCCCCGGTTCATTGACAGCTCGCGTCTGGCGCCGTTCAAGCCACGCGCGTGTGCTACTGGATTTGATGATCCACGATGTGGATTTGATTTTGTCGCTGGTCGACAGCGAGCTGGAAAGTGTGGAGTGCTCCGGTGCGCGCGTGTTGACTGCCGACATCGACATTGCCAATGCCCGTATTCGCTTTGCCAACGGTTGCGTGGCCAACGTGACCGCCAGCCGCGTGAGTGCCAAGAGCGAGCGCAAGATGCGCGTGTTTCAAAGCCAGGCCTGCCATTCGCTGGACTTCCAGGCCCGCACCTTGACGACTTACCGCGGCGCCACCACGCCCATGGCCGATCCCGAGCAGGCCATTGAGCGACACGAGCAGTCATTTGGCGAAGCCGACCCCCTGTTTTCCGAAATTCTCGACTTTGTCGAGAGCATCCGAGAGGACCGCCCCCCCAAGGTGAGTGGCGAGTCCGGACGCCGGGCGCTGGAAGCTGTTCAGCGCATCACCGAAGCCACCCGATTGATTTCCTGATTTTTAGCCTGTTTGAAAGGTACGCCATGCGCATCCCAATGGTCGATCTGGTCGCGCAATACCGCGATCTCCAGCCCCAGCTGGAACCCGCTTTTTTGAGCGCCCTCCATGCTGCCCAATTCATCTTGGGCCCCAATGTCCAAGCCTTTGAAAAAGAGGCCGCCGACTACCTGGGCGTGGCCCACGCCATCACCTGCGCCAACGGCACGGACGCCTTGCATCTGGCCTTGTTGGCGGCCGACATCGGCCCGGGCGACGAGGTCATCACCACGCCTTTCACTTTCATCGCCACCGCCGAGGCGATCGCCTACGTTGGGGCCAAAGCCGTGTTTGTGGACATCGATCCACGCACCTTCAACATCGACGTGGCGCAGGCCCGCCGTGCGATCACACCGAAAACCAAGGCCTTGCTGCCTGTGCATTTGTTCGGGCAGCCTGCTGACCTGGCCCCGCTGATGGCGTTGGCCCAAGAACACCAGTTGCAGCTGGTGGAGGATTGTGCGCAGTCCTTCGGTGCCGACATTGGCGGCCGCAAAACGGGCGCCATGGGCGATGTGGCGGCTTTCAGCTTCTTTCCGAGTAAAAACCTCGGCTGCTACGGCGACGGTGGCATGGTGACCACGCAGTCCGACGCCATGGCCGAAAAGCTGCGCATGCTGCGCAACCATGGCAGCAAAGTGCGTTACTACCACGACATCATTGGCTACAACAGCCGCCTGGACGAGCTGCAGGCGGTGGTGTTGCGGGCCAAGATGCCCTTGATCGATCGTTACAACCAGGAACGCCGCCGTGTGGCCCACCGCTACAACGCGGGTTTGGCCGGGCTGAATGTGCAAACACCTTATGAAGACGGTGTGGGCCTGCACGTGTACCACCAGTACACCTTGCTCACCGATGACCGGGCGGCCATCCAGCAGGCATTGACTGCGCAACAAATCGCCAGCGCCGTTTATTACCCCGTGCCTTTGCACCAGCAAAAAGTGTTTGCCTCGATCGCGGCTGGCGCCAGTTTCCCGGTGACCGAATCGGTGGCCGAGCGTTGCCTGTCCCTGCCCATCTATCCTGAGCTGAGCAATGAAGCCATTGATGAAGTGTGCGGCGTGATTCGCCAGGCTTTGAAAGCGTGATGGCAGGCGCACCAACTGACGTGGCCGCGCCAGACCTGTGCGTGAGCATGGTCGCGGCCGAGCGTTCGGGTGACATGCTCGCGGCCTTGTTGTTGCAAGGCATGCAAAAAACCTGGCCGCGCTTGCAAGCTTCGGGCATTGGCGGGCCGCAGATGGATGCGACCGGTTTCATGTCACGCTGGTCCTGTGACGAGTTGTCGGTGCGCGGTTTGGTGGAGGCGCTTTGGCGTTACCGCCACATCCATGGCATCCGGCAGGCCTTGATTCAGGCCTTGCTGGCTTCGCCTCCGGACCTGTATGTGGGTGTGGATGCTTCCGACTTCAATTTGCCCGTGGAGCGTTTGCTGCGGCAAAAGGGCGTGCCCACGGTTCAGTTGGTGTGCCCGTCCATTTGGGCCTGGCGGCCAGAACGGGTGCAAAAAATCCGTGACAGCGTGGACCATGTGCTGTGCATTTACCCTTTTGAACCAGATTTGTTGGCTAAGCACGGGATCGAGGGCACCTTCGTCGGGCACCCGGTGGCCGATGTGATCGCACAGGAGCCAGACCGCTTGCACGCGCGACAAGCCTTGGGCTTGGCTGCAGAGGCCACCATCGTGGCCTTGTTGCCGGGCAGCAGGCCGTCCGAGGTCAAAGGCTTGGCTTTGCCGTTTTTGCAAGCGGCGCGGCTCATGCTTCAGCAAAGGCCTGAGCTGAAGTTCGTTTTGCCCACGCATGACCTCTTGAAGCCCATGGTGGAGGCGGCCATCGCCGAAGCCGGCATGCAGGTGCATGTTCATGTGGTGATGGGCCGTTCTCACGAAGTGCAGGCCGCTTGTGATGTGGCTTTGGTGGCCAGCGGCACGGCCACCCTCGAGACCGCCTTGCACAAACGCCCCATGGTCATCGCCTACAAAATGCAATGGCTGTCCTGGCAAATTGCCAACCGCAAGCGCTTGTTGCCCTGGATTGGCTTGCCCAACATCCTGTGCAACGAAGGCTTGGTGCCCGAATTCTTGCAAGAGCAGGTGCAGCCCCGGGCCTTGGCCCAGGCCGTTTTGCGCTGGCTGGACGATCCTGCGGCGGTGGCCAAGATCCAGCAGCGTTTTGCCGACCTGCACCTTCAATTGCGTCGTGACATGCCGACCCTGGCCAGCCATGCGATCCAAAAAGTCCTTGCTGCTTGAGCAAAAAACCTTGAACTGGGAGACCCATGGTCTGGTGGCCGGGGTGGACGAGGCCGGGCGCGGTCCTTTGGCGGGACCTGTGGTCGCAGCAGCGGTGATCCTGGACGACCTGAATCCCATCCGCGGACTGAACGACTCCAAAAAACTCACAGCCAAGCGCCGAGAAGCCCTGTTTGACGAAATCCGTGCTCGGGCTTTGTGCTGCGCCATTGCCGAAGCGACGGTGCAGGAGATTGACCAGCTCAATATCCTGCAAGCCACAATGCTGGCCATGAAGCGTGCCGTCGAGGCTTTGCGTTTGCCGCCCAAGTTGGTGCTGGTGGACGGGAACCGTTTGCCCACCTTGGCCATACGGGCCGAAGCCATTGTCAAAGGCGATGCGCTGGTGCCTGCCATCTCGGCCGCTTCGATTTTGGCCAAGGTGCACCGCGATCGTTTGTGTGAAGCGATGCACCAGCGCTATCCGGCCTACGGCTTTGACCAGCACAAAGGCTATGGCACAGCGCAGCACCTGGCTGCTTTGCAAGCGCATGGTCCGGCAGACTGCCACCGCATGACATTTGCCCCCGTGGCCAGGAGTGTGCGATGAAATCGATCAGCTCGCGGGACAACCCGCAGCTCAAAACCTGGCGACGTTTGGCCCAGGACACCACGGCTTACCGCAAAGCAGGGCAGTTCTGGCTGGAGGGGGACCACTTGTGCCGTGCAGCACTGGAGCGCGGTGTGCGGCCGCTGCAGCTGGTGTTGACCGACTCGTTTCAGGCCGAGCAGGGCGACCAATGGCGGGGCTTGACCGATCAGGTGTTTGTGCTGCCCGATGCCCTGTTTGCCAGCTTGAGTGGCTTGGAATCTCCGGCCCGCATGGGCTTTGTGGTCGACTGGCGTGCTGGTCATGAGGTCTTGCCGGACGCGCCCACCGTTGTGCTGGACCGTTTGCAGGATGCCGGCAATGTCGGCGCCATCTTGCGCTGTGCGTCGGCATTTGGTTACCGTCAGGTGCTGGCGATCAAAGGCACGGCGGCCCTGTGGTCGCCCAAGGTGCTGCGGGCCGGCATGGGGGCGCACTTTGGCCTGCATCTGGTCGAAGCACTCAGCGAGGCTGATGTGGCAGCCTTGCAGGTGCCCTTGCTCACCACCAGCTCACACGAGGGACCGTTTTTGCACGCCTTGCTGCAAGCGGGAAATTTGCCTCGAAAGTGTGCCTGGGTCTTCGGTCACGAAGGGCAGGGCGTCAGCGCCAGCCTGATGGCCATGGCGCAGCACCAGGTGCGCATTGCACAGCCTGGCGGGGAAGAATCCCTCAACGTGGCCACTGCAGCGGCCATTTGCCTGCACGCCAGCGCCACCGCAGGTCTTTGAGCACTTTGGCGGCTTTGCCGGGCCGTCATGGTGGGCGGTTTGTCAGGGTTTACTAGCGGTCCTCAGCTATAATGAGAGGCTTTCCCGCATCAACCTGTACGCCACAGTCCATCCCAGGCCCATTCCTCGAACAAGCA
>Ga0255137_1000343_pt1 | contig 16164 bp, 9 predicted proteins | sample Law_Atlam_RepC_8_FD_188548 | JGI IMG/M metagenome (GOLD analysis project Ga0255137, IMG submission 188548) | Freshwater microbial communities from St. Lawrence River, New York, United States - Law_Atlam_RepC_8d | ecosystem: Environmental > Aquatic > Freshwater > River | place: USA: New York... | reverse complement strand
TGGCGGCCGCTCCGACGATCGAATTGCCCGGCAAGTTACTACCGAGAACGCTTTCGACGGTATTGAAACCACCCAAGAGACCAGTGATGGTATGGGTTGTGGTGTTGGGGATGGAAATCGCTGTGGTAATCTGCGAGAGATCGACTACGTCGGTCCCGGTGCCACCGGTGATGGTTCCGGTCAAGCGACTTGCTGGAGCCATCACGAAAGTATCGACGCCACTGCCACCCTTGAGGTTTTCAACCGTCTGGAAGGAGGAACCGTTGAGTGTGCCTGCATCAAGTGCCGAAACGTTCCAGTTCGTAGCGTTATTGGATCCTACCAAAACGTCGGAACCACCGTTTCCTTTCAAGACCCCGGACCAACCCGATGTTGCTGATGTCAACGTGAAGGTATCGATTCCCGTACCGCCATTGAAGTTTTCGACATCGAGGAACTGCCAAGTTCCGACGTTGGCTTGATTCAATCCAGGAATTGTCCATGCTGTCGTGGCATTAGGACCGGTGAGTTGATCGGCTGTCGAAGCCGAACCGATCACTCGTTCCATCGCGGAGAGTGATGGTACTCTTGGGAAAACATTAGTAACGAGTGAGAAACTCAGCGGACCAGCTAGGGCCGAGTAGTCGAGAGTGTCGACTCCGAGTCCACCTTGGATCGATCCCGTTACGTCCGCTGTTGCTCCAACGAAACCGAAGGAATCGTTGAGCGATCCACCGATATAGCTTTCGAATTGACTGACGCTTACCGCGCCAGCATTCAAGCTCGCTGTGTTGCGTGCGGTGATGCTCCAAGCGTTGTCTGTGTTTGGACCGGCAAAGCTATCTGCAAGGGTCGCTGACGAACCGATGAATTCTTCGATCGATTGAATTCCGCCGGTGTGCGAAGCGGTTGCGGTAGCCAAGTTTACAGTCACTGCCGCAGTCTTCGCAGCGTAATTGACTCGGTCTACGCCAGCTCCACCGTTGATGCTGCCAGTCAAAGCACCGGCTGCAAGGAAATCGAACGTGTCTGCTTGGTTACCACCAACAAGGCTTTCAACACCTTGGAATCCAATAGTATTGATAGCTCCTGTGTTCGCGCCTTGGATGCTCCAAGTATTCACGCCATCCGTCTTCGCCAAGCGGTCGTTTCCAAGACCACCGTCGAACACGACAGATCCAGCGACCAATTCCAAGGAATCATCGCCAGCAAGGCCTTCGATCGAGAGACTTTCAACGTCTAAGGCTTGAAGTGACAAAGCGGTTGGCCATGCCGGTGCGGCTTGCCAAGTAATCGTACTGTTGTTTGCGGTGAACAGATCGTTACCAGCCGTGCCTTGGATGCGGAACTGATCGTTCCCTGCGCCACCCAAGAATTCGACACCCTCTGCACCGAGTGCGAAGCTACCTAGCGATACGCCGTTGAGGACTAAGCTAACATTCGGTGAGGGTGCTGCTGGGGTGAGCGTCAAGACGTCCGCTGCGATCCCACCACCAACCATTAACTTCGTTCCTTGGGTTTCGGCTTGAAGAATTCCGAAATCGCGCGTGACCCAAGTGCTGTATGCGCCATCGGGATCCATCACACGGAATCGGCCCGGTTTGGTTCCAGATGCAGCATAGGTATGAGCGACATCAAGGGCTGCTGGAGATTGGTAAGTCTGAAGATCAGACCCATCGCCCCAATCGACTTCAAAGGTAAAGTTTCGACCTTGATTGTCAGTTGCATCCGCTGGTGTCAATCGAATATTGCGGGTTTGACCCGATACCCCTTGGTATCCATCCAAAGGATCGGAAACGTCCAACGTCGGAATTGCATTGCCGACCGATGCGACGAATGTGAACGAGACGCTTGCTGCATCGCTGTCCGTTGCGGTCACTTCGATGGTCGAATTACCTTGAAGCCCCGGTGCGATTTGTAGAACCAAAGCACCCGCTTCGATCGTTGCGGTGATCAACGCTGGATTGCTCGAAGTAACCGAATAAGTCAACGCGGTGTCTTCAACGTCGACGAATCGACCAGTGAGACTGATCGAATCAGGGCCCGAAGACTCACCGTAGGTGCGATCTCCAATCGGAGTAACGACTTCAGGAATATCATTGACCGAGTTGACGGTGATAGTCAGTAGATAAGGATCGCTGGAATCAATCCCACCACCGACTGTGCCACCGTTGTCCTTGAGCACTACGGTCACTACTGCTGTTCCAAAGGCATTGGCAGCTGGCGTGAATGTTAGTGTACCCGTTGGGCTGATCTTCGGAGCAGCGGAGAAAAGCTCAGGAGTGGTGGTCGTCGTGATAAACTGTACCGTCTGTCCCGATTCACTTTCCGGTCCCGGGCTGATGTTCGTTGCCCAATTGGGGATACTCTGTGCGCCGACATCTTCGGCTACGGATACGTTTGCACCTGGAACAAATGTCGGTGCACTGTTGGGAGACGAAGAGGAGTCATAGTCGCCGAAGTCGTCATCGATTTCGTATTCGCCGTCTTCCAGTTCGTCGTAATGGTAGTTATCTCCCGTAACCGGGGTGCCGATGACTACCGGGATCGATCCGATGACCACGGATGTTCCAGCGCGAACGAATTGCAAGTCGAAGCGATGTGGTCGACCATCGCCTACGAATTCGATGTCAAAAGTCGAAGTCATTCCCGAACCAACCGCAGGAATCACCCCGGTGTGGTTGATGATCCGAACGCGAGGGTCCGAAGCTCGAACATCGATATCCACTGCGACGTTTGCAACTGCATTCTGAATCGCTTGGGTAATCCCGTTCGCAACGCTCGATGCAAAGCCCGTAGCGATTTGGAAGTAAAACGGATCACCCGGAGCGATTGGATTCGTGGTTCCGTTCGCAATCGTGGTGTCTGTTCGGTTGACGGCACCTGTCAAAATTGAGAGGGCTTCGAGTTGTTGCCGTGGGTCAACAGCCGCATCAGGGTTTGTACCCAACCCGATAACTAGAGCGCCCAAAGCGTTCAACGCAGTGACCGTTTCTTGCAATCCCGCTCCGGAATTGAAAGGTGTGGTTGGACGCGAAGTTTGGGTCAAGCGTCCGACAGGCAACGAGACACCCCCTGCACCAGTCAGATTAACTTCTCCCTTGGGTTGGTAAGCAACGCCGATATCGGTCGCTAGCAACACGATCGGAAGTGCTCCATAACGGAAACCACCGCCACCGATGTTGCCTGCCGCAGGTAAGACCCCGTTAGCCGCATCCGGTGTGAAGGATGCAAAGGAGGGAACGTCACCACTGTTTCCAGGCGTTAATTGAGTCGCAGCTAACCCAGCAGCTCCACTGTCGAGAACCGATCCATTGTTGTTTCCGTCAAATCCTCGACCGGTAACCAACTGAAATAATGCTTCGATGTCGGTCTCAGGTCCGTCACCGCCGTAACCAGGAGTCGTTCGGTTCAGCGCCGATTGGATCGCCCCAACGTAACCGGTTGTCGACGAAGCGACGATTGGCTGATTGAGAATAAATGGACGGCCGGTGGAGTACTCCGCTGCAAAGTTTGCGTATTCTTCAAAACGTCCTACGCCGAATCCGAAATCCGTGCCGGGCGAAGCGGTCTGCAACGAAGACATGATATCCGGGAACGCGCTACGGACGATCGGGCTGTTGCTCACAAAGCTTCCGGTATCGTCGAAGAGCAAGAAAACGTCGACCATGTTCGTCAAGCTACCTGTGTCGGGTAACGTCAACGAAACATTCTGACGGTGGCTTGCCCCAGTAGCTAGCTCGACAGTAATGCTGCTCGGGGAGACCAAGCCGGTAGCAGGGTTGCTGGTGCCTGTCGGCCAAATCGTACCACCGATGGTATTCGGCGAAGATCGAGAGTAACCGGTTCCTGGAACCGATCGAACAATGTAGCTGCCTGGCTGCATATCGATGAAGGTGTACGATCCGTCACTACCGGTAATGCAAATCGGTTCCCCATCGTCGAGAATATCGTCGCGGTCCACGTCTACATAGACGGTTGCGCCAATGATTGGTGATTCGTCGGTATCACGCAATAAGTTGCGGTTCGCATCTACGAACTTCGTTCCCCGAATTTGCGCTGCGCGGTAAACACCTGCGGTGTTGATGTTGTCGATCCGTTGAGCAGCTGCGACTGTTACGTTATGCACCAATTGAGCCGCAGGGGTTGCGCTCAAGGTATCTGGAAGAATCATTCGCACGACATAATTGCCGGCTGGAAGGTGAGTAAATGCATACGTTCCAGCTTCGTTCACCGCAGGTGTGTAGAACAAGTCTGAGGAAGTAAATAAGGATTGCTCACCGGCATCGAGAACCGAATTGTTGTTCGTGTCCAAATAAACCGTTGCACCGGCCAGGCCGGGTTCGTCGGCATTGCGAATCCCATCTTTATTCTTGTCGGCAAACACAGTTCCGGTAATCCCGGACTCTTGCCGCTGATACTGGCCAAACAAAATACCAGTCAAGTTTTGGCTACCGCGCAAGGTAATCGTACGGCTATTGGTAATTGGTGCAGTTGGTGTCCAACCCGCTTGCGGAATCACACGGATCGTTACCGACCCAGGATTGACGGAGCTAAACAGATACGAACCGGTTCCACTCGTAGTGGTTTGGACTTCTCCTGTGTCATACGAACCGTTCGAGTTCGCATCGACATAGACACTCCAACCAACTAGTCCGGTATCGCCGGCTTCTCGGATTCCATTTCCGTTTTTATCATCCCAAACTTCGCCGGCGATCGAGCCGGGCGCAAAAGCGGTCGCGTCGACGTTTGCAAAATCTGGTGCGTTAGTGGTTAAACCGGAATTAACTATGACCGAGTGGACATCGGTGAAGGTCGGAGCAAGTTCCCAGCCGGTAGGCAGGATTTCTTGGACTAGGTATGTCCCGACTTGCAGGTTGCTGAAGAAATACCGGCCGTTTGCACCCGTCGTTGTGGATGGTTCGCCAGCATCTCGAACGCTATTGCGATTCAAATCGACGAAAACACTCCATCCAGAAAGAACAGGATCCACAAAAGTTCCCGTCAACGTATTGAAGTCACGAATACCATTGCGATTCGTGTCATTCCAAATCAAACCGCTAATGGCACCGGGCAATACGGTAAACAACGAAAAATCTTTCGTAACTGTCGTATCTCCACCAAGAACGGTGATCGAATCAATAATGGTGGTTCCAGGAGTCGGATCCCAACGATCGAGCAGCTCGACCACAACGTCGTAATTTCCAATTGGAACCGAACCGAAAACGAACTCGCCGTCTGTATCGGTGTACACGAACAATTCCCCGTCTTCAAACACCTGATTGGCGTTGGAATCAAGGAACACGCGGAAACCCAGAAGTCCTGGTTCGGTGAAATCTCCGGTTAGCGGGTTGCGATTGTGAATCGTATCGAGGTTGACGTCATTGAATACTATGCCCTGAATTGCACCGTTCGCTTCGCTGAAATTACCGAAATCCTGGACGGTAACTTGAAGAGGGAGAACATCGACTCCATAGCTATCGCTATGTTGCCGTGTGGGAGACCAACCAGCTGGGAGGATCTCGCGAACTTCGTAGGAGTCAGGATTCAAATTGGCAAACTTGTAGAACCCATTGGAATCAGTGGTCGTCGACGGTTCGGTAGAATCGAGCAGCGAATTACCGTTGCGATCAAGGTAAACTGTCCACCCCGCCAAACCTGGATCGGTGAAATCACCAGTGTCGGGATCAATGTCCCGAGCTCCATCATCACCAAAATCACTCCAAACTGTCCCAGTTAAATCACCACCGGCGAAAGCAAAGAAATCTGATCGAGTAGTCTTATCCGTCTGCACTGCAACGTTGCGCTGAGCTGCCGTAGTAGGGATCCATCCTGGTTTGACTACCACCGCAACAGGATACGTTCCCCCCAGAAGTCCGGTAAGTCTGTAATCACCATCCACATTGGTAACGCTCGTCTTTTCACCAGTGTCATAAGCACCATTGCGGTTGGTATCGATGTATACTCGCCAACCTTGTAGTGCATCATCAGGCCCGGTTTTACCACCGGAGCGGTCATTGTCTGCATAAAGGGTTCCGAAGATCTCGGCAGCCATCAAGGATCTGGTTTCGAGCGATTCGACGTGCAAAGTACGTCGAAAGAGGGACTTGGAACGATTGCGTGTGGAGGATTTCAGCATTTCAACATCCAGAGTTAAGAGTGGGAAATCCAACGACAGAGCCACCAGAGAGATAGTAGCACCTGCCGAGGGACTGATTTGGGACCGGGCAACTGTCGCCCGATCAAAAACTAGTAGTAATCACCATGTAAACTATGGTATACGGTTGGTGATGGTGGGTGAATAGCGAAGTGAGCTGACACATTGCCACAGAGAGAGGGGCGTATCGCGGAGTTTCCTTATGAAACACTGCGAAATCAGCGGCTCGGATCTCGGACGGAGCGGAGCTGCGAGGCGAAGCGAGCGAATCGGAAGCGTATGGAAGAGACGTAGGAGATAATAGAAACGTAACTTAGGGGCGTCACTAGTATATAACAAATTGGAAAACGAAAAAACCCCCATTGGACGAATCCAAAGGGGGTTTTTAAAAACCGGCGATACCTACTTTCGCACTGGTATGCACTATCATCGGCTCAGAAAGCTTAACTACTGTGTTCGGAATGGGAACAGGTGATCCTTTCTGATATAGTCACCGGGAGAGACACAAGTACCCGGTAGGATACTTGTGCCCATGTGGATTGGTAATGGCATTGCCTTAAAGGCCGTGAATAAAGAATCGTGGACTAACAAACCGCTTTATGCAAGCGTTGGTTTGAGAGCAAGATACCGATGGTCAAGCGTTCGTCCGTTAGTACTGGTAAGCTGAACACCTTACGGTGCTTACACATCCAGCCTATCAACCTGGTGGTCTACCAGGGGACTTTCGCATACGCTACGAAACCTAGTCTTGAAGAGGGCTTCACGCTTAGATGCTTTCAGCGTTTATCCTTTCCATAGTTAGCTATCCAGCCGTGCCGCTAGCGCGACAACTGGGACACCAGAGCTATGTCCAACCAAATCCTCTCGTACTAAGGTTGACCCTTCTCAAGTTTCGTACGCCCACGGTAGATAGGGACCGACCTGTCTCACGACGGTCTGAACCCAGCTCACGTACCGCTTTCATTGGCGAACAGCCAAACCCTTGGGAGCTTCTTCACCCCCAGGATGCGATGAGCCGACATCGAGGTGCCAAACCGCCACGCCGCTGTGGACGCTCGGTGGCGATAAGCCTGTTATCCCCAGAGTACCTTTTATCTGATGAGCGATGACCCTTCCATTCGGAATCACCGGATCACTAAGGCCTACTTTCGTACCTGCTCGACTTATTTGTCTCGCAGTCAAGCACACTTCTACCTTTACGCTCTTTGCCTGATTGCCGACCAGGCTGAGTGTACCATTGCGCTCCTCCGTTACTCTTTAGGAGGAGACCGCCCCAGTCAAACTGCCCAACTGACACTGTTCTAAGCCCGGATTCACGGGACAAAGTTAGAATTAAAGCATATTCAGGCTGGTATCTCAACGATGGCTCCCTGAAGACTAGCGTCCCCAGTTCAAAGCCTCCCAGCTATTCTGCACAAAACATACCTCAACCCAATATCAGCCTACAGTAAAGGTTCATGGGGTCTTTCCGTCTAGCCGCGGGTATGTGGCATCTTCACCACAACTACAATTTCACCGGGTCGGTGGTTGAGACAGTGCACCAGTCGTTACGCCTTTCATGCAGGTCGGAACTTACCCGACAAGGAACTTCGCTACCTTAGGACCCTCATAGTTAGGGCCGCCGTTTACTGGGGCTTCGGTTGCGAGCTTCGCATTGCTGCTAACCCTCTTCCTTAACCTACCAGCACCGGGCAGGCGTCAGACTCTATACATCCTCTTACGAGTTCGCAGAGTCCTGTGTTTTTGATAAACAGTCGCTGGTGCCGATTTTCTGTGGCCTGATTGCTCAGGCGCCCTTTATCGCGAACTTACAGGGCCATTTTGCAGAGTTCCTTAACCACCGTTCTCCCGAGCGCCTTAGAATTCTCTTCTTACCTACCTGTGTCAGTTTTAGTACGGTCAACCTTGCTTTAACGCTTAGAAGTTTTTCTTGGACGTCCTTCCATTCACTTCGGGATCTTAAGTGCCCTCGTGACTCTGTCTTGGCTGGTGCCTGGCGGATTTGCCTACCAGACGCCTTGTCAGAGCCAACAGACATTTCTAGTCGTACTGCTGAATCTCCGGACGCCGTCCCTCCATCGCTTCACAAGATTGGCAACGGAATATTAACCGTCCATCCATCGTCTACGCCTTTCGGCCTCGACTAAGGTACCGGCTAACCCTGGGCGGATTTACCTTGCCCAGGAAACCTTAGGTATTCGGCGAGCAGGATTCTCACCTGCTTAATCGTTACTCATTCCGGCATAATCACCTGATGGGGCCGACAACGCTCCTCACGGTACGTCTTGTATCTCCCCATCAGCGCTCTCCTACCGATGCATTACTGCATCCCGCGGCTTCGGTGTTCTATTTACTCCCGTTCATTATCGGCGCAGAACCTCTCGACCAGTAAGCTGTTACGCACTTTTTAAATGGTGGCTGCTTCTAAGCCAACATCCTGGCTGTCACAGAGATTCAACTTCCTTAGTGACTGAATAGAACTTTGGGACCTTAGCCGACGATCTGGGTTGTTTCCCTCTTGACCACGGAGCTTATCCCCCGCAGACTGACTCCCGAGATAGTTACAACGGTATTCGGAGTTTGGTTCGGTGAGGTACCCAAGGAAGGGCCCCCATCCGATTCAGTCTCTCTACCCCCGCTGCATAGTGGCTCGAGGCTATCCCTCAAAATATTTCGGAGAGAACGAGCTATCTCTGTGTTTGATTAGACTTTCACTCCTCCCCACAGATCATCCCATCGGTTTTCAACCCAAATGAGTTCGGTCCTCCACGCAGTTTAACCCGCGCTTCAACCTGTCCATGGGTAGATCACACAGTTTCGCGCCTAGCGCCCGCAACAATAACGCCCTATTCAGACTCGGTTTCCCTATGGCTACGGCCCGTAGAGCCTTAACCCGCTGCAAACGCTAACTCGCCGGATCATTTTGCAAAAGGCACGCCGTCACACTTCTTATAGTGCTCCGACCGCTTGTAAGCACACGGTTTCAGGTTCACATTCCTCCCCTAACAGGGGTTCTTCTCACCTTTCCATCGCTGTACTTAGTTTACTATTGGTCATTAAGGAGTATTTAGCCTTACGGGATGGTCCCCGTAGATTCAGACCACGTTTCACGTGCATGGTCCTACTCAGGTACCACTCGGGAGGCGCTCAACTTTCGCTTACCGGACTGTCACCGTCTATGGTCAGTCTTTCCAAACTGTTCAGCTAGCTGCCGCTTTGTAACTCCCATGTGAGTGGCCCTACAACCCCGAAGAGGAAACCCCCTCGGTTTGGGCTCTTCCGCTTTCGCTCGCCGCTACTTACGGAATCGATTTTTCTTTCTTTTCCACCAGGTACTTAGATGTTTCACTTCCCTGGGTTGGCCACTTGTACCTATGGATTCAGTACAAGCTAATTCGAGCATCTCGGGATCATCACCTGTTTGTCGATTCCCCCAAGCTTATCGCAGACTTCCACGCTCTTCATCGCCTCTTAATGCCAAGGCATCCCCCGTGCGCCCTTAGTAACTTGACCATCGGAATCTCAACCTCAAACCCAATCTTCACTCTTGCGAGCTCGCATCAGATTCGTTGTTAACCTCCAATTCGCTTCTCTATTCACGCTCGTTCGAATCGGTTAGAACCCTCGACTACATCTCAGTAACTAAACCGAAACTTCATCGAAGTATCACATCAACCGGATTCAAACATTGTAGTTGCACACGTGATTTCTTGCGAAATCAGCATGCTTCTAGATGCCATCTACCAATCCACCATATTGTCAAAGATCATTTATTTCGCTGACCAAACCACCGATTCAATCTTGCGATCGCGTCGTTGTTTCTTTCAGCGGGGTCGGAATTCTACGTTGCCGACTCGGCTTCGTCAATCGCAATTTTTTGCTTTTGACTTTTCGTCGTTCAGGTCACTTCCTGTCGCTTCCTCACCGCCGCTTACCGCTGGCTGTCGTGCTTCCGCAACTCTCAGTTTTCCGAACCACCCCGACTTCTACTCTTCGCTTGCATCGCTATCGCTTTGCGTCGCGTTCGTTTCTGTCAGGGAGGGAGAATGATCCAGATTTTCGCGTCGGACGCAAGGCCCTTTTTTGAAAATCTTAAATTTCATTTTCCAGTGGAGGTGAAGGGACTTGAACCCATGACCCTCTGCTTGCAAAGCAGATGCTCTCCCAACTGAGCTACACCCCCGAATCTCCATCTGTCAGCTCCCGGGTTTCCCCGATCGCTGACTCTTCCAACCAATGCGCCCGCGTGGATTCGAACCACGGACCTCGTCGTTATCAGCGACGCGCTCTAACCAACTGAGCTACGGGCGCGAAGCCCATTTCGGTCAACCATCGCGGTCCCAAAACGGATGGGCAAGTGTATCGATTCATTTTCCCGTGTCAAACGGATTTTTGAATTTCGTCTTCTTTACCCTTCCGGTGGCCCGCCAGTTATCGTCCAATCCACCCGATATACTTTAGCCGATGATCTCTTTTTTATCCAGTTTTCTTACCCATGAGCCCCCCTGAACCATGGGCTTTGGAACACGGAATACGTTGATTCCCCTGGGAATCGCTGCAATTCGCTCGCAGCGCAGCCTCTCCCTCTTCGCCTACAGAGATTTTGCTACCGGGGTGCGGTAAGCCGACACCGCCGGGATGACTCCCGCAAGCGTCCCAACCAAAATCAATCCAGGTACGATCCACCACTCCCACTGGGATTGAACCGCAAACCAATCGATTTTCACCCCCGTCGCTGGCATCGTCCAAGGATTACTCAATGGCCCAAGCCCATGGCCGACTAGCCATCCCACCAGACCTCCTGCAAGGGCGATCAGCAAAGACTCAAGCAAAATGATGGCGGTGATGTGGTCTCTCGAGGCCCCCAACGCTCGCATGACGGCTATGTCTTTCTTCCGCTCGTTCATGCTGTTGTAAATGCTCACCAAGATGCTGATCGCACTGACAATCACCACCAGGCTCGTCAAAGCCAACAAAGCCCACCGCAGCGGCCTGACGAATATCCCCAACAAACCTTCGATCTGCGCAATCGGTGAGACGGCCTGCGCAAACTTGGTCTTGTTGACCTGCTTTTCTAATCCAATCGCCGCAAAACCATTGGGTTTAAGCAATATTGCTGTCACCTCCCGCTTCTCCACCGGCAACCTCGCCCGCGATTTGACCCCTTCCCGCTCGGGACCCTTCGCCGTACCTGCTTTTTCTAACCCCGATTCCTCGTCCCGATCAGGAGCCACATGCCCCTCTAACAAGTAAAAGCCTTCGATGTTGACGAATGCTCCTCGGTCGTTCGGTGTCCCCGTCGGAGCTAAAATCCCCACTACCCGAAACCCCTGGCCATGCGATTCGCCACTCTCAGCACCATGCGAAGCGAATATCTCTTGCCCGATCTTCAATCCCAGGGTGTTCGCTACCTGCGAACCTACCACAGCTTCGAAATACCCGTTTTCCTCCGAGTAATCGACGAAATTACGCCCCTGCGAAAAGACGTAGTCTTGGTCGTTGCGATCCCCATGCTTGAGCAACTCAAAATAAGCAGGTGTGGTGGCTATACATCGATACTGATCAACGTAATCCCCCATGCACAACGGGATGGCAAACCCACCCTTCATCAAAAACGAATACAAACCGCTCCGCCCCGGCTCCTTGATCTCCCCCCCAATCCTCGCCAACTCTTCTTGACGACCCTCACCAGGCAAATACTCCATGTAGTACGAGTAAGGGAAGTTCTCGACCGGTTTGCTCAAGAAAAACACGGTGTTAAACACCAACTGCAAAGGGCTTCCCTTCGCGCCGATGATCAAGTTGTAGCCAACGTTACTGGTCCGCTCGAGGGACTTCTCGATCACCCCTGAGATCGTTAAGACCAACACGACGAGCGCCACCCCCAAAGCCATCGACAAAGCGGTCAAAAACGATGCTAATTTTCGATACTTCAAGTTCCTCAGCGCGATCGAAAACAAATTCATCGAACACCTCCAACCCCTGCTGCTAACGCATTGCCCCCAGCTACCCGATTGATTTTCTCGAGCCGCTCGACACGCGAAAATCGACTCGCTACCGCATCGGAATGGGTCACGAGCAACAACCCAACGGACTCTTCCTTGCAACTGCTGGCTATCAACTCGATGATGCGATCTTGATTCGCCGGGTCGACATTCGCCGTCGGCTCATCGGCAAGCAAAAGGATCGGGCGATTGGCCAACGCCCTTGCGACCGAGACCCGCTGCTGCTGCCCGACCGACATTTGACCAGGTAAATAATGCATCCGATCCGCTAGCCCGACCCGCTCAAGCAAATCTTTCGCCCGCTCGCGATCGATCTTCTTCCCCGCAAAACTCATCCCCAGCCGAACATTCTCCAAAGCCGTAAAAGCCGGCAGCAAGTTAAAAGTCTGGAAAACATACCCAAGCTTCGCGGCCCGGATCCGATCCCGCTTCGCCTCTGAAAACCCAGATATCTCGACTCCTTCAAGCTGAATCGAACCGCTTTGCGCAGGAACCAAACCGGAAATCACGTGCAGCAAAGTTGTCTTCCCACCACCACTCTCCCCTCGCAATACCACCTGCTCTCCGCGATCCATCGCGAAATAGGGGATATCCAAGATCGGCAGCACGCCCCCGGTGGGTTCGGTGTAGGACTTTTTCAAATCCCGGATTTCAAGCAGTTTTCCTGTGATTTCCTTGGCCATTGACTATGTCCTCCGTTGGCGATTCTTCATTGCACGATCGATCTCTCGCCTCGCGTCTGCCTTCTTGAGCACCTCGCGCTTGTCGTGCAGCTTGCGCCCCTTGCACAAAGCGATGACGCATTTAGCCACCGCTCGATCGGTAAAATACACCCGCAACGGAATGAGCGTCAGCCCCCGTTCCTTCGCCCTCCCAGCGAAACGATCTAACTCCCGACTATGCAGCAGCAGCTTGCGCATCCGCTTCGCAGGATGATTCCAAAAAGTCGCGTTGCGATATTCGTCGATCTCGCAATCGACAAGCCACAGTTCGCCGTCTTTGAAACGCGCGTAAGCTTCCTCGATGCTGCACCTGCCATTGCGCAAACTTTTTACTTCGCTTCCGTGAAGCACCATGCCGCACTCGACCGAATCGAGAATCTCATACTGGTGCTTCGCACGCCGATTCTCCGCAATGCTCTTGAAGGTCGCTCCGGGGGCCGAAGGGCTCTTTGAGGCCGCTGATTTAGGGGCCGCCGATTTAGAAGCGGCGGGTTTAGCGGCGGCAGGTTTAGAGCCTGGGGTCGGTTGTGGTCGTTTCTTGTTCAAGCGTCAGTCCGATGGGAAGGCAGAAGGTACTCGGTCGTAATTCGGGATCTCGAAAACACTAAACGTACTGTTTTCTTCGTCCGAACGAGGATACAGCAGCGGCAACAGCGGTGGGGATTGTCCTCGAACTCTCCTGTCGATCAATACGTAGCGAAATCCATAGTGTTGATGCAGCTCCATTATTTTCTCGGTTGTCCAAGGGACAAGTTTTCGTTCCGAGTCCAGCGGGTAAGCATCGACAAGTCGCCTGGACCACTCTACGACCGAAGCCGCATCTTGCGGCATGTCTTTCCAAGCCGCGACTTCGCCGCGTCCAGTATGCCACTTAAATGTCTGCTGGTTGCGAGGAGTAAGCCACAGTGCCGACGCATCGGTCTGGTCCCGAACGAATTCGCAAACGGATAACCAGTCGGCAAGCTCTTGGGTCTGCTCTTCGATCGAGTCGGATTTGTTGAGCAACCGCGATTTCTCACCCGCCCCAACCCAGCTGGCTTGATGCTCGGTGGACTTTTGCCAAACAAGGTTTGAGCCGAGCAAGATCATGGCAAGAAATGCCCCGCGACGCAAAGTTTCCGATCGAAGCGAAGTCGTTAGCCATAAACCTGCCGCCATCGCCGCCATCGGCATGGCAACGTCGTTCCAGCGAAACCAATAGTACTTCAAAATTTTTGCGACCACGTCGCGACTCAGCCCGCTGCCCCCCCAATCGATCACGCAAGCCACCGAGGCAACGCCGAATGCAAAAATTCCGTGCCCCACGATCCACTTCAGACCGATCGGCCAAGCCCCTTCTGCATTCGGCTTCCGATTTTTGCTTGGGTTTCGCAACCGATTCGCGGCCAGGCTCAAGCCTATCAGGACTACGGTAATAGCAAGCAGAATGCCGAAAGCTTGCCAGCGCACAGCGGAAAACTGAGTTGGAGCAAGGTGATGGCCCAGTCTGCCATAGACTTGAATCACCGCCGCTTGGGTGGTGATGCCCGTGGGAACACCCCAGTCGAGTACCAGTGGAGGGATCGCACCGATGATAAGCCCGAGGGTCGCGAGCATAATTCCCCAACCTTGTTTCAACCAGCATTCCCGAAGGATCGCACTCCAGCTTTGATTGGAGCTGCTTGTTTGGTATTCCAAAGCAGCGCAGAGAAGAAGTGACCCCAAGAAGACCCACAAGCCGGTGATTACGTGAAACGCGCAGGCGATCCCGAGATAAAGCCAGCCGATGGTCCAGCGTTCTCGGAAGAAAAATCCGAACGAGAAAAAAATCAGGGCATAAGCCGCCACTTTTGCTTCGGCTCCCCCCGCGACCCATTCTCCCGCTAAGTGTCCCCAGAACATGCCGGCGAGCCAGAGCATCGCCGAAAGGGTGCCGATTAAGGGGATCGATGGGGTCTGCGAAGAAGGCGCAGATGCTGGTCGATGCGAAGGGGTTGAAAAGGAGTCGGAGCCGAAGGGTGTAAGGTTACTGGTCGGCTTGCGAAAGAAACCGTGCATCATCGTTGTCCAGCCCAGGGCCAGGGCGATCCAGAGAATCCATCGTCCGGTCCACACGGCCAGTGGGAGAGGAAGGCACTGTGTCAGCAGTCCGAAGGTCGCGTAGAAGAGCCAGTGTGCATTGCCCGATTCCAGGAAAATGTCCCCTTGGCCGAAGCCAGAATCCCAGAAATGCTTGGATTTCGTCCAGTAGTGAGGTTCGTTCACAGCCGGCAGTGGTTCGCCGGCGACCAGGAACAAGACCGCAAGGACTCCGAGAGCATCGATCCAGAAATTTTCAAACCAAGGGAGTTTCGCAGGGGTGCCTTGGGTGCTCTGCGGATCCGGTGATTTGTTCAGATCCGTAGATTTCGGTGAGATGAAGGAGTTCGGGGGGGGAACCGACAAACTGTTTTTTGGGGAATTCATCGGTGGTTGCAAGTGAGGTTTGCGAGGGTGATGACGGTTAGGAAAACCGTGCGGTCAAGCCAAGAATTTTTCAGAAATTCAGCTTGACAATCTTTTGTTTTTCTTGACTACGGGGGGGATGGATTTAGAGTTGAATGATTCAGGTAGATCGCAGGGTATTAGGAATACACGACTTACAGCGTTGATTGTAGCGACAATTGAGTTAGGAAAGCGAATTGGAAGGGCCCAGGAACGGGAACACAAGAAGGAATGGAGGATAGGAAGTCATGCTAGTATTATCACGAAAGAAGAACGAGAGCATCGTCATCAACAACGAGATAACCATTGTTGTCGTTGAGATCCGGGGCGACAAGGTGCGCTTGGGGGTGGAAGCACCGAAGGAGGTTCCGGTACACCGGCGAGAAATTTATGATGCGATTGTGCGGGCTTGTGAAGAAGACGATACAGAAGCGGCCCAGGAAGAGTCGAAGTAAGGGGAGTGAGGGTGTGCAACATCAAGCCTTTGAATGTTGAATTCGGCTTGACATACACGCAACGAGTCGTACACTTTCGCATCCAAACTGACTGGCCCCGTCGTCTAGAGGCCTAGGACATCGCCCTTTCACGGCGGTAACACGGGTTCGACTCCCGTCGGGGTCACTTGGATTGCCCTTAAGGTAACTTGATTACCATCAGAACCCAGCAAATCGCTGGGTTTTTTTATTGTCTGAGGATCAGTCGGCAGCTTGGCCGATTGTTTAACCCGTGAGAAGCACCCGTGCACGCGGGCGATCTGCGCTATTTTCACCTGGTGACCGCGCGTAAGGTTTTATTGTTTTGCTCCCCTCGCCCCGGGTCGGGGAGAGGGGCCGGGGAT
>Ga0255137_1000335_pt1 | contig 16387 bp, 15 predicted proteins | sample Law_Atlam_RepC_8_FD_188548 | JGI IMG/M metagenome (GOLD analysis project Ga0255137, IMG submission 188548) | Freshwater microbial communities from St. Lawrence River, New York, United States - Law_Atlam_RepC_8d | ecosystem: Environmental > Aquatic > Freshwater > River | place: USA: New York... | reverse complement strand
GGCTTGGTCAAGTCGGTCATGCAAGTGGCCGCCAAGCTCATGACCACCGTGGCGCACCGGGTTTAACACCCGTGTCGATGGGCTTGCTCATCTTGCCCTGCCCCTAAAAGACAAGCACTGCCCTCACAAAGTGGCTCAGCAAGTCTTGCCTGTGCTTGTCAGCCTTGATCAGACGTTGACTTCGAGCACCTCAAAACTGGTCGTGATTTCGGCTGTTTTGCCCAGCATGATGCTGGCCGAACAATATTTTTCATGGCTCATGGCGATGGCCCGCTCCACGGCCAGTGCAGGCACGCCTTTTCCCGTGACCGTGAAATGCATATTGATATGGGTAAAAACTTTGGGGTCGACCTCGGCACGTTCGCTGGTCAGTTTGACGCTGCAACCGCGCACATCGTGGCGGCCGCGCTTGAGGATCAGCACCACGTCGTAAGCGGTGCACCCGCCAGTGCCTGCCAGCACGGTTTCCATGGGGCGGGGGGCCATGTTTTGGCCGCCGTTTTCGGGTTTGGCCGCATCGGGGGCACCATCCATGGCAATCACATGGCCTGAGCCTGTTTCGGCCAAAAAGCCCATTCCAGAGCGCGTGCCGGCAGCGCCGGTCCATGTCACTGTGCATTCCATTTTTTGTTCCTTTGGGGGTCGTTGTGTCTGTAGGTTGACCGTTAAGCAGGTGTCGATGTTAACGAAGCCTGCACTAGGTACATAAAGAGCGCCAGAAATTAATGGGCTCTGGTTTTGCGCGACCAACTGGTTTTGATGGGCGAAATGGCAAACGTTGTGCCGATGAAAAAAAGTCTGCACCTGGAACCGCCAGCAACGTACGGACAATGGGTAAATAGCCAAGTTTTTTCATTTTGATACATCTGACTTGCTGCAACGCAACAAAACATCCGTACAATTGCGAACAAGCGTGCTTTTTTGTACGCATCCTTTGTCTCCTCCACCCTCTGAAAAGGTGGATTTGCCCCAAGCCGCAAGGCTTGGGGCATTTTTTTTGGGTCACCGGCCGGGTCGTTATCATCGTGCTCATCCTTTAGATGCCGAGTTGGAACGACACTCGCCCGCCCATGACCACAAAAAATCTCAAACCCGCCGATTACCTGATCAAAATCCTGAATGCCAAGGTCTATGACGTGGCCAGGGAGTCGGCAATGGAAACCGCCCAAATTCTTTCGCGCCGCTTGGGCAATAAGGTGCTTTTAAAGCGCGAAGACCAGCAACCCGTGTTCAGCTTCAAGCTGCGTGGGGCCTACAACAAGATGGCGCACTTGACGCCAGCGCAGCTCAAAACGGGCGTGATCTGTGCCTCGGCAGGCAACCATGCGCAGGGTGTGGCGCTGAGCGCCAGCAAGTTGGGCACCCGGGCCATCATCGTCATGCCCACCACCACACCGCAGGTCAAGATCGACGCTGTGCGGGGTCTGGGGGGAGAAGTGGTGCTGTTTGGCGACAGTTATTCCGACGCCTTCAAGCACGCCATGAGCTTGCAAAAGAAACAAGGCATGACCTTTGTTCACCCTTTTGACGACCCCGAAGTGATCGCGGGCCAGGGCACCATCGCGATGGAAATGTTACGCCAGCACCAAGGCCCCTTGGACGCGGTGTTTGTCGCGATTGGTGGGGGCGGCTTGATCAGTGGCGTGGCCAATTACATCAAGGCCGTGCGACCCGACATCAAGGTGATTGGCGTGCAGATGAACGACTCCGACGCCATGATCCAGTCGGTGGCGGCCAATAAACGTGTCAATTTGGCCGATGTGGGCTTGTTCTCGGACGGCACCGCCGTGAAACTGGTGGGTGAAGAAACCTTCCGGGTCGCGCGTAATTTGGTGGACGAATACATGACCGTGGACACCGATTCGGTGTGCGCCGCCATCAAGGATGTGTTTGTGGATACACGGTCCATCGTGGAACCCGCAGGGGCATTGGCGGTGGCCGCCATCAAACAGTATGTGGCCAAACACAAGACCAAGGGGCAGACCTATGCGGCCATCTTGTGCGGTGCCAACATGAACTTTGATCGCCTGCGCTTTGTGGCCGAAAGGGCCGATGTGGGCGAAGAAAAAGAAGCCTTATTTGCCGTCACCATTCCCGAAGAGCGTGGCAGTTTCAAGCGTTTTCTGGAATTGATTGGCAGCTTGTCCGGCGGCCCGCGCAATGTGACCGAGTTCAACTACCGCATGAGCGATTCGGACCAGGCCCATGTTTTTTTGGGTTTGAGCACGCACGGCAAGGGCGAAAGCAGCAAAATCACGGCGCAATTTAACAAGCACAAATTCACGGCCCTCGACCTGACCCACGACGAACTGGCAAAAGAACACATTCGCCACATGGTGGGCGGTCATTCAGCGCTGTCGCAAGACGAGCGTTTGTTGCGTTTCGAGTTTCCGGAGCGGCCAGGGGCTTTGCTGAAGTTCTTGAGCCTGATGCGGCCCGGCTGGAACATCAGCCTGTTCCACTACCGCAACCAAGGCGCCGATTACGGCCGCATTTTGGTAGGCCTGCAAGTGCCCCCCAAAGACGACAAAGCGTTTGCCAAGTTCCTGCAAGCGCTGGGTTATCCGTTTGCAGAAGAAACGAATAACCCGGTGTATCGGCTGTTTTTGCGGGGTTGAATCACCAAGCAGAAGGGGTAAAACTCCTGCTTAGTTGTACTGGACCAGAGCCCTGATTTTAAAAAACTGGGCTCTGCGAAGATCAACGTGCAGAAGTCTCAATCAGATAATCTTGCGATTTCCACGATCCATCCCAGGTCCGCAACGAGAAAGAGAGCGTTCGGGACAAATTCGATGTTGGCGTTGATGTGCCAGTAACAGTTGTGATGGGCTCACCAGTCACACTGTCCCTAAGTTCTGACCATTGCATGGGCAAAGAAACACCATCCTGGTCCAGTTGTGGTGCCAAAGTGCCATAACTCAGACCTCGAGCGACCGCATCGCTTGGGGTGGCTCGGGGGTAATGCGCCCTTTGTAAATTGGTATTAATAGATGTGACCTCTAGAGCGTTCATCTGATGCCCCGTCCAACTGATGTCAAGAGTTGTCTGATTGGGGCCTGGTCGCAAGGCTTCAAACGGACTGGTACCAGTTAAATTTTGTATGTTGGTTTCCGCAACAGTGTTCAGATTGACCCACGACATGGCATGCACATCGCTGAGGGATGGCATGGAGGTGTTCAGTCGTTTGGTGTAAACATAAACAGGCACAGTGCTTCCCGTGTAATAAAGGCTGAATTGATATTCAGTGCCTTGAGTCATCAAATTACCGCCTAAAGTGGCCGCCGAAGGTGAAGCTCCTAAGGACAAACCGGTGGGCGAATAGCCATACGCCGGCACCGTGTTGGGAAGTGATGGATAACGAAGTTCACTGACTTTTGTTGTTGATGTAATTGTGTTAGGACTCAACCAAGGCGACTGCCCGACCCAAACAAGTGGGCAAGATGCTGGAACGGCTGAACCCGTTACTGTAGGCTGGAAGTTGCAACGTTTAAGTTGGTTTTCTGGCCGCCCATCGGGAAGAGTGCCCTCCGAGTTGCTGAAGTCGAAGTCACTTTGTCCCTTTTGCAAGGGCGGTATAAAAATTAAACCAGCAGACGGCAAACCAGGCCCTTCAACTTTAACAGCCATCAATTTGCGGTTGTCAGGCAAGACCACACCGGGCCCATCGGCACGAATAATCGGTAAAAAACCCAACCGGTACATGATCTTGACCTCACTAAGGTTTCGATCTGCTGTTGTCAACTTGATTGGAATGGTGGTGTATTTTCTTGCCCCCACCATCAAATTGATGTCGACCGGCTGCCGGTTTCCGAGGTTGTACCACCCCGAGGTTTCACTGGACAACAGGCTGCTATCTTGTGTGGCATAAACGCCCCAGCTGCTCATGCGGTTGTAGCGATCCATAAATTTGAAAAGCAATTTTGCCGCTGGCTGACCATTCTTAGCCACAAAGTAGTCGGTCACCTTAACTTCTGTAATGCGTGCGGTTTTGGACATTGACCCGTCAGAAAGCAACCAATAAAAGTGCTGCCCGGCGCTGTAGCCATTGTGCAAATAATCTTGGGTTGGCGATCCTGCCAAGCCTTTGCAAAGGTCGTTAATGTCCGTAACTTGAGGAATATCAGGATTACTCAGATCGGAAGACTTCACTCTGTTTGTAACTGTCAGGTTAAAACATTTACCAAAATCGGCAATGAATTTAGTCGTGAAATTATTCAGCCCGGGAGGCGTCGCAGCGAAGTAATAAAGACCCATTGCGCTGCTGGGTACCGTACCAGCCGTGGTGCCCGTTGGAAGTGCACAACTGTTGGTTGCAGTTGCATCCCAAGCCACCACTTTGGTGGAACCACTGTAATTTGTGGGTTTGGTAGCGATTGAGTAATTAACGCTGGCATTGGCAGCCACATAAACAGGCGTAGAAATGGCCAACGGTGCAATCGAAGTGGGTGAGGTCGGTGTACCGCTGCCTACGGTCAACGTACTGGGCGCGTTCGAACTCACCAACTGCAAGCAATTGCCCAACGAAGAGGTGGCTTTGTAAATTTGGCTGGCCGAGGTGTATTCCTTGGTGAAAACCCCGGCAGTCAAGTTGTAAAAATCAGTTTTACCGGCGAGCACGCCGACCACGTCTTGTAAAACGCATTCATGTTTCTCGCCACTTGGGAGAAATTCACGGTTGAACTGGCGCGGGCTATCTGGGTTTTGAGCTCAGCGCTGTTGAGAATGCCGTCATTTGCCAAGTCTTCTTCAAAAGCATTGAGGAATTCAGTGACACCAGCCCCCTCGTCACCTATTTGCATCACCAACGAAGATATGGCAAGAAGCAATTGATCGGCAGCACTCGGAGATGTCAACATGCCTGCGTTGGCAATGTTCTTGAAATTCATGTCAGCAAAACGCTTGGACTCTGCGCCTAATGCATTGGCTGGCACATTAAAAGCGGCCAAGACCTCGCCCTCGGCTTTTTCGATGATGGAAGTCAAATCCACCGAAGTTAAATTACAAACATCAGTTGTCGTGGTAGTTGGTAAGCAATTTACCCTGTCTCTTGCTAGTTTCAGAATGCGGGCACGCGATAAATCGGTCAGTATGTTGACATTCAAGCTGGTTTTACTGATGTCAATGATGCCCCGCAATGCAATCGGGCTAGTCGAACGGGTTCCGGTAATTTCGTCATAGTAAAAGCCCTCGACTGAAGCTTGTACCAAGTTTTCGTTCGACAAGAAAACCAAGGCATCGGTTTTGAAAACGCCGGAGTTGTCCGTTTCAAGCGTAAATGATTTACCTGTTTGGGATAAAACGGGGACTTTAGACAGAGTGCGCTTAATTACGGCAGTTAAAGCATCAACTTGGTAAACAAATGTTGAAGGCGTCAATATATTCAAAGTGACTGAAGATCCGGCAATAAAAGGTCCTTTTTGCCCCGAACCTGAAGCCACAACCATTTCGCCACTGCTCAACACCGTTAGACCCTCCGGGCCCCCACCTGATCCACACGCCGCCAATGCCACGGCAACTATGGGCGTCAAAGCCCATTTGAACATTTGCTTAAACATTTCAGACTCCTCAATGACAAAATGAATACCCATTTTGCCCTTAAAAAATCATTTATGTTGATTTTGAATTTTTTTGTGTTTTTGTTGATTTAAGACCGATGAGCACTTTTAATTTTTATGGGATGTTTGATGGCAACTCCAGCCATAATTCTTTCCCATTAGAAATCAGTTTTGCCGTTCGAGGGGTCAATGCCTGCAACGACATTCCTTCATGCACAGGTTGTCCTACCCTGTAGGGTTTAGGCGCTTCGCCGTCCACGGCAATCAAAGCGCTGCCTTGGCCTGAAGCGCTGGCAATCACGCCCAACAACTGGTATCGATTGGATTGGACGATGCTCACTTCAGGACCAGCGGCCATGCCACCGAATCCACGCAACAATTGAGCAGAAACATCGGCAGTCGCCTCAGAGTTAACGGATGGGTTGTTTTGCGCAATGTTGTAGGACTGAAGGGACTTGGCTTGCGGAAATTGCAAGACCCAATACGCCACACTGGCAACCGAGATCAACCAAATCAGAGCAGTGACCGTGTTTGGCAACCTGGATTTGGCTACAGAATGGAATGGGCTGGATAAGGACATGTGCGCATTATAATTTATGCCATGAAAACCAAAGTCATCAATCACTTCAAGCGGCAACGCGGCTTCACCTTGATCGAACTCATGGTCGTTTTGGCCATTATTGGCGTACTTGCGGCGCTGATTGTTCCCAATGTGCTGGGCCGTGCTGATGATGCCCGTATTACCGCTGCGCGAACCGATGTAGGGAACCTGATGCAGGCCCTGAAGTTGTACAAACTGGACAACCAGCGCTACCCCTCTGGCGAGCAAGGACTGAACGCGCTGTCGCTCAAACCCACCACAGAGCCCGTGCCCGGCAACTGGAAACCATATCTGGACAAATTGCCCAACGATCCATGGGGTCGCCCCTACCAGTACATCAACCCTGGCATCAAGGGTGAGGTCGATGTGCTGTCCTTTGGCGCTGACGGTCAAGCCGGCGGTGAGGGCAACAATGCAGACATCGGCAGCTGGCAATAAATGTAGCTCGGCGCAAGCCCGTGGCTTCACATTGCTCGAACTGCTGGTGGTGGTCGCCTTGATCGCCATTGCAACCGCTGGAGTCAGTTTTTCTCTACGGGACAGTGCCGAAAGCGCCTTGGAGCGCGATGCCGATCGACTGGCCGCACTGCTCGAAACCGGCAGAGCCAAAGCCCGTGCCAACGGTATGGCTGTGGTCTGGAGAGCACAGGCTCAGGGCTTCGCTTTTGAAGGTTTGCCGCCCCCCGGCTTGCCGCAAAACTGGTTGACGGCCACCACACGGGTTGCGCCGGGTACAGCCATGACACTGGGACCTGAGCCTTTAATCGAACCTCAAGCCCTGGCCTTGTCAAACGGTCAATCGCCGGGCAAGACTTTGTGGGTGGTCACCGATGGCCTTAAACCCTTCAAGGTACAGCGTTCGCCAGAACCCGGTGCGCCATGAACAAGCCAAGCTGCGGCAGCCCCCATTCGATGTCCAAAAAGCAACTTGGCTTCACCTTGATCGAGGTACTGGTGGCTTTGGGCATTGTGGCCGTGGCCTTGTTGGCAGGCTTGAAAGCCACAGGCTCCCTGAGTCGCAATGCTGAGCGCCAGACACTGAGTATGTTGGGCCAAATTTGCGCAGAAAACGAGCTCATCGCTTTGCGTTTGCGCAGGCAATTGCCTGACACCGGCAACAACAGCATCGAATGCACCCAAGTTGGCAAAGTGCTGATGGTGGAGCTTTCTGTCAGGCCCACACCCAACCCTAATTTCAGACGGGTAGATGCGCGGGTCATGAATGAAGGCGAGTATGTGCTGCAGTTGTCCACCGTGATGGGGCGTTACTGATATGCAGATTCGCCGTCAAGGTCCTGTGCGGGGCTTTACCCTGATCGAGGTGCTGGTCGCCATCAGCGTGATGGCGTTGATGGCGCTCATGGCCTGGCGTGGTCTGGACGGCATGCTGCGAACACAAAGCAGTTTGCAGCTGCGCTCAGACGAAATCCGCACCTTGCAGGCCGGCTTGGCGCAATGGCAAACAGACCACGATCAATTGATTGAAATACCCGGCACACCCAGTTGGGCCTGGGACGGTAAGGTACTGCTTTTGACCCGCAAGGCGGCAGACGCACCGCCTTCCAACACAGGCGCCCCGGTCTCGCCTAACTTAAGGGTGGTGGCCTGGACTTGGCGCAGCGATCCCGGACGTCCTGGCGGGGGCGACTGGCAGCGCTGGCAATCCGGTCCCCTGACACGACTCAAAGATTGGCAAACAGCCTGGGAACTTGGCCGCCAGTGGAGCCAATCACCGGATGAGGCCACACGAGCCGGTCAGGTACAGATTCATGCTTTAGCGGGTTGGCAACTGTTTGTGCACCGTGGCGGCAGTTGGGCCAACCCTTTGTCCAGTGACGTGGTAACACCGGCTTCCAATACACCCGCAGCCGCCAACAACACCAACGGCAGCACGCCCGATGGCATCCGCTTGGTACTGACCTTGCCACCGGGCCCCATGGGCACGGGCACACTGAGCCTGGACTGGATACATCCCGCCTTGTCAGGAGCGCCATCATGAGGCCGCACGCATTTCTGGCGCATGCCCGTCGCCAACAAGGCGCGGCTTTGATCACGGCCATGCTGACGGTGGCCCTGGTGACCACACTGGCCAGTGCCGCTCTGTGGCAGCAGTGGCGACAGGTCGAAATCGAGAGCGCCGAACGGGGTCGCAGCCAGACCGCCTGGATGATGACGGGGGCTTTGGACTGGACACGGTTGATCTTGCGCGAAGACGCCATTTCTGCACAAGGTGCTGCCATGGACCACTTGGGCGAGCCCTGGGCCTTGCCCGTGCAAGAGTCCAAGTTATCGACCTTTTTATCGCAAGACCAGCAGTGGCGCGAAGGCGATGCCGAAGTCTTTTTGTCGGGGTATATCACCGATGTGCAATCGCGCATGAACGTGATGAACCTGCTCAAGGATGGACGTGTCTCCCCCAGGGCGCTGGCGCAATTTTCTGCTTTGTTTGAACGGCTTGATGTCCCCCTAGAAGAGTTGCAAAACTTGGCGCAGCAACTCGAAGCCTCGGTTTATGCCATTGCCAACGGCGGCAGCAATGCGCCTGGCGGCTTACGCTCCAACCCTGCCTTGCTGCCCCAAAGAACCGAACAACTTGTCTGGCTGGGTTTGAGCCCCAAAAGCCTGGCTGTTTTGCAAGACTTCATCACCATCTTGCCGGAAACTACACCCCTCAATCTGAACACGGCATCTGCTGAGGTTTTGTCGGCCAGTTTGCCGGGCTTGGACATGGTCTCAGCGCGCCAGGCCATCGACAATCGCCAACGCAGTCCCTGGAGCAGTCTGGATGCTGCCAGAAAATCATTAGGCGATCCGGGCCGCCAACTGAGTGACAGTGAACACAGCATCAAGAGCCGCTACTTTGAAGTGAACGGGCGGATGCGGATTGACAATGTAGTGCAAAAGGAGCGAACCCTCGTGCAGCGCGATGGCAGTCAGGTTCGCATGTTGTGGCGTGTCAAAAATCCGCCCCAGCTCTTAAACACAACTCTAAAATGAACCGCTCATGCGCACCCTGATCATTCAATTGCCACTGGGCTTGCCCGGTCCCACCATGACGTATTCGCATGTGGTGGTTCAGGCTGCCCCGGGCTCCAAACCCACGCCCGTGCAATGGTCAACTGCCAACTTGCTTCCTGCATCGAACCGACAGACCGAAACCGTGGCGTTGTTGCCTGCAGCAGCGCTGTCATGGCACCAAATTGACCTTCCCCCTGGACTGCACAAGCAACCAGCCCGGCTTCAAGCCGCTTTGCAAGGTTTGCTGGAAGATCGTTTGCTGGACGATCCTGTCCAATTGCACATGGCCCTCCAGCCCGATTGGAAAACCAAGTCAAAACCTTGGGTGGCAGTGTGTGACCGAGCCTGGCTCATTGCCCATCTGCAGGCTTTGGAAAAAGCGGGCGTAACGGTACACCGCATCGTGCCGGAACTCCCCCTGACCGAGGGGCCATTGAAATTGATGGCCTTGGGGGATGCCGACACCGGTTGGTTGTGGATGAACCACCCTGAACGCGGCATCTGGGGTCAACCGTTGCACGGCTTGCACCCTCAGAGCTTGACCCTGGGGCTTTCGGCCGACGAACTGACTCAGGCAGAGATTCTGGCCGAGCCAGGCTTGGTGGCAAAAACCTCTGAACTTCTGGGCCAAACAGCGCAACTCATGACGCCGGGCCAACACTGGCAGTCAGCCATTGCCTCCGATTGGGATTTGGCCCAATTTGACTTGCGGGCCAATAACAGAACGCGTCAATTCAAAACCTGGCAACGTGGTGCCAACACCCTGTGGCACAGCCCGGCCTGGCGCCCTGCTCGCTGGGGCTTGTACCTGTTGGTGATCAGTCATTTGGTGGGGTTCAATGTTTGGGCTTTGAAGACGCGGGCCGACTGGCAGGCCCAGCAACAAAGCTGGAACCTCATGTTGCGTGAGAACTTCCCACAAATTCAGGTCGTGGTGGATGCGCCCGTCCAGATGGCGCGGGAGCTGGAACGCTTGAGCCAGGCTTCGGGTCAACTCACACCCGGCGATCTCGAGTCAATGATGGCCCAGCTGGGCCGGGCCATGCCTGCCGGTTTAAATGCGCCAAGGCAATGGAGCTACCAACCAGGGCAACTGCGGTTGCAAGATTTCAAGCCAGGCGCAGAGGAACAACAGCGCATGCAACAAACATTGGCAACCCATGGCTACCTGCTGAGGGCCGAGGGTGACTCATGGCTCATGTCAATCGCCACAAAACCAGGAGGGCAACCATGAGCGAAACCTCTAAATGGCAACAGGCCCTGGCCGGCTTGAGCCTCGCTTGGGAACAACGCAATCCGCGAGAAAAACTGCTCTTGATGACAGGCTCGGCACTTGTGGGCTTGGCAGGTTTATGGAGCGTGGGATTGTCACCGGCCATTCAAACCTGGCGTGAAGCCCCCGCTCGCCAAGCCCAGTTGGATGCCCAAAGCCAAAAAATGCTTCAGCTGACAGCGCAAGTGCAAGGCCTGAAAAATACCAAAACCATTACGCGAAGTGACGCCGTCCAATGGTTGGAAAAAAGTTTGGTCGAACTGGGGCCGGATGCCAAAATCAGTGTCGAAGGAGATCGTGCAACTTTGCGCCTCGTCGCTGCAACGCCACAAGCCTTGTCAAACTGGATCGGCATGGCGCGTGAACTGGCGATGAGCTTGCCCGTGCAGGCCCAACTCAAGCAAACCGCTTCGCCACCTGACACTCCCTCGGGTTCAGCAGCTTCCTCAAGGCAGAACCAAGCCAGACTCGCCATGGGGCAGCCGCAAAACCCAATGAATCAACCTGGCCCCATAGGTCAACCCGGGCCAATGGGTCAACCCGGTCCTATGGGTCAACCCGGCATCATGGGCCAACCCGATCCCTCGGGCCAACTCGGTCCCATGGGCCAACCCCGCCCTTCGGCCCAGCCCAACTTTATGGTTCAACCCGGCGCGATAGGTCAACTCAATCAATACAACGCGCCCCCAGCCTCTGTTCAGGGCAGGGGAACAAGTAAAAGCGACACTTTTTGGAGCGGCACGCTGGTGCTGCGCCTGCCATGATGGAAAAAAACGCCCTCTCGGCGCGTCCAACGCCAAGCCAGATTAAAAATTCTCGCTTGCGTTCAGGACATGCCGAGGTGCGTCCGACATGGTCGCATGCCGTTTGGGGCGGCTTGCTTGGGCTGTGCCTGACCTTGTTGATCTGGGCGCCGGCCCAATGGATGGCTTGGGCGGTTTCAAAAGTCAGCCAAGGCCAGGTGCAATGGCTCAACCCACGGGGCACCTTGTGGTCAGGTTCTGCCCAAATGGTGCTCAGTGGCGGCGCTGGCAGTCTTCAGCCTCAAGGACTGCCTGGGCGTTTGCAATGGACTCTCTTTCCCAATGGGGCAGGCTTACGGCTGGGTTTGATGGCCGACTGTTGCATGAGAGAACGCATCGATTTGGACTTGCAACTGGGCATTGCGACTTTCAAGGTTCAAAGCACAGACCATGTTTCTCAATGGCCCGCTGCGCTCTTGACCGGCCTGGGAGCCCCATGGAACACCTTGAAACCTGAGGGGCAGCTGCAATTGCGCACCGAAGCGCTGCAATTGCAATGGGTGCAAGGGCGCATGCAAATGCGCGGTCTGGCAGAGCTGCAAATCAAGAACATCTCTTCAGCACTGAGCACCACCAAACCCATTGGCAGCTATCAGGTCGCGTTGCATGCCCCACCCGAAGACACGGCGCTACCCAAGCTCACATTGACCACCTTGCAAGGACCCTTGCTTTTAAGCGGTAATGGCCAGTGGGTCGGCTCACGTTTACGCTTTACAGGTGAAGCCAGTGCCGAAGAGGGGCACGAACGATCCCTGAACAATTTACTGAACATCCTGGGGCGCAGGCAAGGCTCGCGCAGCCTGCTCACCCTGGGTTAAAAATGACCCCCAAGTTAATGACGTCTACACCATGAACTACCCTACTTTATTCCCGCTTTTACCTGCTGCCAAATCGCGCGCACCCCGTTGGCAACTTGTTGCTGTGGCCTTGGCCTGTCTGACCCTGTCAAACACTCAAACCTGGGCGCAAAACAATCCGATTGCCAATCCACCCGCACTCAGTACGCGAAATAAGGAGCCTGTGACGCTCAATTTTGTGAACGCAGAAATTGAAGCCGTAGCCCGTACTTTGGCCACTTTGTCCGGTTTCAATGTGGTGGTGGATCCCAGGGTCAAGGGGTCGATTTCACTGACCAGCAACCAACCTGTGTCGCCAGCCCAAGCAGTGCGCATGTTTGCGGTTCAACTGCGGACTCAGGGGTTTGCCGTGATCGAGTCTTCCGGGCTTTTCACTGTACTGCCCGAAGCCGAAGCCAAAATACAAAGCACCACCGTCTCTGCGGGGGCTGTGCCCACCAGCAGCGGCCAAATCGTGACGCAAATTTTCCGGTTGAACCATGAGAATGCGAACAACCTGGTGCCAGTTTTGCGTCCGCTCATCACACCCAACAACACCATCACCGTCAACCCGGGAACCAACACGCTGGTGATCACCGATTACACGGACAACCTGCAGCGCTTGGGGCGCATCATTTCAGCACTCGATGTGTCCAATGCCACGGGCGTGGAGGTCATTCGCCTCAAGCATGGCATTGCGGGTGAGATGTCTGTCATGGTGCAGCGCCTCATCGACTCGGGGGCGTCAGCCGGTGCACCCACACCTCAAGGCTCGCTTGACTCTTCTTTCAAAACCACGGTTGTGCCTGAAGTCCGCACCAATTCCCTGATCGTTCGCGCGGCCAACCCGGCCCGCATGGCTCTGACGCGCACCCTGATTGAGCAACTCGACCAACCCAATGCCACAGGGGCCAATGCGGCCAGTGGCAACATCCATGTGGTGTATCTGAAGAACGCAGAGGCAGCCAAACTCGCCGTCACCTTACGTGCCGCCATTTCGTCGCAGGGCAGCCAGGCATCCGCAGGATCGTTCAGCTCATCCGGCCCCGGGGGCAACCCTGCCGGTCCGGGGGGCCCCGGTGGCGCATCAGGTGCAAGCAGTGCGGGCTCACAACCCTCCACCGGAGGGCAAATTCAAGCCGACCCTTCCACCAATGCACTGATCATTACCGCCCCAGAGCCGCAATACCGACAACTGCTGTCGGTCATCAACATGTTGGACCAACGCCGTGCGCAGGTCTTTGTGGAAAGCCTGATCGCCGAAGTCAGTGCCGACAAAGCCGCCGAGTTTGGTGTGCAGTGGATGAGCGGTACCGGCACCAATGGCAGCACCGTGGGAATTTTGGGCACCAACTTCAATAAAGGTGGTACCAATTTGCTGAGTTTGGCGGCCGAAACTGCCACCGCCTCCACAGGCCTGAACCTGGCACTGGGACAACAGCGTAATGGGGCGCTGGCCTTGGGTGCGTTGGCGCGTTTTCTGCAATCCAATAACGATGCCAACGTGCTGTCGACACCCAACTTACTGACGCTGGACAACGAAGAGGCCAAAATCGTGATTGGCCAAAATGTACCCTTCACAACGGGCTCCTTTGCTTCAGCTACCGCCGGATCACCTAATCCATTTACCACCATTGAACGCAAAGATGTGGGTTTGACACTGAAGGTGAAACCACAAATCAGTGAGAACGGCACCATCAAATTGCAGGTCTACCAAGAGGTCAGCAGCATAGACCCGAGCAATAAAGAAATCGGTTTAGTCACCAAAAAACGTTCTATTGAAACTACCGTACTTGTGGAAGACGGCTCGATTGTGGTGCTGGGTGGTTTGCTGCAAGACGACACCACCAACGACCAAGAAAAGGTGCCGGGTTTGGGTGATTTGCCCCTTTTTGGCAACCTCTTCAAATCTGAAGCACGCAGACGTAATAAAACCAACCTGATGGTGTTTTTGCGGCCAGTGGTGGTACGCGATGGTGCAGCCACCGATGCCTTGTCGTTAGACCGCTATGAGCAAATGCGACAAAACCAGCAAGGATTTCAGCCTGCGGCCACATCAACTTTGCCCTTGGGTGGCTCTGCTGTCATACCGGCATTACCCGCTGGCCGTGGTGCGGTCTCAACACCCATCAAAAACGGCAAGCCTTGATTTCGACAGGCCTGACCCATGCGTTACCCCCTGCCCTACCCCTTTGCCCGAACCCACCGTTTGCTGCTGGAAGACGATGGTCAAAGCCTGAATCTGAGCTGGTGCAAAGAAAGTGACCGCTCGGCCCTGTCTGAAGTCACGCGCAAATTTGCGCAGCAAAATCTTCAGCTGCACCTCAGCCTCGACACTGATTTGGCACACCGCATCAACCAGGCCTATTCGGGCGGACAAGCCCACAGTTCGTCCACCGCCGCAGCGGTGGTCAACGAGGTGGAGTCCGAGGCCGATCTGTCCCGCATGATGCAGGAACTGCCCGCCGTAGAAGACTTGCTGGAAGCCAGCGACGATGCGCCCATCATTCGCATGCTCAACGCTTTGTTGACCCAAGCTGCGCGCGATGGTGCCAGCGACATCCACATTGAGCCCTATGAACGCCACTCGAGTGTGCGTTTCCGCATAGATGGCACGCTGCGCGAGGTGGTACAACCTAACCGGGCGCTGCATGCCGCATTGATTTCGCGCCTGAAAATCATGGCCGAACTCGACATTGCCGAAAAAAGACTACCGCAAGATGGCCGCATCAGCCTGCGTCTGGGTACGCGTGCAGTGGATGTGCGGGTCTCGACCCTGCCCAGCGCCCATGGTGAACGCGCCGTGCTTCGTTTGCTTGACAAAAGCGAAGCCCGTCTGACCTTGGAAGCCGTCGGGATGCAAGGCCGAGTTTTGCAGCAAGTGGATCAGTTGATCAGCCAACCTCACGGGATATTGTTGGTCACCGGGCCAACCGGTTCCGGTAAAACCACCAGCCTTTATGCGGCACTGCAACGACTGGACGCCACTCGCAACAACATCATGACGGTCGAAGACCCGATTGAATACGAATTGCCGGGCGTCGGCCAAACCCAGGTCAATGCCAAGATTGACCTGACATTTGCCAAAGCCCTTCGAGCCATCTTGCGACAAGACCCTGATGTCATCATGATTGGTGAAATTCGCGATTTTGAAACGGCACAAATCGCCATTCAAGCCTCGCTGACGGGCCACTTGGTACTGGCCACACTGCATACCAATGATGCGGTGAGTGCCGTCACCCGACTGACAGACATGGGCGTTGAGCCATTTTTATTGAGCTCTTCTTTGCTCGGCGTTCTGGCACAACGGCTGGTGCGCAAGAGTTGCACAGCCTGCCAAGGCGTAGGATGCGATGCTTGTGGGCACACCGGTTATTCAGGTCGGACCGGTATTTTTGAATTGCTGGTGGCCAGCGATGAAATTCGGGGTCAGATTCACAATCACGCTGCCGAATCCGAGCTGCGTACCACCGCCCTGCAACAAGGCATGGTGATGATGCGTGAGGATGGACAACGCCTGGTGGATTCGGGCGTCACCCGTTCCGAAGAGCTGCTGCGGGTCACGCGGGACTAAGCCCCCACAGTGGCATCGCCGCATCATCACAGAACGAAGCCATGACCTTGCGTGCAAACCTACTCAACATGCTGGCTTCGCTGATGCCGAAGTTGTCTTGTCGTTCACGTATTGCATTCAAAAAAAACCTCTTCGGCCGGATGGCTCAGAGCAGCTGGGCGTTCGAATGCACTGCAGGCCTAGGCAGCTGGGGCGTACAAATCACCCACCGTCAACGCTGGTCCCCACAATGGGCATTTTTTACCCAACTCAGCACCAGCCGCCTGCTTGAGCCTTCCCAAGCTGTGAGCTCATCGCACAGCTGGGGTGGACAGCTGGGTCTTATTTACTTCAGTCACTGAAACCACCCATGCCCGCATACCGTTTTGAAGCCCTCCAAACCGATGGTGTCAGTCGCAAAGGCGTGCTCGAGGCCGACAGCCTGAAGTCCGCACGAACCCAATTGCGATCACAGTCTCTGGTGCCCTTGCTGGTAGAGGCCATCGCCTCTGGTTCAGCAGAAGGCGCTGACAAGTTGCTGCCCTGGTGGCAGCGCCCAATAGGCAACAGTCGCGCCTTCAGTACCAGCGAGCGCGCCGTCTGGACCCGCCAATTGGCCGGTCTGGTGGGCAGTGGCTTGCCCATAGAGCGCGCGCTGACGGCCTTGGCCGAGGAATCCGAGCACGAAAAGCAACGCCACCTCATGGCCGCCATTCGGTCAGAGGTCAACTCGGGCAGCAGTTTGGGG
>Ga0255137_1000326_pt1 | contig 16490 bp, 21 predicted proteins | sample Law_Atlam_RepC_8_FD_188548 | JGI IMG/M metagenome (GOLD analysis project Ga0255137, IMG submission 188548) | Freshwater microbial communities from St. Lawrence River, New York, United States - Law_Atlam_RepC_8d | ecosystem: Environmental > Aquatic > Freshwater > River | place: USA: New York... | reverse complement strand
GCCCGATATGAAAGGCCGCTTGATGTCCGATCCGAATGGTATGTGAGACTCGATTTGGATATGCTGTTCTCGCAGCAGTTACTGCAGAATCGAACGATTTACCGACGAAAAACTCTTGAGACTCCGGTTCGATCGCCACGAATTGCCCTCCGAACTCCCGAACGAGTCTCGGGGATTTGAGTTACACCTGAGACGCCAAAAAGAACATGACATCCGAGTCGATCGCTATACCGCCCGACGCATCAGTGCTTCGGCTCGAGCAACCAGTTCTCGAGGACTAAACGGCTTTGCAACATAATCATCTGCCCTAGTCCCAATTCTCTCCGTTGCTGTCGATTTTTGGATAAACTCCAAGATTCGGTGAACCTATTGATAGCGAGCGGGGAATCATCGGTATGACCGAGCGAAAAAACACTTTCGAAGTCGAACTGATTCGCCGTGTGCTGGCCGGTGAGCAGCAGGCGTTCCAGCAGATCGCCGGCCAGCACGCTGAGCAATTGTTTCGCTGCGCGCTAACATTGTGTCGCGACCGGCAACTCGCTGAAGACATTTCGCAAGAAACGCTGCTGGAAGCGTGGCGGTCCATTGGACGATTTGATGGCCGGTGCCGGTTTTCTACTTGGCTTTACGGCATTCTGCGGCATCGATTCCTGAAGGCGAGGAAACGCTCTACAAGGCGAATCGTGGCGGAATTGCCTTCTGACGATACACGATACTCTTCGCCTACCAATTCTCAGCCCGCGGCAGATCCATCGCGGGATTCGGAGCGAGCCGAAGACGCCGAGCGTGTTCGAAATGCGGTCTCAGCGTTGCCCGATGAACATCGCCAAGTGATCGAATTGCGATTTTTTGCCGATGCGAAGCTCGATGACATCGCAGCGGTTTTGGATATTCCGCTGGGAACGGTCAAATCGCGATTGCACAACGGTTTGGAAAAACTACGTCAACTGAACCTGGCCGTGAACCTTTTCTCGGCAACTGGGGAATCATAAGTGAGGCAACCATGAACGAACGACAACAGCCCGGTGAAATGCAACCCTGTGAAAGCTGGTTGGAAGCCATCAGCTTGCTGGCAGCTGAATGCCTTACCGTACTGGAAGAAGCAGAACTGCGGGAACATCTTGCAGTCTGCCACGCCTGTCTTCAACGCTATGAAGAGATTGCAAAGGTCTGTTTCAATGTGAGGATTGCAAAGCCGATAGTCGACCAGGAACGTGTTCTTGCAATGGGCCAGTGTCTGCGGCATCTCCCACTGCCCGCGAAGAAAGTGACTTGGAAAAATCGCTCAGTCCCGAAGCGGGTGGCGATGCTCGCTACAGCCGTCTTGGTGCTTGTCAGCCTTCTGAGTCATCTGGCTAGTCGGCGACCGGAAGACAACCCAGATCAGCGGACGACGATCGTTCAGGTAATGCCTCGATTGGCTCCTGTGGAATCAGCGGACCTGCAACTGCCGACTATGTTCGCATTACGTCGAGCTGCAGCAGAAGCCGACGATACCTTCGATCGACTACTTGCGCGGTACTCGGAGCCATCGTTGTTGGAACCACTTAACCGTCACCGTTTTAGTCTGGAGTCATTGCAATGAAACGAATCACCAATCTGTTTTTGATAAGCACATTGCTCGCGTGGGGGACCTGTTCCCTTCGAGCCGATGAATCGCAGCAAGCCATTCTTGCGGCCGCCGCTCCGAATGCGGCGGGCATTTACTGGCATGCCTTCGCGGCATTCCCGAGTCTTAATGACGACGAGAAGAAGCTCCTCAGAGCAGCAATCCCGACCGAAATGGCACCGCTGTCCGAAGAGCTTTCGCCCATCGTGGCTCGATACGGACGAGCATTGCACGAGTTACACCGAGCGCGTGCAGTTGTCCCGTGCGATTGGCAGCTTGACATGGCTGCCGGTGCAGGACTGATCTTGCCCCATGTGGATAAGGCTGTAGAACTGAGCCGCGTCGCGCTGCTGCGGGCTCGTCAACGATTCGCTTCCGGCGAAACCGACGCTGCCTTGAGTGACGTGCTTGCAGTCTTTAAACTGGCCCGCGACTGCGGATCGAGTCCGCTTGTGATTTCGATGTATGTCGACTCTGCGATAGAAGAATCAGCTACCGACGTGTTGGCCTCGCATTTGACTCGATTAAATATGGACCAGATTCGCCAACTCACGGCTGCTTTGAATGAATTGCCTCCAAGCAACGATTTTGCCACCACGATTCTCCAGGACCAGCGCATGAGTTGCGATTGGTTGGAAGGCGAAATCATCAAAGAAGTCGCGAGGCTCAATGACCCGAAAGCGGCCGGACAAGCTTTCTTGACGATAACCGAGCCGCTAATTTTCACAGGTGGCCCCAGCCCCACTGACGAGGAAGCCGCCAAAGACAAACGCAAAGCCGACCTTCTGAAGTCCCTGTCCTTCGCGGACATTCAGGAGTCCATCCAGCAACAGCGCTCTAGCTACGCCGAACTTCACAAGATTGCCGGACTTCCTTTCGCAGAGAGAGCGAATCGCATCAAGTCCCTTGTTAAGTCACCCGCCTCAGCCAGTAAGATGGAAACGCGTGAAGACGCGATGCGATACGTCTCCACGGTTTTGATGCCATTCGATTGGAACGATGTATTCACCCGCGAGGAGCAAATGCATGTTCGGCACCAGTTGCTCGAACATGCACTCCGCGTTCAACTTCAGGGTGCGGATGCTCTGCAGGAAATACATGGAAAGAAAGTCGCGTACCGCAAGACGGCTAACGGCTTCGAACTGAGTTGCCCTGTCGGAGATAAGCCCGAAGTGCTCACCGTCGGCAGCAGTAAGTAAGTTCTTTCAAGCAAACCAGCGGCGACCGTAGTCGCCGCTGGTTTTTAGAATCGTTGTCTTGAAAGAATCGTCAATTGACACAGCGGTTCTTGTCCCCAAATATCTCGAAAGCTTCGTCCAAAATCGGTCGCAACTCAGGGAAGATCAGGCAACTACGTATCCCGCGACCTGCATGGTGCTAGACCTTTGGCTCCGGGATACTCATCCGATTCAGTTCCCAGTCGATGATCGCCCCTCGGCGATAATTCGTTGTAGCAAATATCTATTGAGCAACGCTTGATCCCTATCTTAAAGTCAGGGATACTTGATTCGATGAGACGGGTTGTAATCGTATGTGTTGCAGAAAAAAACAGAGACAATTACCGAAACCGAAGAAAAGTTAGAAGGACACTGTGCTGACGCTTGAATCCGAACTTCGCGACCTTGTGTAACGTTTCAATGAAGCGAAAATAGAGTACGCATTGTGCGGAGGAATGGCTGTCGCACTTCATGGCTATCCTCGATTCACAAAAGACATTGATTTTTTGATCCCTTCCGAGTCGCTCAACCGAGCAAGAGAAGTTGCTGCGGAATCCGGATTTCTTGACGAGTCAGGCCGAATTCCGTTCCCAGACTCTGATGTTTATCGTATTCTCAAGATTGAGGGTACTGAATACCGAATCCTTGACTTGCTGGTACCGAAACGATTGGACACGATTGCTTGGACCCAACGGCAATGGTTTGACTGGAATGGGCTTCCCATTTGCTCAGTATCGAGAGACGGTTTGATTGAAATGAAACTTGCCGCTGGGCGCGATATCGATCGAATCGATATCAAACAACTTGGGTTTGCTGATGATGAATAGCGGACTGAATCAGAAGCGGTCTTCAAATTGCAACGCAGTGGACATGTCGAGTTCTGCGATTTCAAGTCGTCTGCGAGAGGTTAGCGAACTGCATCAACTCGGATTATCACTGGCTAATGCAAAGCCGATGGTGAATTTACCTCAGTCCGTTGATAAGACGGAGTCTAAACGCTGCCCCAAATGCGACAGGATCGCGAGAACCCCCGAGGCCAAGCAATGCTTGTGGTGTGGCCACAATTGGCACTAAAAATGGAAGGTCCCCTAATTCTGTAGGACGTAATGGGTTTGACGCCCAGGTCGGCTAGGAGCATGGCGGAATGCGGCTTTGCATTTCGCGTCACGCCCGCCAAATCGAGTCGTCTTTCGAGTCGCGCGAGTCGTCAAAACACTGTGGGTTTGCATATCACATTCTGGTACCGATCCACGCCAGAAGAGGCGGTAGGATTCTAACGAGATGCTTGATGTTTTGACGCGGGGGGATTGTGAGGATAGACAGAAACAGCCTATCACTCCATTAAATCCTTGAACCGCTAGCAAGTGCCTGATATCATTCAACGTCGGATCGAGGCCAGCTTGCGTGATAGGCTGCGTTGGTGCGGTCTACAGGGGTTAGGCTGATCCACATAAAGAGAAGATTGTCCTTGAAAGATTTCGTGATGGAGCTTGGCATTCCTCCTGAAGAACTGAAGCTGCTCGGTCGCTTCTACCAGAACGATCTCTTTCTCGATGTTGTCGAAGAGAACGGCTGCACATCGTTAATCCCGCCCAAGAATGCTGCGAGCTCCATACGTAACCTGACGATACTTTTAGCGGTGTTGGCCGGCGGAATGTGTGGCGGCGCTGCGTGGCTTTTCAGCACTCGAGGAAACGAATCACTTGCTTCGCAGATTTTTACGTATTCACTCCTTGTTCTCGTTTGGTGTTGTGCCGTGCTTGGCCCTTTCTTTGGCCACACTCTTCGAATTCGATACCTTCAATCGATAAGTCCGTTGCTTTCTTTTTGCCAAGAAACGTGTTTGTTATCGATTCATGCCAATTCGATACAGAAGAAAAGAGACGAGGTTATCGCCGTAATTGGATTGGCTTCCTGCGGCGACGACACTGATAAAAAGACGGAGTTACAGATACTGGCGAGAGATGGCGAATCAATCAAGCAGTACTTGGTTGCCACGTCAATATTTGGGATGGTAGACGGTGTCTTTCGAGATCAAATCAAGAGTTTTTGTGCCGCATCGCAGATTCCTGGCTTCGTTGTTGATCAAACGAAAAAGAAGAAAATCGTGACAGCGACGGTTAAACCTGTATGACAACGGACGAACAATGCGATGCACCGAAGTCGCCGATCGGGCGTTTCATGATGGTAAGTTTACTAGCCGCGACATCGGTGATCGCCGTCGTTCGTCGGGATAGAAAACGGGATACTCGACTTTGAACCAGCGCATACCAAACGAAGGCTACGTATACTTTGGTCTTCGTGGCGCATTTGATCCGGATGACTTGACCGCACGACTCGGTATCACACCAACGTCATCGTGTGCACAAGGGGCAAAGAACCCCGAGCGAGGAATTCCCAAAACATCGTTATGGCAATTGTCAACCGAAAGGATCGTTGCGGAATACATTGACGTCTACGAACTTTCCGAGAAAATTGTCATACAACTGGAACCGTTCGCTGCGCGCCACCGTTATGCAAGCAGTCGTCCACAGACTTTTACCGATTGATCGACCTGAGTCACATTAAATCGAAGTTCAAGGAACCAACCGTTGAAATTCATAAGCTTGATCGATGGTAAAACCAGCATGAGTTGGCACATCGCGTCATCAGTTCTCATTCTCGCCTGTGTGGTTGTCTTGCTGATTCCCAGTTTGTTGCTGATGTTCGTCTTTTTTCCTCTTCCACCCTCATATCGATTTCCGGTTTGCATGGTTATGGGAACTGTTGGTGTACCCCTAACGCTTTTTGTCTGGCGTAGTGCAGTTCTGCGAATTTTACGTCGAGCCGAATCGACTTGCGAAAACACATTGAAATCATCCTCAGTAACCAGCAAGTAGCTCTGCTGAGCGAGCCGTGGTGAGTTGCCCAGCTTGGAACAGACCACATGCAGCGGGGACTCGCGTTGGATTTCTGTTTGTCTGCTAGCTCGCATCGAGTGGAACAATCGTAGCCAACCCGAGACTCCGGCGCGTCGCTGGAGTCTCGCCATCTCGCTGCGTAGGTTGGCATTCTTACAACCAATCGCCGTGTTGGCAGCCGCTCGTTACTGAGGTGCGGCGAACACATATTCGGCTCTTATCACCGAAGATCTCGTGCATGTTAAGCAGCGATTGGAGCGACCTGTTTGTGCAACCAGGAACTAGTTGGGAAGATCGAGAGAAACCCGAAAACCGATAGGGAGAAACTCGAAACCGTCAAATGTTGGCGCAGTGGCGGTACGATTGGCCGAACGAAGATAGCCAGGGCTATAGTTCACACTGCCTCCACGGTAGACGCGGTCCGTTCCCGAGCGAGGTCCTTGGGGATCAGTTACATTCTTACGGGAATAAACTTCATACCAATCAGCAACCCATTCCCACGCGTTACCGTGCATATCGTAGAGCCCCCAATCGTTTGGTCGTTTGAGGCCGACTGGATGAGTTTGTTTGTCTCCGTTTTTGTCGAACCAAGCGTATTGGCGAAGCAATTGAGTATCATCGCCGAAGCAAAACGCCGCTGGGCTTCCAGCGCGACAAGCGTACTCCCATTGAGCTTCGGTTGGTAAACGATAGATCCGTCCCGCTTTTTTTTCCTCAGGCAAGCCTGAGAGCTGCTTGCAGAATTCAGCGGCATCGGTCCAACTTAGAGCAACAGGGTAATTGGAAGGGTCGATTTTTTTATCCCGCGGAAATTGGTTAGGGTTGGTACCCATTACTTCTTCGTATTGCGATTGTGTAACTTCGAACTGACCAATGTAAAAATCTCGGGAGAGAGTGACTTGGTGCTGTGGTTCATCCAGATCGGCGCCGCGGTCGGTTGCAGCTGAACCCATATCGAAGGTCCCTTTTGGGATTAGCACCATTTTCATCCCGATGCTGTTGGTGATCTCTTTTGGGGACTGGGCGCGCACCTGGCAACTAACATGCATCATCCCAAAAAGGATCAAAGTTAATAAAAATATTGAGTTTGGACGTGGCATCGCTGATTGTTTCCTTTTTCCGTGGCTTGATTGAAAGCACTTTCTAACGATCCGAAATTGTAGCGTAAATGGCGATAACATCGCAGAATCAACACGCTCTCTCACGAAACCACCTCCACCATCATCTTCTTCGCCCCTGCCGCCCTTGCAAAATCATCCTCAGTAACCAGCAAGTAGCTCTGCTGAGCGATCCGTGGTGAGTTGCCCAGCCAGGAACAGACCACATGCAGCGGGGACTCGCGTTGGAGTTCGGTTTGTCTGCTAGCTCGCATCGAATGGAACAATCGTGGCAAATCCGAGACTCCAGTGCGGCAGTCGCGACAACTACTGGCAGTCGAGCGGGAATCGTAAAGCAGGCTAAGTGCACCGCTTGGTGTACTTCCCCATGATTGCTTTTGTTATCGGTCGAAGTATAAGATACCGCAACCACAGAACTGTTCACGTAATTAGCGGAAGGTTGTCCTCAAAGTGAAGCTTAAGGATGAGTTACTAAAAATCGTTGTGAATCTTGATAAAGCAGGAATCGATTACGCCCTATGTGGTGGACTGGCCGTCGCGGTCCATGGTCATCCACGCATGACAAAGGATATTGATATCCTGATCCGTTCAGAATCACTTGAGGCGGCCAAAGTCGCATTGGCTGATATTGAGTATGACCTTGAATCAGGTCTTTTTCGTTTCAACCCAAAGACTGATCAAGAAAGTCAAATGTATCGGGTTTCACGCGCAGAAGGCAATGACTTAGTCACATTGGATTTGATGCTCGTTGCACCTGTTTTCGAATCAGTGTGGAATGACCGAGAGACTGTCTCGCTTGGAGAGATTATGATCAAGGTTGTCTCAAAGAAGGGGCTGATTACAATGAAAAGTGTTGCGGCAAGACCACAAGATATTGCCGATATTGCTGCATTGCAACGGTTGGATGATGAACAATGAATAATGAAAAAGTTCCCGATGCGGATACGTTGAAGTCGCGATCAAGAGGTATAAGCCAAGATATGTCTCCAGATGCAATCAATCGACGACTCGATATCGTTGATGAACTTCGTGAGTTTGCAATTGAACTGCGTGATTCGACGCGTCATGGGCCTCTCGGAAAGACTTTGATGACTGCTGATACTTCTGACAACTAGTACCAAAACAGATGCTCCCACTAGGTCTTCTTCGACCTGCGGGCGTACAACAAGCCTATGCCATTCGGAAGCGTGGCAATCTCCTCACTCTGCCTAGCCATGCATGTCCAAGCCTGCAGGTGCTGCCCCTTTAGAAAACATCGTCGTGTGCGCTGCCTTGGACCCTGGTGAGTGGTCCAGTGAGTCGTCAGAGTCGTCTCAGTACCCTCGGTTTTTCGGGAAAAGTATGTAGTGTTGCAGTGGAGTTGCTGTATGGAAGACAATCTGCCTTCGGTGACTTGACGGAGATCATCGATGGAGTTGACAGGCTAGTTACTCTCAAGTCGCTGCAATGCAGCGAACATGGTGTCGTGATATGCCGCTGGTTTAATGTAGTTATCGGAAATAGAAACCAAGTGATTCTCGCAAAAAAGTTTTCCATTATTGCTTTTGCACTTCTAATCGGGAGCCTTCTTTCATGCGATTATATCAGCGCTCAAGAATCGCCGAAGGCTGAGAACCTCCACTGCTCAACTCAGGATGGTATTACGGTCCAACTTGAGAAGGTGACAGTTGAGCGTATCTTGAACCCTTCAGCGTGGCTGAAAGCCAAGGAAGAAGAATCCTGAGTGGAGATGCACAGCTGTCAGAGAATTCTCCAACAAAGGTCAAGGTGCAAGTGACCACGGCGACTGGAAAGATACTGACGTTGGTATTTGAGAACGTCGGATTCTAGGCTGGAATATTGCTTGGAATTGCAGATAACAAATAAACGCATCCGAGTCGCGAAATCAGGCTTTTTACAATAAACAATCTCTCGTCGCGACTGGGTAATTCGGGGCGTTCGTCGCTCAATTCTGTGTGGCGTTCGCCACACAGAATCCATGAGCCTTCAGATGAGCATCATTGCTATTCGCGGAAACTGTTTAGACGATGTAGGCAAAGTGCTGGAGAAATACGACTACCGATTGATTGGTTCGCCGACGTGTGAAGACAAAATCGACGACGCTTGGAACGATCTTGGTAATGAACCCGAAGAACGGACCGAGGTCAAAAAGTTAGCTTATTTCGGCGGCGGATGGCCATCTTCCTTCTCTTTGACACCCAAGTGTTTGTACTCGTTGGGGGTTTGTGAGTTCCCCAAAACTTCTGTAGTCTCCATGCAACTCGGTGCATGTCGCAGTCTGGTACCGATCCACGCCGGTGAAGACGGTAGAATCCGAACTATTTGATTGATGTTTAGCAGCGTGGGGAATGGTTAGGCGATGCCGAAACAGCCTATCGCCCGAAGCTAAAGTTGCTTGCACACCAGGCATGCGATACACTCACGTGAAGTGGCTTGATCATTTGAGTTATGGGCTGCATCGTTGCGGTCGATACGATTAGGGCCGAGCAAAACAAGTGTTGCGCAAATAGCATTCGAATCCCTATGACCCGCGAACAACATCTCAAACAACAATATCTCTGTTCTGGCTTCGGCCTTGCCTTCGCCATCGTTGCCCTCGTGGCTCAAGGCATTGAGCGATTTGCTAAAGTGGACTTCCACTTCGGCTTCACCTTTTTATGGCTTGCCGTCTTCATGCTCATCCAGGGCCATTTTCAGCACCTGCTATCGCTCAGAGCAGATTCATCCCAATCGCAAACATTCCGCTGGACAAGCAAAGTCAGTTTGTTCGGTCTTCCCTTATACGATGTTTACTTCCCCGTGCAATCAAACTGCAATTCACTTAAAGAGGCAACCGCGACAGGAATATTTGCATTAGGCCTTAGTGCTAAAGGCATCTTTGCGGCCGGGGTGCTTGCCCGAGGAATCGTAACCTTCGGTGTGGGCTCTTTTGGTGTCGTCAGCGTTGGAGTCTGCGGCATCGGTTTGCTCTTTGCTGCCGGTACTCTGGCAGTTGCGCCCGTTGCATTTGGGGTCTTAGCAATCGGTATCGTTGCGGGAGGTGTCGGTGCGTTCGGGTGGAAGGTTTTATTCTCCGTCGCATAGTTTCTAGGTAGCGGGGGGCTATGCGGGGACTACACCCGAGCCACGAAGTCGGGCGTGTTGGCCGCCGAGCGGTACTGGGGAGCGGCTACCACATATTCGCATTAGTCTCCAAAGATCTCGAACGCTTCGTCGAGGATCGCTCTCAGCTCGGAAAAGATCGGACAGCTACGAATGCCACGGCCTTCGTGATGCTCGACCTTTGGCTCGGGGATACTCATCCGATTCAGTTCCCAGACGATGATCGCCCCTCGGCGAGAAATCGTCGCAGCAAATATCTATTGAGCAACATTTGGCCTCGACAGCTATTTCTTCAATCGCTGCCCAAAATGCGATAGGATCTAATGGGTTTGGCACCCATGCAACTCGGTGCATGGTGTCGTGCGGCGCTTGCATTTCGCGTCGCGCCGCCCAAATCAAGTCGTTGTTCGAAACACGAAAGGTTAAGTTGTGATGGCTTCCATAGATCATTTACTAAGTTTCGTGACAAACCAGGACGGGACTATGGTCACGATCCACGCGGATCTTCCAGGTATCGAATTGCTGATACGAGAACTCGAGTCGCTGCGCGATGCGATTGCCGAAAATGACTGCCCTCATACGCATCTGTTTTCAGCTGAAGCGGCTGGGCGAGAACTATCGAATACTAAGCTCGACAACCAACCTGCCGAAGTACATAATGTTTGTCACGTAAAAATATACGGATGGAATTTCGAATGGGCGATACGCCATGGCTTGCGTTAGGCCGAAACTTCCTAACACTACTTCCAATGATTTAGCGGTTCGCAAGTGATCAGTGTCATTCAACCTCAGGGGCGATATTCGTCCGGGCAATATATCGATGGCAACTCAACTAAATGATTCCAGCGGCCGCTTCACGCGACTTGATCCAGGGGAGAGTCTTGCCTCGCTCAACGCCCGCGTGTGGTTTCTGGGATGCGGCTTGGGATGCGCAACCGGACTTAGCCTGCTAAGCTCATTGATTGCGGTTTGGCAAAATCGTTTGTTTTCGATTGCGATTCCAGCGTTGATGATTGCGCTGATACACCTTTCGATCATTTCCGTCTTTTGGGTTTACCGATTCGACGTACACCGCCGTACGGCAATGATGGCTTCAATGCTCGCAAGTTCATTACTAACAGTTGCGCTCGCAGTTTTAATGGCTTCCGGAGGGATGAAATCGTCACCGCTTTACGGACTGGCTTTCATGCAACTCGTTTTGGCGTTTTTGCACCCGGCGGCTCTCAATTCGACTAGAAAGTCAGAATAACAACCGCATGTATCCAAGCTTCGGATCGGGTGCCGTGAACTTTAGACACGTTGCTTTCCAGGACTCGATGACGATGGTCGTTTGACCGTTTTCAACGAAAACGGTGCCGTGGTAAAACATGTTTCACCTATAAATGCAACGATGGGGCCACGGTTGATGACTACCAGCGATCTACAATCTGTTCGCAAGACGCGTTGGTACAAACCAACGGTGGGCAAGTTTCTGCTTGCCCTGGTGGCTTCGCAAGTTGTTCTCTATCTTTCGCAGTACTATAAGTGGTTCTGGTTTAATCAATTCAGAGGTCACACAGTGGTCATCACGGTGGCAGCGACTGCAATTGGTTTGCTGCTGATCGCCGGCGTCGTGGTGCTTGGTCGCAAGGCACAGTTCACGCTGGCGACATTGTTGCTGATGGCGCCTGTGATGGCCATCCCGTGCGGTTGGCTGGTGAGGGAAATGAACCAAGCGCAACGTCAAGCTCAGATCGTCGCCGGATGTGAACCTTACCGTTTGAATTACAACACAACATCGCCCGATGCGGCAGTTCGCAGATGGTTCGAGCCGATCTTCGGGAGGGAGCTTTTTGTCGAAGTGAGTGAGTTGCTCACCGATCAGGCCGACGATGCCGATCTTGTGTTGCTGAAGGAAGTCACGCAGTTGGAAAGGCTGTACCTCGGAAGAACCAGTGTCACCGACGCGGGGCTTGAGCACTTGAAAGGGCTCAAGCAATTAGAACGGCTTTGGCTCAACGAAACTTACGTAACCGATGCTGGAGTTGCCGATCTGCAAAAGTCCTTGAAAGGGTGCAGCATTATTTACGATCCAGAATCGTGGCGTCGTCGACTACCAGGAATAGGGAGACGCTTCCATGAAGCTCCTGAGATCGATATCGTATTTTTCGTGGTAAGTCAATTTTGCCGAGTAGCCGCTAACTTGTTAGATGCTGTCGACATGATTGCCGCTACGAAGTTCATGATGCCAAGCGGTTGCGTTTTAAGGCTACCGCTTTAGGACTATGATTTCAATATAGGTATCGATGTGTGTGCTCGTTTACCGCTTCGTTCGTATTGAATTCTTGGAGCGAATTTTTCTTAGTCCAAGAACAAATCCGGACAAAGCTAGAAGTGCACTGCTGCTTGGCTCCGGAACGGCCCTAACGGAGGCTGTTGCATTTTGGATTTCAATCGTCGTGTTAGGCATTCCCAGAACGGTAAGCATTGAAGTGCTTCCATTGGAAAGTAAAAATTGAGGCGAGTTTAAGGCATTAATAAACTGTTGGTGCATTAATGGGAAATTCGCGGAAACTGGTCCAAATACAGCGCTTGTGCCATCATTCCACTGGGCGACAGGGTTTGTGTTTTGCGTCTCCCAGTTCAACTGGTCAAAACTTGAAGGCTGGTCATACATACTCACACCTCCGATTGGGTTAACCGCATATATGTTTCCTGAGCCGTCTTTTATATTGACTGCAATGGGAGTGTTTGCGAGCCACCTTGTACCAGTTGAGTTTCCATCGAAAGAAAATATCTGCCCAGTCGAGAAATCAAGCGGTGAATACGTGAAGGTAAGTGATGTCATTCCGAGTTGAGTGCTTTCGCCATCTTGAGACAATACACCATCCCCCTTAATCTGGAGAATGAATGCAGCACTACAGGTGCTTAATGGGCAAAAAGCAAAGATTAAAACAAGGCTGAGAGCTTTCATCAGGTTACGCATTATGTTGGTCCCCAAGGTTGAAAAGAAAAGGTTTGCACACTGGTGTTCGTAAGTAGGATACGCACAAGTAGAAGCAATGCTTTAAAAGTCAAAGCTGTAGTGGCGATGGCGTCCTGTGACTTACGTTGAGGGAAGTATTTGCAGAAGTCGCGACAAGGCAACATGTTTTTTTGAAAGTTTTGAATGGTCGCAAGGGCTGGTCAACTTGCGGGGACAGCACCGTTTTCGGGGATAGATGCGAGCATGCTTGGGGAATTCTATTCTGAGGTGATTGAGTTCTTTTTTGAAACACAGAGGCACAGAGACACAGAGAGAGCGACCTCCGTGAACTCTGTGTCTCCGTGTTTCCAAAGTCCGCGCAAGATAGGCTGCTTGATCTGCGGCTCTTTATTGAAACACAGAGTCACAGAGAGATCGAACTCCGTGAACTCTGTGTCTCCGTGTTTCCAAAGTCCGCGCAAGATAGGCTGCTTGATCTGCGGTTCTTTTTTGAAACACAGAGTCACAGAGACACAGAGAGATCGACCTCCGTGAACTCTGTGTCTCCGTGTTTCCAAAGTCCGCGCAAGATAGGCTGCTTGGTCTGTGGCTCTTTATTGAAACACAGAGTCACAGAGACACAGAGAGATCAACCTCCGTGATCTCTGTGTCTCCGTTTTTCCAAAGTCCGCGCAAGGAAGGCTGCTTGGTCTGTGGTTCTTTTTTGAAACACAGAGGCACAGAGTGATGAACGTGTGAGGACTGCTTGGCGCACTTTGGGATCTAGGTGCGTTAGTTGCGCACTTCCCAGAGAACCGTTCACGGGCATTATCGACAAAGTCGCTTACTACGATTTTGCGCTAACGCCTAGTGAAATCTCATCCCATTCCGAGCGATCCATGAAAGGGTTACCATATTATGATCATCAGTCCGAACTGTTAAGCCAAGATCGATGGAAGGCGATTGCTATTGTCCGCGCCGGATCGACGCGGGTTTTCGACGTAACCACAGACAATCTACCCACCGAGAATTAGAACTCGCTGAGCAACCTTGTCTTCCCGCGTTGGGTTTTGGTCCATCACCTTCGCATAGCTCGCGAGTATCCCCCCAACAAACACCTACCTGATGCAAGTTTGAATCATGATACGAAAACTGGCGGTTGTGCTGACAATGTATCTGCTTGGCTCTGAAGTGAGCATTGCGGGTGAGCAGATCGATTTCGGTCGAGATGTATTGCCGATTCTTTCCGAGAATTGTTTCTATTGCCATGGCCAGGATGGGAGTCATCGCGAAGCGGATTTGAGATTGGATCAGCGAGAGGCGGCCATAGCCGGTGGAGCTATCACTCCGGGCGACTTAGCTGAGAGTTCGCTCTGGGCGCGAATTTCCAGCGATGATCCCTCGACGCAGATGCCTCCGCCGCGATCGAATCGAAAGCTTGATCAACGTCAAAGGGAGATCTTAGCCGAGTGGATCAAGCAAGGGGCCGAGTATCGTGCCCACTGGTCTTTTGTTCCAGCCACAAGGCCTCCAGTGCCGGCCGTCGCTCAGCAAGCAACGGTCCGCAACGAGATCGATCACTTTATTGTTGAGCGACTTGAACGTGAGGGACTGGCGCGTGAGGGACTGGCGCAATCAATATCGGCGGATCCTGAAAAACTTATCAGACGCGTAAGCTTGGACCTGACGGGCTTTCCGCCAAGCGAGTTGGAGCTCGACTCATTTTTGAAAGATCCGAGCGAAGCGTCGTATCGTGAAGTTGTTGAACGCCTTTTGAACTCGCCGCGATTCGGGGAACGCATGGCCTGGGATTGGCTTGATGCTGCTCGATATGCCGACACGAACGGGTATCAAGGTGATCCGACTCGACCTATGTGGTACTGGCGAGATTGGGTTATCAAGGCGTTGAATGAAAACATGCCCTTTGACCGATTCACTCGCGAACAAATAGCAGGCGACCTGTTGGCAAATCCTACTGTCGAGCAGTTGATCGCTACTGGTTTTCATCGCAATCACATGATCAATGGTGAGGGTGGACGAATTGCAGAAGAGTCCCGTATCGAATATGTCCAGGATCGTGTGGAAACGACCGGAACGGTCTGGATGGGACTGACCCTTACCTGTTGCCGATGCCACGATCACAAATACGATCCGTTTTCGCAAAAACAGTACTACGAATTAGCCGCATACTTCAATTCGATTGATGAGAGCGGTGCGAATGACGCTGGCGGTCTGGCGAATCCCGTCCAGTCGATTGCGACTTCTGAGCAGAAGGCTCTGTTGGACCAGTACAGTGCTACGGAACAGCAGCGGCGTCGGGAACGCGATGAAGTAGAACGCAAGCTCATAGATCGGCAAGCTGACTGGGAAGCACAATATCTTGCTCGCCAGCCGTCGTCACCTGAATGGGAGGTTCCGACGCAAATGGCTTTCGATTCGGAACAAGGAACGGAGCTGGTCCAGGAAGGAGATACGATCGTCGCTCGTGGAGCATCGCCTCTGAGCGATACTTACGAAATTCGGTTCGCTACAAATGCATCTGGAGTTACTGCTGTCCGCATTGAGTGTTTGCCCGATCCAAACCTTGTGAACTCAGGTCCGGGGCGTGCTGATAATGGAAACTTTGTGTTGAGCGAAGTTGAGGTGGTTGTGGCAGGAAAGCCCATCGCATGGCGATCGGCGAGCGCGGCTTACTCACAGGGTGGTTGGATGGCATCGGGGGCCATTGATGGAAAACGTGAGACAGGTTGGGCGATCGCTTCGGAGTTTGGCAAAACGCATCCACTTCTTTTAATTGCTGATCAAGCGTGGATGGGTTCGGGAGACGATCAAGTAACGTTGCGTTTGCGGTTTGATTACGGTCGCCAGCATACATTGGGTCGCTTTCGTATTGCGTTGACGCGACGGCATCCATCGGACTTGGTCCCAGCACCCGAGAAAGTACAGCAAGCGTTTTCCAAGCCAGTGGAGACTCGAAGTGATGCCGAGAAGGGAGAAATCCGAAAGTACTTTCTTGGTTCACAAGACGAGTATGTGGCTGCGAACAATGCCTGGGAGAAATCTCGCAACGAACGCGATCAGTTGGAGCGAAGTTTACCGAAAACGATGGTGATGCGAGAGCGAGCAACACCGCGCGAGACGTTTGTTCTGGCCAAAGGGGCTTATAACGCTCCGCTGGATAAAGTGTCTCATGGTGTTCTCGAAAACCTTTTATCTGCCGAGTCGAACTTGGTCCAAAACCGATTGCAGTTGGCAGATTGGTTGCTCGACCCTCGCCATCCATTGACAGCTCGCGTGGCTGTAAATCGTTACTGGCAGATGCTGTTCGGAACGGGTTTGGTTGCCACTTCGGAAGACTTTGGTTTACAAGGCGAACAGCCAAGCCATCCGGAGTTGTTGGATTGGTTGGCTGTGGAGTTTCGCGAAAGCGGTTGGAATGTGAAGGAGTTGATTCGATTGATTGTGACTAGCCATACGTATCGCCAGTCGTCGGTGGTAACACCGCAGGCGTTGGAGCTAGATCCAAAGAACAGGTTGTTAGCTCGAGGGCCAAGGATGCGATTACCAAGTTGGATGTTGCGTGACCAAGCTTTATACATC
>Ga0255137_1000321_pt1 | contig 16644 bp, 14 predicted proteins | sample Law_Atlam_RepC_8_FD_188548 | JGI IMG/M metagenome (GOLD analysis project Ga0255137, IMG submission 188548) | Freshwater microbial communities from St. Lawrence River, New York, United States - Law_Atlam_RepC_8d | ecosystem: Environmental > Aquatic > Freshwater > River | place: USA: New York... | reverse complement strand
AAAATATGATTTATTAAACAGCTCCTATTTTAGATGTTTTATTGATTTGTTTTTTAAATTTAATTTCTTTGCAGCGTTTAAATTATTTTATAGATTAATTTTAAAACAAAAGGAATTGATTTATAAAGATTCAATAGATATTAATTTCATAGGGGAACACTATGATTATGTAAATGCTTATGCAGGACCTCATACATTAATCACATACATAGTTGTTAATCTTGTAAATTCAAACTTCAAAATTCAATGGATACATTTTGATTTAGATAAATTTCATCATGAAAAAAAAATAAACCTTAAATTATATAAAACTATAAATACTTTTTGCTGTGTTTCTAAAGATGTTAAAGATGTTTTTTGTAAAAATTATCATGAAATAATTGACCATAAGAAAGTAATCATAAAATATAATACAATAAATGAACATGATGTTAAATTGCTCTCAAGTGAATATGCTGTTATACATGATGTTAGCCAAATAACTTTTCTTACTGTAGCCAGATTAAGTAAAGAAAAGGGTCTAGTAGAGTTTATTGAAATAATACATAAATTAAAACAAAAAAGTATTAAATTTAGGTGGATAATTATTGGTGATGGACCTGAAAAATTAAATTTAGAAAAAGTTATTCGTAATTATAAATTGGATGATATTATAGAATTGAAAGGTAAATTATTAAATCCCTACCCATATTTTGCGGCATCGGATTTTTATCTTCAACCCTCAAAATATGAAGGTTTTTCCTTATCTATTTTAGAAGCTAAGTTTTTTAAATTACCAATAATTTGTACCCCATTTAGTGGGATAAATGAACAATTAAAAGATTATTTTATGCCTTGTTTAATTTTCGATATTCATAATATAAATATTGTTTCTATTCTGTTTGATTTTATTTACAAAACTAATTTTAATATTCATGATCGGAATTTAAGTGTCATAAAATCAGAGAAATATTCATTTGACAAATATCTTAGTCTTTGAAAATTAAAACCATTACTTGCCACAATGTATTCAATTACGGTGCTGTATTGCAAGAATATGCCCTCATTGAACATTTAAAACAGCAAGGGCATGAAGTTGAGGCAATCAATTATCAACCACCATATTTAAAATCTAATTTTGGATTCTTAAGTGTTGAAAATCCAAAATACGATTTACCAATAGTTCGTTGGTTGTATCGTTTGTTAAAATTTCCAGTCAGATTAGCTTTAAAACGCCGTCAGAGAGAATTCTTAGCATTTAACCAACAATTTATTCCTCAAACGGAGGTAATATATGACTCTAATCAAGCGCTTAAGGATTTTCCGCCAAGTGCTGATGTGTTTATTACTGGTTCCGATCAAATTTGGAATCCATTAGTGCCTAATGGCTCAGATCCCGCTTTCTATTTGGATTTCGCAGATAAGGAGGCCACTAAAGTGTCTTATGCTGCTAGTTTTGCAACGACCAATATTAGTCAACAGCATTTAGAAACCGTTAAGCCTTATTTGGAACAGCTAGACGCCATTTCAGTCAGGGAAGCTTCTGGAGTAGACTGTTTGAATAATTACTTCGATTCGAATAAGGTTGATTTGGTGCTTGATCCAGTTTTCTTACTCGATGCTAATCATTGGAGAGGTATGGCTTTGCCTTATCACAATCATAAACCGTATATATTGATTTATGATTTTGAGACTGATCCTGAAATTGAAAAAATGGCAAAAGCCATTGCCATTCAAAATCAATGGGAGATTATTGCCTTGAATCAAAAAATTGATTATGCAGATACTAACTATTTTTACAAAGGGCCACTTCAGTTTTTAAGCCTTTTTCAATCGGCCTCCTTGGTATTGACAAATTCATATCACGGATTGGTATTTGCCCTTCAATTTGAAAAACCATTTTATACTTTTAACCGAAAAGACCAAATCAATGCAAGGATGCATGATTTACTTGTTCTTTTAGACCTAGAGCATTGTGAGGTGGATACTTCTAAGGATGTTAAAGAACTGCCAATAGTTGATTTTGATAGTGTAAGATCGAGATTACATACATCAAAAGAATTTTCAAAAACATTTTTAGGTAAGCATCTTGTAAAAAAACAGTCTACTAAAAAACAAAAAGAACTGCTCTTTGTGATAGAATCTTTGTCATTGGGCGGGGCAGAAAAGAGTCTAACGGTACTGCTTAATAATCTTGATGTCAATCTATATCAACTAACTATTTTATTGTTTGTAAAACATGGCATTTTTTTAAGAAATATACCTGCATCAGTGAACGTTATGTATCATCCAAATCTGCGTTTAAGATTGAGAGATAGAATATTATTTAAACTGTCTAAAATCCTCAATTTAGAACGCTTTCATGCGGCGCAATGGTTTTGGTCTTTGTTTGGTATTTCATATTATAATGTGCCAAAAACTTTTGATGTAGCAATCGCTTATAGCCAAGGTTTTGCTACCTATTATTGCGCCACAAGAGTACAGGCTAATAAAAAGATTGCTTGGGTAAACACAGATTATTATAAAGCAGGCTATCATGCCAATATTGATTTGACCTACTATCAGAGGTTTGATGATATTGTAGCAGTATCAGATGTTGCCTTAGAAAGTTTCAGAAAGTCCTACAATCAAGCAGATTTAAAAGCACAAAGATTACAGGCCATTCAAGATATTTTAGATGTTGAGTTAATCAGGTTGATGTCTAATGACCCCACTTCATTTAATTACCAAGCGAATAAATTTAAATTGATAACCGTCTGCCGTTTATCTAAAGAGAAGGGTTTAGACATGGCTGTTGATGCTTGTGTTGAACTCAAGAAAAAAGGACTTCATTTTCAATGGTTGGTTTTAGGAGAAGGCCCGATGTTAAATCAACTTCAGGATCAAATTATAAAGCATGAGATTCAAAATGAGTTGATTTTATTAGGAGCGGTTCCCAATCCCTATCCGTATATGAAACAAGCTGATGTATATGTTCAAACCTCATATTTTGAAGGTTTCGGCATAGCATTGCACGAAGCGGCTGCCTTAAAATTACCTTTGGTTGCAACGGATATTCCAGCGGCTAATGCATTAGTAAGGCACGAATTGAATGGTTTAATTTGTGCAAGCAATGCTAACTCAATTGCTCAATCTATTATGCGCTTATACCAATCACCAGATTTACATAAGAAAATGCATATAGAATTGGAGAATTATCAATCCAATAAAAAGCAATCCCTGCATTTAATCAATCAGTTATTCAATGACTAAAGTCCAGGCTAATTTCATAAAAGCGTTTGCTATTCTTTTTATGTTATGCCTGCATTTATTCAATAGGGATTATTATGGCTTATACCAACCGATATTGCTGATAGCGGGTCACCCTTTGGCGTATTATTTGGGTTTATTATCGGATGCCTGCGTGCCTATGTTTTGTTTTGTTACAGGCTTTGGCATGTTTGAGCAATGCCAACTGGGTACATTATCATTTAAACTTATTTTCAAACGTTTGAAGAGAGTGCTTGTACATTTTTGGGTCTTATTACTTTTTGTGTTACTTTTTTTTCTTGTATTCCCGAATGAATTTAAACCGATTGAACCCATTGAGTGGATTTGTAATGCGTTGTTGTTGTCAACGTCATTAAACTCTACTTGGTGGTATCTTTTAACCTATTGCTTCTTGTGTATAGCTGCACTGCCAATATTTAAAATATTAAATTCAAAGGGTTATAGAATTATACTGCTGTTTTCTACAATTTCGTATGTTTTATTTTTTTATTTGAGGGTATACCAAGAGGTGCTTTTTGAAAATAATATTTTATTGAATTGGATGTACAGACAATTGTTTCTTTTTATGACCTCTTTGTATCCATTTATTTTGGGCTATATGTTTAGTCGTTTTGAAGTCTTTATATGGCTTAAAGCAAATATCGGCTGTCTCAAGTTCCGCTGCTTCCATTACAGTGTTCTTGTTTTACTGATAATTTTACATGGCCTAGTACCCAATTTTATTGTGGCACCCTACACTGCATTGGTATTAATGATTGGCATTGTTAATTTCCCTTTCAATGCAATTTTTCAGAAGGCTTTGTTATTCATTCAATCACATTCCACCAATTTGTGGTTGCTGCATTTTTTTTGGATTCAATATCCAGTAAAAGCCTTCTTGTTTAAATGTGAGTTTGCCCCTTTCATTTTCCTGTTTCTATTGCTAACGACTTTGGTTTTAAGTTGGCTAATTACCCTAGTTCAAAAACGAGTAGCTGCATGAAATACCTATTCATAGTTAATGCTTGTCATGGGTCAGGAGGGCTTGAAAAAGTTCTGGCCTTTAAATGCAATGCCCTAATAAAGGCAGCTCATGAGGTAACGATTTTGAGTTTGGTTAAAGCACCTTGTTTTTTTGAGTATCATCCACAAATCAACATCATTAGTCCCAAGCCAAATGGGAATAAATTGTTGTTGTTAATGAGCTATGTTAAACTGGCTAAACAAACAATAGCTCAAATAGATTTTGATGTTGTAAGTGTTTGTGACGATGGCTTAAAGGCCTTGTTGTGGGCATTCTTATTCCGCGAACGACAGTTTAAATTGATTTATGAACGGCATGCTGAAAGGCAATTTGGATTGCCCAAATTCATGCAGAACAAACAATGGTTTAATGCCCTTCAGAACAAGTGTTTAAATGCCTATGACGCAATGGTTTGCTTGAGCCAAAGCAATGCTGCACAATGGCAATACCCAAACATAACGATAATCCCTAATCCGGCAATAGTTGATCAAGTTGAATTGAAAGCAGATGTTAAAAACAACAGAGTGATATTAGCCGTTGGTTCTCATAGTATTGCCAAGGGCTATGATACCATGCTGCAAATATGGGCCAATACGGCGTCTAATTTCCCTGATTGGCAATTGCACATTGTTGGTAATTATGCTCACAATAATCAGTTCTTAAAAATGGCTGAAGCTTTAAACATAGCCAACAGGGTTGTATTTATGCCACCTACTTTACAATTGTCTGCTCAATATGCCTCTGCTGCTTTGTTATGGCACCCGGCTAGGCAAGAGGCTTTTGGGATGGTTATTATTGAGGCCATGCAACATGGCTTACCTTGCTTAACTTACAAAGATTTGCCGGGCCCTTCAGATATCATACAACATGCTTTCAATGGCTATTTAGTGAGCCGCAATGAAAATGACATGCAAACGGCATTGAGTGAATTACTCAGCAATCAAACTTTGCGTTCTGATTTATCGCTCAATGCGCTTGAAAAAGCTAAATCCTTTCAAGCAAATACAGTGTGGTCTTTATGGCAATCTTTTTATAATCCATTAAAGCAATGAGATTGGTGTTTCTGACAGAACAACTTTATGCCATTGGTGGTATAGAACGGGTATTAAGCACTAAATTGCAGTACTGGTCGAAGCAACCCAATGTGGAGTTGTATATTATTACTTATAATCAGTTGTCACGCCCTTTGGCTTATGACTTGCCTCCAAATTGTAAGCATATTGATTGTGGCATACAATACCTTAACGGTAGGTCTTATTTCCATCCTAAAAATTGGGCTGTTATCTATAAACACGCCAAGCTGCTTAAAGGTTTATTAAAAAACATTCAACCTAGTATAATTGTTTCCTGTTCTTATACACCTGATCAGTTTTTTTTGCCTTTTATTCGTCCTAATGGAAGTAAACTAGTTAAAGAAATACATGCTTCTGGATTTCAAATTCACACTGGACTTAGAAGGTACTTACATCAATTGTTTAAAGCTTATGACAGTTTAGTCGTTTTAAATACTTTCGAACAAGTTTATTTTAAGTCTTACAAGACTAAAGTCATTCCTAATTGTTTGCCGGCTTATGTTGCGACTCAAAGTCTCAAAACCAATAAAGTGGTTTTTGTTGGGCGTTTGGCGCCTGTTAAACAACTTGAGCAATTAATTGACATTTGGTCAGCCATCGAGTCTAGATGCCCAGATTGGGTGTTTGAGTTGTATGGCAATGGGTCTGAAGATTATGAAGCTCAGCTTAAAGCCTTAGTTAAAAAGATGCTATTGAAAAATTTGCATTTTATGGGGGCTCATCAGCAGCTTAATGAGGTATACAAGCAAGCCAGTATTTTAGTATTAAGCTCTGCAACGGAATGTTTTCCTATGGTGATTTTAGAAGCCATGCAAAATGGGGTAGTGGTGATCAGTTATGACTCACCTAATGGTCCTAAAGCCATGATTCAAAATGGTGTGGATGGAATTTTAGTGCCATTGAATAATTTGCAGGCTTTTAAAGAGGCTTTGTTTAATGTTATAGACAATCCTAAACAAAGAATGGCCATAAGCGAAACAGCAAAAGCAACTGTTAAGCAATACGAAACAGATATAGTAATGCCAATTTGGCGAAATTTGTTTAATTCCCTAGTACATGATTGATTTTATCCCTTTAGAGTGGTATACCCCTGTTTTTGATTTCAGCATTTTATGGTTGGTCTTAAGGGCAGCCTTTCAGGGTTTTAATGGGCAATTGTTTGATGCCAAAGCGGCTGCTTGGAAAGATACTTGGGCGGCCTTGTTGGCTGTGTTGATTATTATTTATATGGGGCTAAGACCCATCAATAATATTTTTGGGGATACGGTGAATTACAATTCTGAATTCAAAGCCATGCAGGCAGATATGCATATATTGCAGTTCACTTATCAGGGCGAATGGGTCTTCAACGGACTAATGATGTTATTCGCCAAATACAGTACTATTCATTACTTCTTTACACTTTGTGCATCCGTCTATGTAGGGGGAATGTGGTGGGCGGTGAAGCGTTTCTTTGGCAACAATCATTATTTGCCCTTTTTGGTGGTCTTATCGATGTTTACCTTTTGGTCTTACGGGGTGAATGGGGTGCGCAATGGCATGGCGGCTGCCTTGGTTATACTTGCCCTGAGCATGCAAGGAAAATTAAATTGGCAAATTGTTTTGTGTTTATTAGCTGTTGGAATTCATAGGTCTGTAATAATTGTCATAATTGCTGCAATTATTTCTAGGTATGTAAAAAGACCTCAATTATTTCTATTAATCTGGATTTTTGCTATAATCATTTCAGCAACAACAGGGAATGTTCTAGCTAATTTATTGTCTAGTTTTATAGGTGATGATCGCTTTGATCAGTATTTAAATTCTAATGAATATGCTGAAGATTTCAGTTCTACTGGTTTTAGATGGGATTTTTTAGCTTTCTCATCCTTGCCAGTAATTATAGCATGGCGTTTTATTTCAAAATACAAATTTAATGATGAAACTTATAATTGGTTGTTCAGTATATACCTAATCGCTAACGCTTTTTGGGTATTGGTGATTCGGGCGGAATATTCTAACCGTTTTGCCCAATTATCTTGGTTCATTATGCCCTTGGTACTCATCTACCCCTATTGTATGAAAGAATTCTGGCCCAATCAATCACAAAAAACCGCTTGGGCCTTATTGCTGTTTTACGCTTATACCTTTGTATACAATATTGTTTTACACTGATGCCAACCATTAAAATTTTACAGGTTTTTACTACCCTTAATCGAGGGGGAGCTGAAACCAATTTTATGAATTACATCAGGCAGATGGACTTAAAGCAATTCAAGTTTGAGATAGTGGTGCACCGCGAAGCTATAGGTGCTTATGAGCAAGAGTTGCAAAGTATGGGCATTCCCATTCACAGATTGCCTGCCATTACTCCGCTCAATTATTGGCGCTACCAACAAGCGGCTAAGGCGCTACTCATCAATGGCCAATACGATATTGTGCACTCCCATATTTCTGAATTAAGTATTTGGTTGTTAAAAACTGCCAAACAATTGCATGTGCCAGTTCGTATAGTACATGCTCATAGTTCTTGGCAAGCATTAGATTTAAAAGCTATTGTGAGATGGTTTTGGAAAAAAAGATTAGTAAAATATGCTAATCAATTCGTTGCTTGTAATCAAACTTCAGGCAATTGGTTATTCGGTTCAAAGCTTGCATATGTCCCAGTGAACAATGCAATAAACATATCTGATTATGTATTTAATGATCAAAAAAGAAGCAATATTCAATCAGATTTGAATTGCCAAAACCAAATTAATATTTGTCATGTTGGTAGCTTTACCAAAGTTAAAAACCATTCATTTTTATTAAGTCTCTTTAAACAATATCATTTGTTAAATCCAACAGCGAAGTTATATCTATACGGCTCTGGACCTTTGCAGCAGCATATTGAAATACAAGCAGAGCGTTTAAATCTAAATGCACATGTTGTCTTTATGGGTTCAGTCAAGAATGTGAATGAGTATCTGCAGGCCATGGACATCATGGTATTCCCATCATTGTTTGAGGGTTTGCCAGTGTCAATCATTGAAGCCCAAGCTTCAGGCTTACCTTGTGTATTATCTGATACCATTAGCAAAGAGGTTGCTTTGTTGCCAGACTATGTTCAATTTGTAAGCTTAGATGCACCTCAAGATCAATGGTTAATGGCCATTAATAAGGCATTGGCTTTACCAAGAATAAATCAGTCTGAAGCAATAACCGCAGCAGGTTATGACATTCAGCGTAATGCCAAACAATTAGAAGCCTATTACACTAAATGTGTTAGCAAAGCAAATGAGTACTAAAACCCTTTGCATATTTACCCCAGCCTATAACAGGGCTTATTTATTGCTTAGATTGTATGAAAGTTTATGTGCTCAAAGCAATCAAGATTTTGAGTGGTTGGTGATTGATGATGGCTCAACAGATGGTACAGAATTGCTCTTGCAAAAATTGCAAGCTGAGGGGCGTATACAAATGCGCTACATTGTTCAAAACAATCAAGGCATGCATGGGGCCCACAATACGGCTTATCAAAACATACAAGCGCCCATTAACACTTGTATCGATTCAGATGATTATGCACCAATAGATGCGGTAGAAAAAATACTTAAGGCTTGCGAAGCTTTGCCAACTAATTGTGCGGGCATAGTGGGGCTCGATGCGAATACCAAAGGCCAAATCATAGGCACAAGATTTAATCAAGCTTATACCACCTTAGAGCAATTTTACCATGAAGGGGGTAAGGGCGATAAAAAAATAGTATACAAAACAGAGGTCGTAAAACGCTACCCAGCTTATCCCTTATTTGAAGGAGAACGCTACGTGGGTTTGGCCTATTTGTATTTGTTAATCGATAAAGACTATGTGCTCAAAACCCTGAATGAGGTCTTGGTGATAGTGGATTACCAAGCAGAAGGCTCCAGCAACAACATGCTCAAACAGTATGTCAAAAATCCCCAAGGGTTTTTGTTTTACCGAACGGCTATGTTACAACACAGCGCCTACAAAGCTGTTCAATTCAGACACGCCATTCATTATGTCTCTTCTGCTTTACAACTTAAAAAATGGCATTTGTTGTGGCAAGCACCTAAACCCTTTTTAGTTGCATTAGCTTTACCATTCGGTATCGTCTTAAGATTATATATTGCTTATAAAACAAGAGCACTATGAGTAAGCATCAACCCAAATTGATCAGAGTCAGTACGGTAGCAGAATCAAGTGCTATTTTATTGCAAGGGCAATTGGGCTTTTTAAACCAAAGCTATGAGGTTAAAGTGGTTTGCAGCCCCGGGCCTGAAATTGAAACGATTACAGCAAGAGAGGGTGTAGTGGTTTTGCCCATTAAAATGGCAAGGGGCATTAGTCCTTTTAGAGACTTAATCGCCTTGTGGCAATTGTACCTTTTGTTTAAAAAAGAACAACCTACTATTGTTCACTCAATAACCCCAAAGGCTGGCTTGCTAAGTATGTTGGCAGCCAAATGGGCCAAGGTGCCAGTGCGCATTCATACGTTTACAGGTTTAATTTTTCCGAGTAAAAAAGGCTTATTGCAAAAAGTTTTGATCTATACCGATACACAACTGTGCAAAGCGGCTACCCATGTGGTGGCTGAGAGTCAAGGGGTGGCCAAGGACTTAAAGCGCTTTGGTATTTATCACAATAAAATCCATTTCATTGGGCCTGGTAATGTGAATGGCATTAACAGTGTGTATTTTAATGCCACTGCTATGAGCACTACAAAAGCAGCAGAGCGCAAGGCTCTAGGTTTGCCTGAAACTGCCATTGTGTTTGTGTTTGTGGGCCGTTTGGTGGCCGATAAAGGCATAAGAGAATTGGTGAAAGCTTTTGTGAAATTGCAAGGCCACTATCCCAATGTGTTTTTAATCTTGTTAGGGCATGAAGAGCCCCATTTAGACCCTTTAAGCCCTAATACTAAGACCACTATTGCCAAACACGATGCCATAATGCCTTTAGGCTTTAAAGCGGATATTCGGCCTTATTTATTGGCTGCAGATGCATTGGTCTTGCCCAGCTACCGCGAAGGGTTTCCTAATGTAATTTTACAAGCCCTGGCCATGGACTTGCCCTGCATTGCCACTATGGTGAATGGGGCAGAGGAGGCCATTCAACACCAAAACAATGGTTTGTTAGTCCCTAAGAAAGACATCAGTGCCTTGTACCAAGCCATGCACAGAATAGCCACAGATAACGAGTTAAGAAAGAGTATGTCTCAAAATGCCCGTGCATCTGCATTGCCTAAGTATGAGCAATCTGTGGTTTGGGCTGCTCATAAGGCCTTTTACGAGCAGTGTTTAAACAATTTATAAAATGATTTATGCTTCAGTAATTAAACGGTTTTTGGATTGCCTAATAGCGGCTTTGGCTTTGCTGTTGCTGAGTCCAATAATGATCGTTTTGATCTTTGCATTAACGGTGTTTCATAAAGGGAATCCCATTTTTCAACAAGCCAGACCCGGTAAGCATGCACGCTTGTTTACTTTGTATAAATTTAAAACCATGAGCGAGGCTACAGATGCCAATGGTAACTTGCTGCCAGATATGCAACGCCTCAAGGGTTTGGGTTGGTGGGTGCGCAAATACTCACTCGATGAATTGCCTCAATTGTGGAATGTGCTATTGGGCAATATGAGTTTGATTGGCCCGCGGCCGTTATTGCCAGAGTATTTGCCTTTGTACTCAGAACAACAACAGTTAAGACATACTGTAAGGCCTGGCATTACTGGTTGGGCGCAAGTGAATGGGCGCAATGCCATCAGTTGGCAACAAAAATTTGAATACGATGTTTGGTATGTGCAACACCTGAGCTTTAAAACCGATCTTAAAATTGTATTTTTGACTTTAAAAAAGGTAGGGGCGGCTCAAGATGTGGTGGCCAATGCCCAAACCACAATGGAAAAATTTAATGGACACAACTAAGGTTATATTGATAGGGGCTTCTGGCCATGCTAAAGTGGTTTGCAGCGTGATTGAATCAATGGGCATTAAAATTGAAGCTTGCTTTGATCAGAATCCTGCGATTAACACCCTTAATGGGTATCAAAATTTAGGAGAATTACAAGCAGAGCATTTTCCAAATTTGCCATGCTTGATTGCGATAGGCAACAATCAAATCAGACAAAACATTGCCCAAAAAACTCATAGAGCATTTTTAACAGCTATTGCCGCATCTGCTGTAATTGATCAATTTGTGGAAATTGGTGCAGGTACAGTAGTAATGCAAGGAGCAGTGGTGCAACGCGATACGTTTATTGGTAAGCATTGCATCATCAATACCAAAGCAAGTATTGACCACGATAATCACATTGCTGATTATGTGCATGTGTCACCTGGGGCAACCTTATGTGGCAATGTGCATGTAGGAGAAGGTACTCACATTGGAGCAGGTGCTACTATTTTGCCCAATATTCGCATTGGCGCATGGTGTAAAATTGGGGCAGGTGCAGTAGTGACTCAAAATATAGCTGACCACACAACAGCAGTTGGTGTGCCAGCAAAACCGATACAAATACATGAACAATAAAATTTGGTTATCGCCACCGCATATGGGCGGTCAAGAACCCAGCTTGGTACAAGCGGTGTTTGATAGCAATTGGATTGCGCCTTTGGGCCCAATGGTGGATGCGTTTGAACTGGCCTTGGCCAAGCAAACCAATGCCAAAGGGGTTGCGGCTTTGAATTCAGGGACATCTGCTTTACACTTAGCCCTTATCCTTTTAGGCATCAAACAAAACGATGTGATCTTATGCCAATCTTTAACCTTTTCAGCTTCAGCTAACCCAATTATTTACCAAGGGGCAGAGCCAGTATTCATAGATTCAGAAAAAGACACTTGGAACATGTGCCCTGAGGCTTTAGAAACCGCTATTAAACAATGCCAAGCTAAAGGCAAACAACCCAAAGCTATTATCGTGGTGCATTTATACGGTATGCCGGCCAATATGCAAGCCATTAAGGCATTGTCTGACCAATATGGTATTCCGCTCATAGAAGACGCTGCAGAGGCCTTAGGGTCTTCATACAGAGGAGAGGCTTGTGGTGGTCTTGCACAGTTTGGTGTTTTGAGTTTTAATGGCAATAAAATCATTACCACTTCTGGTGGTGGGGCTTTGGTGTCTAATAACGAAGAATCCATTCAACAAGCCCGTTTTTTAGCCACTCAAGCACGCGATCAAGCCCCGCATTACCAACATAGCCACATTGGTTACAATTACCGGATGTCTAATGTGTTGGCTGCTATTGGCGTTGGTCAAATGCAGGTTTTGAATGAAAGGGTGCAAAAACGTAGAGCCATTTTTCATGCTTACCAACATGCGTTCAAAGATTTGCCAGGCATTCAATTTCAAGCGGAACCTGAAGGACATTACAGCAACCGTTGGTTAACTTGCTTGCTCATTGATCCTGCTCAAGCAGGCATTGATACCAATGCTTTGCGCTTGCATTTAGACAGCTTGAACATTGAGTCAAGACCTTTATGGAAACCCATGCACTTGCAACCGGTGTTTCAACACCACAGCTATGTGGGTGGAGAAGTGGCCGAGCAATTGTTCAATCAAGGCCTTTGCTTACCCTCTGGCAGCAGCTTAACAAATGCAGACCAAGAACGGGTTATCAATGCTGTTTTAGAGCAAATCAAAGCTTAAGTAATTAATTTTTAAAATCACATTCAAGCCACCTCGTGTGGCTTTTTTCATTCTACCCCCTGTCCAATACCAAATGTATGCCCAGGGCTTCTATGCTAATGTCTATGCGGTTTTTGCCGATGTTAGAGACGGTACCTGTGTGGCCTTTAAACGGGCCTTTCTGTAATTCTAAAGTTTGGCCTGGGTTGACGTGTTGTATGTCGTAGGCTACTATGCTGTATTTTAAACTGTCTTTCAGCAATGCAATTTCAGCGTCTCTTACAACAGCAGGTTTGCCTTGGTAAAACAAATAGTGCAAGGCCCCTTCTACTCTAAACACCAAAGCGCGTTCGGCATCTGTGCAATGCACAAACACATACGAACTGATCAAAGGTTGTTCTACTTTTTTAACCCGATCGCTCCACTGTTTTTTTTGAATTATGGTTGGGCAATACGCCTCAATGCCCAAGGCATTTAATTTCTCTGCAATCTTTTTTTCGTGGCGGGGTTTGGTATAAAGTGCAAACCAAACACGGGGTTCTAATGGGTTTGAAGGACTCATGCTACCGCGTGTTGTTCGTGAGTCTTTCTGGCCTCATTGCTCTGTTCTATGGCTTTTAACAGCTGTTCTAAGGCTGGTTTAACTTGCTCTCTAGGAAGCTTGTCCAAATCAGTCATAAAGGCTTTGTATAAAGTCTCTACACAATCAAAGCACACCAATTTTTCTTCGCAAATTAAAATCTTAGGGTTGTGGGTAGGCAAATCCTTGGCCTTATCATAAATCAACTCCTCGTACATTTTTTCGCCCGGTCTTAAACCAGAAAATTCAATTTGAATGTCTTTGCCACTCATCTGAATAAGGGTCTTAGCCAAATCATAAATCTTAACTGGTTGGCCCATATCAAACACAAAAAACTCACCGCCTTTACCCATAACAGAAGCATCTAATACCAATGAAGCCGCTTCGTATATGGTCATAAAATAACGGGTCATTTCAGGGTGGGTAATGGTAATAGGTCCACCGCTCTTTATCTGCTTGTCAAAAATGGTCAATACAGAACCATTGCTGCGCAGCACATTGCCAAAACGCGTATTAATGATCCTAGTGCAAAATTCATTGTTGGCTTTAACCATGTTAAAGTATGCGCTCAAATACAGCTCACTCAAACGTTTGCTCATGCCCATAATGCCTACAGGGTTTACGGCTTTATCCGTAGACACATATACAAACTTCTTCGCCTTGAATTCAACTGCTAATTCAGCCATCAACACACTCGCTTTTACATTTACCATTAAGGCTTGGCGAGGGTTCAATTCCATTAAAGGCACATGTTTGTAGGCTGCCACATGGTATACATAATCTGGGTGAGATTGCTCAAACACGTTGCGCATGCTCACCTCGTCTAAGACATCAGAAATCACAAACTCTACACAAGCTGCATTGGCATTGTTTTTCAATTCCAATTGGAAATCATGCATAGGGGTTTCAGCATTGTCAATCACGATTAAGCGCTTTGGCTTAAACTGTATCAACTGCCTTACCAATTCGCTGCCAATAGAACCAGCACCGCCGGTTACCAGCACCACTTGGTTGTTTAAAGCTGGTTGCAAATGGCTATAATCAATTAAGATCTGAGAACGCTTCAACAATTCCTCGTTGCTGATTTCAGCTACGGCATCACGGTTAGCGGCCATTTCTTGCTTATGAGCATCCAACTTAAAAATCTTTACTTGGCGTTTGCGCGCATTGTTTAAAAACTCGGTGATGTTTGTGTCCAACAAAGCCTCATCTGAAATTAGTATTGCTCTGAATTTAAGCGCTCTTAACAATTCCAATGAACTCATAGTGCGGCCATCGTAAATGTAATGATTGCCAATTTTTAAGCCAATTTTATTGTTCTCAGAACTTACAAAGCCAATGATATTAAATGGACTGCGTTCTTGCGCTGCTAATGCTAAAGCGTAGCTAACAGCATTGTGGTCTGTGCCAATCACAAGGGTGCGCATGGCTTCTTTGCTCACCTCATTCACAAAAGCCAAATAGGATTTCGCTACGGCTCTAAATAAAAACAGCGCTTGGAAGGAAATCAATGAGCGCAATACCAAGGCTAAATCTACATATATTTTTTGATGAGAAAATATGGCTTGAACATGGTCAGTAACAATTAAAGTCGAAGTGCCAAGAATAAACACTTTCATCAATACAATGATCTCGTCAATATTCGAATAACGGATCACAATTTTGTGAGCGCCTCTTGCCACAATAAACAATAAGTGCACTAATACAAAGATGGCGATTTTAACTTCTGGTAAAACATCGCTCGAAATAAAATTGTATCTGTTTAAAATTAATGCTTGAACAAAAATACAAGCAGCAGTAATTAATAAAATATCACATATCAAAATGAACCACGAAGGTAAAATGGGTACCTTGGGCAATCTGTGGTATACTTTAACCAGAAATTGTTTCATTTGTTTTCTGTTCTAATCTCTTTGACGGCAAACAACCCTTAAGGGTTGCATTGGCAATGCAAATTTTTTTTGGTTTGCAAATATAAGCTCAGTTATCAAAAATAAAAAGCGTAATCGCAAGATGTTTACACTTGTTGTAACGCCTATTCACAAGCGTTTGACTTAGTTTATAAAGCGCTTAAAGGGAAGCTGTCTTTGGGTACAAAAACACCTTTCTCGTTGCGGGTTACTGTGCAACATTCATGCTTAGGATCGTGCTCAAAAAACAATACATAGTCTTTTTCAACAGCTTCATCCAAAAACAATAGGCGGTCGCGCATGCTTTCTAAGGGTTTGATGTCATAGGCCATTACATAATTCACAGGCAGGTGGCTAAGAGAGGGGATGAGGTCTGCACAAAAAACAACGGTTTTGCCTTTGTATTGAATTTGCGGCAGCATCATGGCCTCGGTATGACCGCTTACTTGGCGCATAAACACCTCAGGGTGTAGGTCATAATGGTCTTTGATAAACTTTAATTGACCGCTTTCTTGAATGGGCACTATATTCTCGTTTAAGAAACTGGCTTTCTCTCTTGGGTTGCTGTTCAAGGCATGGGCCCAATGCGTTTCATTGCTCCAGTAATGAGCGTTTTTAAAAGCAGTTTGGTATTTTGTTCTGTCTTTATTCCAAGCTATACTGCCCCCGCAATGATCAAAGTGCAAATGGCTTAAAACCACATCTGTTATATCGTCTCTATGATAGCCCAGGGCTTGTAAAGATTGGTCTAAGGTATCGTTCCCGTTTAAGTAGTAAAATGAAAAGAATTTATCAGACTGTTTATCGCCAATACCATTGTCAACCAAAATCAATCTGTTGCCGTCTTCAATCAACAAACAACGCATGGCCCAATTGCAGAGGTTGTTGTCGTCAGCAGGATTGAGTTTGTTCCATATACTCTTAGGCACAACGCCATACATAGCGCCGCCATCGAGTTTAAAAAAGCCAGTATTGATGGTATGTAAATTCATAGGGATTCTTGTTTCAAAGGTAAGGCCAATGCAATTGAAAAACAATATAGATACTTGTTAAACAACACATTAGCTTTTAAGGATAGGTAGCTCAAATCTTTGTTCAAAAAAAATTGTCATTGCCAAGCAATTCACTTAATTTCGCCCCACGTAAAAATCTTTAGAATATGAAATTCGATATCATCGTTGTTGGCAGTGGACCAGGTGGCTATGTAGCTGCAATCCGTGCCTCT
>Ga0255137_1000320_pt1 | contig 16649 bp, 16 predicted proteins | sample Law_Atlam_RepC_8_FD_188548 | JGI IMG/M metagenome (GOLD analysis project Ga0255137, IMG submission 188548) | Freshwater microbial communities from St. Lawrence River, New York, United States - Law_Atlam_RepC_8d | ecosystem: Environmental > Aquatic > Freshwater > River | place: USA: New York... | reverse complement strand
CTAAAAAAGTGAATTATTTATTTTCTTGACTTTGAACGAAAGTTCTGTAAGCAGCTCTTTTGATTTCCATTCTTCTTGTGATAGATGGTTTTTCAAAAGCTTGACGGCTTCTTAATTCTTTCATTACGCCAATTTTTTCGTACTTCTTTTTGTACTTCTTTAAGGCTTTGTCTAAGTTTTCGTTGTCTTTTACGTTGATATAAATCATGTGTAATTTCTCAATTAGGAGTGCAAAGATAATGAAATTTTTAATTCTCCAAAGCTTTTATTTCAAAATTGCTCTAGAAATTACCAACTTTTGAATTTCAGAGGTCCCTTCGCCTATTGTACATAGTTTACTGTCTCTGTAATATTTCTCAACTGGAAAGTCTTTGGTATAGCCATAACCGCCAAAAATTTGCACCGCTTCAGTAGCAACTTTGACACTGACTTCACTGGCATAATATTTAGCCATAGCCGATACTTTATTAACGTTTTGACCAGTGTTTTTCAAATGACAGGCCTCTAAAATCAATAGCTCTGCAGCTTCAATTTGGGTCGCCATATCTGCCAATTTAAACCCTATTCCTTGAAATTGAGCTATTGGTTGACCAAACTGTTGTCTTTCTTGAGCATATTTCAATGCCGCCTCATAGGCGCCTTTAGCAATGCCTAAAGACAGTGCCGCAATTGAGATTCTTCCTCCATCAAGTATCTTCATGGCTTGGATAAAACCCTCTCCTTCTTGACCTAACATATTAGCCGCAGGAATATGACAATCTTCAAAAATCATCTCTGCAGTTTCACTTGCTCTCATGCCCAATTTATTTTCTTTTTTGCCAGCTTTGAAACCAGGTGTACCGCGTTCTACTACAAAAGCAGTTATCCCTCTTGAATCTAACAAATCACCTGTTCTTGCCAATACAACAGCTATGTCGCCAGTAGCGCCATGAGTGATCCAATTTTTAGCCCCATTCAAAATCCATTCATCACCAACTTTTTTGGCAGTGACTTGCATGCGCAATGCATCACTACCTGTATTGGCCTCCGTTAAGCCCCAAGCTCCGATCCATTCACCACTTGCTAATTTTGGCAACCATTTGCTTTTTTGTTCGTGATTTCCAAACATCATGATGTGCCCTGTACATAAACTGTTGTGAGCGGCAAGGCTTAATCCAACAGAGCCACATACTTTAGCGATTTCAACAATCGCTTCCAAGTATTCATAATAACCCATGCCTGAACCACCAAATTCTTGAGGCACCAAAACTCCCATTAATCCCAATTCGCCCATTTGTTTAAACACATGGGTTGGAAAGGTTTGTGATTCATCCCATTCCATTACATGAGGGCGGATGTTTTTTTCGGCAAAGTCTTTACACATTTGTCGAATCATTAACTGATTTTCAGTAGCTTGAAAGTTCATATTTACGGCAAATTTACTAAAAAAACCATGCAATGTACAGGGTTTTTAAAATTTAAGATAAGGTAACAATTTATTCAGTTGAACGTCATCTAAAACTAAGGTTTTTTGCAAGTCAATTGAAGAAGCAAACGGACCATGTTGGGTTCTAAAATTGATAATCGCCTTGGCCTGCGAATAGGTTAAATAAGGATGAAGGCGCAATTGATCAAATGCCACTAAATTAATTGCAATATATTGTATCAATTTTGGATCAACTTTTAAATACTTAGTCATCTGTTCAAACTGCTCTTGTTTTAAGCCATATAATTCCATGAGTTGGTCTAAACTCACGAAGCCCCCTAATCGCGTTCTATAATCAACTATGCGCTTAGCCAATTTCATTCCAATAAAAGGCAGTTGTTCTAATGCTTGGGTATCAGCAGTATTGATTTCTAATGCAAGCTGGTTGGTTTGACTTTTATAAAGTTGTTTATTGACTTGAGCGTCGAACCGCATGCAAGGTTTTAAAGCCTGCAACAACAAAGTATCTATGCCGTAAACGCAAGTTAAATCCTTGAAATTTTTAATACGGTGCCTGAGTTGATAACGTAAAATCCTTTCTGCAATAAACTTTGAAAAACCCAGATCAACCCAGTCTTCGACCTTTAATTGCTCTGGTATAAATGGCCTACATGCTCTTCGTTTAGTTAAAAGTTTAGGACTAGAGTGATATGTAAAGACTGTCTGAGGCGCTAACAAAGTTAAGTTTTTACTTGTAAAAAGTGATTCAAGAAAAGGCCAAAAGAGCAGAATAATGATCAATAGAATCAAGACCAAACTGCTGTGAATTTGAGCTTTACTAGCCGCAAAATACCCAAAAAAAAAGTCCATAATTCGCAAATTATGGACCTTAATAAAACTTATTAAATTGATTTGATAAGCGGCTTATAAAGCAGCATTCACCAATTGATCATGCTGATATTTACCTGCCAACAAATTGGCTTTGATGTCTTTGAATGCTGCAATTGTTCTTTCAACATCTGCCATGGTATGAACTGCTGTAGGGATTAATCTTAGAATGATTAAGCCTTTAGGTATTACAGGGTATACCACTATAGAGCAGAAAATATCATAGTTCTCTCTCAAGTCGAAAGTCAAGTGAGTAGATTCAGCAACAGTACCATTTAATATAACTGGGGTTACAGGCGTTGAAGTAGTTCCTATTTCAAAACCAGCTTCTCTTAAACCGCCTTGCAAAGCATTAACGATTTTCCAAAGGTTGTCTTTTAACTCAGGCTGAGTTCTAATCAAATCCAAACGCTTAAGCGCACCCACAACTAGAGGCATAGGCAATGATTTAGCATAAATTTGAGAACGCAAATTGTATCTTAAGAAATTTAAAATGGCTTTAGGACCTGCTACGAAAGCGCCTATGCTTGCCATAGATTTAGCAAAAGTTGAAAAGTGTAAATCCACTTGATCAATAACACCTTGCTCCTCTGCTGTTCCCGAACCGCGTTTACCCATAGTACCAAAACCGTGAGCATCGTCAACGAATAATCTGAAACTGTATTTGTCTTTAAGGGCTACAATACCTTTTAAATTGCCTTGATTACCACTCATACCAAACACGCCCTCAGTAATCACAAAAATGCCTCCACCTGATTTTTCAACCAATCTAGTTGCTCTTTGTAATTGTTTTTCACAACTCTCCATATCGTTGTGTTTGAACATAAAACGCTGACCTTGGTGCAATCTAACACCATCCACAATACAAGCATGAGACTCCGCATCATATACGATCACATCATGTCTGTCAACCATTGCATCAATGATAGATACGACACCTTGATAACCGTAGTTCAATAAAATTGAATCTTCTTTACCACAAAACTCCGCCAATTCTCTTTCAAGTTGTTCGTGAGGATTGCTGTTGCCACTCATCATTCTAGCACCCATTGGGTAAGCTAAACCATATTGAGCTGCGGCATCAGCATCAGCTTTTCTTACTTCTGGATGATTGGCTAAACCTAAATAATTGTTTAAGCTCCAGTTTAATTTTTCTCTGCCATTAAAGACCATAGTTGGTCCAATATCACCTTCTAATTTCGGGAATGTGAAATACCCGTGAGCTTCCTTGATGTGTGAACCCAATGGGCCCATGTTCTTAATTACTTTTTCAAAAATATCTGCCATAATCAATAATTTACTATTCGAGCTACAAAAATACAAAAATTATAGCAGGGATATAAACAAAAAAAGCCCCCGTTTCCGGAGGCTTGTCCCATGTGGGAATGTCTTGTTATTTCAAGCTGTTAACGTGCACAGACAAACTAGACTTCAAGTTTGAAGCTTTGTTTTTGTGGATAACATTACGCTTAGCTAATTTATCTAACATGCTAGCTGTTTCTACATACAATGCAGCAGCTGCAGATTTATCAGTTGTTTCACGAAGTTTTCTTACCAAGTTACGAGTGGTTTTGTGTTGGTAACGGTTTCTTTCGTTCTTTACTTCAGTTTGTCTGATCCTTTTGATCGATGATTTGTGATTTGCCATTTTCTAAAAATAGGACTGCAAAGGTAATGAATAATGATTAAAAACAAAATATTTTTTAAAAATTCCTGACGGCTTCAGATTTTGGTTAAATTTGAAGCGTTTGAAAGTCTTAGTCATAGGCAATAGAGTACCATGGCCACTCAAAGATGGCGGCGCCATAGCAACTTATAATATGTTGCTAGGTTTAAGTCAATTAGGGGTTGAAATTCACTTCATTACCCTTAACACCAAAAAACATTTTGTAGAGGCAGATACCATTCAAAAGGCATTTTCCTTTTGTAAAGTGGTTAAAACCTATGAAATAGACACCAGTTTGTCCGTATTCAAAGCGCTGTTAAATTTATTTTCAAAGCGCTCCTACCACATTGATCGCTTTACCGACCCTGGATTCACCCAACTGATACAATCAACTATTGACCAAGAACAATTTGACTTGATCCATTTTGAAAGCTTGTTTATAACGCAATATGTTCAGTGGTTACAAACCCAAAAAGGAGCAGGATTAGATAGCATACCTTGTGTATACAGGAGCCATAATATTGAATACAAAATTTGGGAATTACTGGCTCAAACCACTAATAATCCAATTAAGCGTTGGTACTTAAAACTTCTTGCAAAACGTTTAAAGACCTTTGAAACTTCTATTAGCAAACGATTTGAGGCAATCGTCTGCATTTCCCCTATTGACCTCAAAGACTGTCAAACATGGGGGCTAAAAGCTAAATTACTTCAATTACCTGGGGGAATTATTGCTCACGATGCAACAACAATTAGTCCTAATGATAACTTATACCATTTGGCTTACATGAATTGGATGCCTAATCAAGAAGCAATGGAATGGTTTCATTCAGAGGTTTGGCCTATCGTACACAAACAACACCCCTCGGTTCATTTTTATATGGCTGGCAAAGGCATGCCTGCACGCTATTTCAAATGGAATACAACACATTTTCATGTTCAAGGCGAGGTCGATTCTGCCAGTGAATTTGCCAAAGATAAAGGCATTTTAGTTGTGCCATTGAATAGCGGAAGTGGTATCCGAATGAAAACCATTGAAGCCATGATGGAAGGCAAAGCCGTTGTTACCACTGTAATTGGCGCTAATGGATTAAATGTAGAAAAAGACAAAGATTGCTTAATTGCTCATGATGCTCAATCATTTGCAGCGGCATTGTCTCAATTAATTCTCAATCCTGAATTGAGAACTGAATTAGCCGAAAACGGACAATTGACAGCCATCAAAAACTACGAAAATACAGCGGTTAGTTCCGCTTGGAAAACATTGTATGAGGGTTTAATCCATTAAAATCTCTAGACCATCATATGCCAAATTGATACCTGCTGGCAAAGTTGCTTGTACTTGCTCATGCAAGCCCAATTGATGACTAATATGCGTTAAATAGACTTGCGGGATTTGTAACTCGTGTGCCAACCCAATGGCTTCGTCTAGTGTAAAATGACTGATGTGGGTTTCGTGTCTTAGCGCATTGAGCACCAAAACTTTACTCCCTCTGATCAAATCTTTACTGGCATCAGAAATGCTATTAGCATCTGTGATATAAGTAAAGTCATTGATTCTAAAGCCTAATACAGGCAATTTATAATGCATGACTTCAATAGGCATTATGTTTAAACCGCAGAGCGATAAAGCTTGGTTGGCTTTTAATTCATGTAAATTAACTTCTGGTACGCCAGGGTATTTAAAGTCCGAAAAAATGTACTGAAACTCTCGCTTAAGCGCTTCTTGAACACGCTCATGGGCATAAACATCTATGGCTTGTTTTAAGCTGTAATTAAAAGCGCGGATATCGTCCATGCCAGCAATATGGTCTTTGTGCTCATGCGTGAAGAGTAATGCATCTAAACGCTGGGTATTGGTTCTGAGCATTTGTTGTCTGAAGTCAGGACCAGAATCGATGACTATAACAGAACCCTCATTATCAATTTTAATGCTGCTGCGTAAGCGTTTATCTTTGCTGTCATGGCTTTGACAAACTTTACAAGCACAGGCTATCAAAGGGACGCCCTGTGATGTGCCGGTGCCTAAAAAGCTTATTTTAAATGCCATAAACTCCGCTAAGATTAATCATCGTAATGCTCATCAGAGCCAGCAAATTCATCTGAAAATTCATCGCTGTCATTGTCATCATCATCCCCTTCTTGACCAAATCCATCTTCATCAAAATCCTCGTCTACCATTGGGGCATGTTTACTGACCAATTTATTAGCGATCTCATCAAATTCATTTTCATCAACCGTTTTGAATCGACTTAAACCTTCGTGTTGCTTAGGTGCTTTGCCTACGGTTTTAAACACTAAAGGATAGACTGCTCCAGGAGCATCATTATTGATATTCTGCAATTCAATACAGAAGGTCCATTGCTCATTGAAATCTGTAATGTATACAAACTTTTGGTGGGGATCATTGATACAGTCTTTCAATTTTACCTCAGACATTTTGAGTTTAGAAGCATCATGAAAGCTAATCTCTTTTCCTTTTCTCCAATTGTCATCTGATACGTAAAACGCACTTGGCATATCTTTTTTAAAGCCAATAGAATCCAAAATGGTATTGTGAAAGTCTAAAAAACTTGAAGCGGGTTGAATGTCAATCACTCTGAAGACTTCTTCCTCCTCTTCAAACCATACTTTGAAACGGTAGATCATACTTCGCAAATGTAAGATTATTTTTCAGAAATGTTAAGGGCTTTGGCTTCTTGTTTTAGAAACTCAACACAAGCCATTTGATCATCTGCTAAACGACCCTCTAAAATTGCAGCTTTGACTGCAGATTTAAGCACTCCAATATGGGCTTTATCTTGAATATGAAACAACTCAAGTATATCATTACCTGTAATAGGTGGCTGCCAATTTCTGAGGTAATCCTTTTCTTGAACTGCCTTCATTTTCTGCTCAACTAAAGAGAAGTTCTTTTTGATGCGTTCTACCTTTTTTTCATTTTTACTGGTAATGTCACTTTTACATAAAAGCATGAGGGCATCAATGTCTTCTCCAACCTCCATCATTAAGCGTCTGACTGCGCTGTCAGTCACTACATCTTGAGACAAAACAATTGGTCTTAAATGTAAAAGCACTAATTTTTGAACAAACTTCATTTTCTCATTTAAAGGCAATTTGAGTTTTGAAAAAATGGGTTTTACCATTCTACTACCCTTGTCTTCGTGACCATGAAAAGTCCAACCAATACCTGGTTCAAATCGCTTTGTGGCAGGTTTGGCGATATCGTGCAGTATAGCTGCCCATCTAAGCCACAAATCTTGAGTCATTAAGGCTAAATTATCAAGGACTTGAAGCGTGTGATAAAAATTATCTTTATGGCTTAAACCATTCACCGTTTCAACCCCGTATAAGTCAACCATTTCAGGGAAAATTAATTTCAACAAGCCTGTGTCAAACAAATACTCGAAGCCAATTGATGGCACTGGCGATAAAATAATTTTGTTGAGCTCATCAGTAATACGCTCTTGAGAAATGATAGCAATTCGGTCTTTATTGCGCTCAATACCCTCTAAGGTAATTGCGTCAATTCTAAAGCCCAATTGACTGGCAAAACGAATGGCCCTAAGCATGCGCAAAGGATCGTCACTAAAGGTTTTATCCGGGTCAAGTGGCGTTCTTACCAATTGCTTATCGATGTCATCTAAGCCATTAAAGGGATCTATTAATTGACCAAAATTAGCTTGATTCAAGCCAATACTCATGGCATTAATGGTTAAATCTCTTCGCTCTTGATCATCTCTTAGCGTTCCCGACTCTACAATAGGATTGCGGCTGTCTTGTCTGTAACTTTCTTTACGTGCTCCAACAAATTCCAAAATCCAATCTTGATAAATGATTTGGGCTGTGCCAAAGTGTTCAAAATAACTCAACTTGACGTTTTTGAATGCAGAGGCCACTTGCTTTGCAAATTCAATTCCACTGCCCAATACAACAATGTCTATGTCTTTTGATGGCCTGTACAAGATGGTATCGCGAACAAAACCGCCAATTACATAGGCCTCAATGCCAGCCTTGTCTGCAATTTGCCCAATGCTTTTAAACAAATCATTGTGCGCAACAAACAAAGAATCACTCGGCCATTTCATGTTGCAAAAATAACAAAATAACTTAGACTCATTATCTGCTTGTTAAAACTCAGTAGAAGTAATAATATTGTACTACATGAAAGCAAAGCACTTTATTGTTGTATTGATGAGCATCTTGATCACTCAAAGTTGTCAAAGATCAACTCAGTTAGTTGATACCGTTCTTTTCAATGGGCATATTTATACCATGAATGATTCTATGCCACTAGCAGAAGTTATTATTATAGATAAAGGCAAAATTATAGATATAGGTGGAAAAGCACTTTTGAAACAATACAGAGGCAAAACCACTACAGACTTAAAATCACAATGGGTATACCCAGGTTTCATAGATGCCCACTGTCATTTTTTGGGTTATGCCAATAACCAGTTACAATGCAATTTAATTGGCAGTCCTTCATGGGAAGCCGTTCTGGATTCACTTAAACAATTTGAAAAAACTTTAGCGGACAATGAACCTTTGTTGGGCAGAGGTTGGGACCAAAATGATTGGGCCAACAAAACTTTCCCTGACAACGCATTATTAAACACCTTATTCCCTAACAGAGTTGTAGTTCTAAAACGCATTGATGGACACGCTGTCATTTGCAATCAAGCAGCACTTTCTGCCGCAAACATTGTCAACAACACAAAAGCAATTGGTGGTGAAATTATCAGCAAAAACAATTCTTTAACTGGTGTTTTAGTTGACAATGCCGTCAACTTAGTAGACCATTATTTTACTTATCATCATGATCAAAAACTTTTAAAAGCCATACAAACTGCGGAGCAATTATGCTTTAGCAAAGGCCTAACAACCCTTGCTGATGCAGGCCTTCCGCTTAAAGAATGTTTGTACCTTGACAGTTTGGGCAAAGCAGCACAGCGCCGTATCTTTTTGTACATGATGCTTACTCCAGAACAAGCGGCAATACAATTTGCCAAAAGCAAGGGGCTTTATGAAAATCAATTCAGTCAAATTGCCTCCTTTAAATTGTATGCAGATGGCGCACTTGGCAGCAGAGGCGCAAAATTAAAACAAGACTACTGTGACAGAGCGCATCACAATGGCTACTGGGTCAGTTCAAAGAGCATGTTACAAGCTTTTTGTAAAGACATTTACGAAAACACCAACTACCAAATCAATACCCATTGCATTGGTGATTCTGCCAATATTCTGCTTTTGGATTTGTATGGACAACAGTTAAAAGGCCCTAATGACAGACGTTGGCGGATTGAGCATGCTCAATTGGTAGAGCCTAAAGACAGAGCCCTCTTCAAACAATTTAGTATTATTCCAAGTGTGCAACCCACACATGCCACCAGTGATGCACCTTGGGTGAGTGCTCGTATTTGCGACAAAAGAATGGCCTCTGCATACGCTTATCAATCTTTGCTTAAACAAAATGGCTATTTAGCATTGGGCACTGATTTTCCTGTTGAATACATTGACCCATTCTATACGATTTACAGCGCAGTTTTTAGACTCAGCGCACAAAGAAGCAATGATCAACCATTCTTAAAAGATGAAGCACTGAGTATGGATCAAACCCTCAAAGGCATGACCATTTGGGCAGCCAAAGCTTGTCGCTTGGAACATAGGAAAGGCAGTTTATGTAAAGGTAAAGATGCCGACTTGGTGATAATAGACAGAGATTTTTATCATTTAAAACAGCCAAAGGACCTTTTAACGAGCAAGGTAATTGCTACTTATGCCTTAGGACAAAAAGTCTATTAATTTGGGGCTTGAAAATGTTTCATGTATTGTAAACCCCGTTGGCAATACTTTGGATCATAGGTTTTGGCTTTGCCGTTACTTGGAAATTTTTGTCCTGTATTGTGAATGTGAAAAGCATCTTTATATTGATGCTTTTTTAAATAATCACCGTAAGTCAAATGAATCCATTTCACAGCATAAAAAACTGCATCAGGACCTCTAATGTCTCTGATCTTAATGTCTAAAAGCAAACATTTATAACCCATTAATTGGAAAGGCCCCCAACTACTCGCCAAATTGCGAATTGCATCATCGTTAGCATCCTTCAACATACTCGCTTGTACATGCTCATAGTTTTGTATAGTGCCTGCTTGCACACGTTTAAGTTGCTTATACACATGGGCTTCAAACCTTGGGCTTATTGCTTTTTTTCCACTGCACTCTAACATACAAAGTGCCTTTAAATAGGCTGGTTCTATTTGAAATACTTGAGCTGCACTATCGATGTCAGAGCCAAAATGTTTTTCAACCATATCAAGTCCCCCTTTATAATCGTCTGAAGTATAAGTTTGAACCGCTCTTATAATGGGTTTAATATAAGCCAACCCCACACTCAGTATGAGTAAAAACAAACATATCCAAAATAATGGCTTTAGGGTTTTCATGGTTGGGTTAAATCGATTAACTCATCGTTCTTTTGGTAAGGCAAATAGGTGATAATGAACTGCAACATTTCATCTGTAGTGCGCATACTGGCTCCCCCTCTATCTGTTCTTTCACCAATTAAGCGCGGTGGATTAAACGGATTATTAGGATTCTTTAGTGTATTGTCAAAAACAGCCTCCACAATAAGTTCACTGCCTCTTGGTATGCGAACCGGATGGGTAAAAGTGTAAAAATATTGCCAACGGAATTGCCACTGAGGAATATGAATCAATTTAGTAGTATCACCATTGGGTAAAATGGCATATGCTTTAAATGATTTACCAAGTAAATGCATGTGCGGATTGACCGTTAAAACAGACATATCAGTATAGATACGTGTTCTTGATAGATGTTTACTGATGGTATTAGGTGCTATTTGCAATGCAGGCTCTACAGGACTGATCCCATTGGTACCCATCATTATTTCAAAAGTAGGTCTTTGATTAGGTGTCTTTGAAAAATACAATAATAACTTTGAAGAGTCAATACATGATTTTGTTGATGGCCCTATGTGCATATCATTGGCCACAAAAATGCCCTTTGGACTCATCCAAAACCCTCCAATACCATTTGGATAAGCTACCCCATAAGCACCGGGTAAAAAATTAAAAGCAGAATGCACACGTTCAGGTATTGAGCCATCTGCATTTAATAATTGTAAATCCATAAATGCCTTTTCATATTGAGGACTTTCTACATCTACTACTCTATTGCCTTCAAAGGGATGACTGGTATTGTTTAAGCGCAGATAATGACCATTCACATGGTGCAAATAAGCCATTTGACCTGGTAAAAATTCAACGGCCTTTACAAATTTGGCCTCAGGCATTTCATAAGGTATTTTTACCACCAAAAACTGGTCTTTATTGTTGTTTTTAATGGCAATCGGTTCAAGATTGATTACCATATCAGCTGGCCCCAAACTCATTGAGGAGTTGTCTGCATAATGCAGTTTCAAATGCGTATCATCGCCCTTAGGACAACCCTGCTGATACCAATCCTTAAGGGTTTGAATCTCCGCTTCAGTCAATAAACGTTCGCCTATAAAATGAGTGTATTCAGGATCTGCCGGCCAAGGTGGCATGATTCTTTTTTGGGTAACAAAAGCAATCATTTTAGCCTTTTGTTTGACTTGCCAATAATTGGAAAGTTCAAAAGGGGCTGCTCCCTTTGAATTATGACAGGGTGTGCAATGCTTTTCAATTATGGGTGCAACATCTTTACAAAATTCTACCTTGTTTGGCTGACAGGCCAAAAACAAAGCACTAATGAGGCTCAATAAAACAACCCACAGGTTTGGTGTTTTGAATCGGAACATGTTGACGCAGCGAATTTAGGGCATTATGAACATAATTAATATGCCCTTCGGATTGAAACGCTCCAACACCTCTAAATTGATCCGTTAACAAACCCCTGTATATGACTTGCTCTCGGTGATACAGTATCGCCTCTGGGGTATTGCTTGCCTTTGTAAAATCTGTCCAAACAAAGTTTGAATCTTGGATAACATAAGCAGGATCAATCTGATTGTATTGCATCCAATGGCTTAATTGTTTATTCTGACTTTGACCCGGAAATACATAATAGGTGGTATAAGCGCTGTCTTCTATAGACTTGAATTGACCTTGGTATTTTTGACATATCGGACAATCCAAATTTAAAAACACAAACAATTGCATAGAATCTGCCTGCAAAACCGTTTGCATCTTGGAAGTTTTTTTCTGACAGGCCATTAAGGCCAAAAGCAATAGCCCATAAATCCACTTAGTGCACATATCGGTTAAGAATGGTTGCTACTTGTTGGGCAATGATTTGTCTGCCTCTTTGATCATAGTGCTCAGTGGTCCAATCCTTCTCACCAAAACATTCGGCAGGCACAAGGTTTAAATTATCAATCATGACCACGCCTTTAGAAGCATAGCGATTAACCAGTTTAGCTACGTTTTCACGCATCAAACCAGACAAAGCCGAACCAACCAAACTATCGGCCCAAGCGGCATTTTCAGACATGATATTAAAATACAAGCGAATGCCTTTTGTGCGGCACACATTAACCATTTCATCAAAATCTGCTACCCTAGGATTATTTAAAGTATCGATAGAAAAGGCATAGGCCTTAACATAATGATGGGCCAATGCTTGCTTAGCAGGATCATCGAACACAATGTGGTCTTTCCAAGTATTGATGGTAGTATAGGGCAAAGCCACTTGACTTTGTATGCGATCATGTTCAAAGGCGGCTAACATTTTGGCTTCTTGCTCTTCGGCACTTGGTTGTTCATAGTACCCTAAGGCTGCAGCCATTCTATTGAACAATGGATGCTGATCGCCGTAAAAACATTTAGAACGCATGAGAGCGGCTTCTTGAGTAGAGTATATCCATGCTTGACCGAAGGACCTTAAATTCATAGTGACCACCAAATGCTTAACCCGGCTTTTAGGATCGATCTGTTTGATGACTGGCAAAAACATGCCAGCATGATAAGCAGGCACTTGAGTCCCACTCAAGCGTCCATGCCCTAATTGCGCATTGATCATTTCACTGATGCTGCGTTTATCAGAATCATTTGGGGAGGTCCAATAATTAGAAGATTCGCCAATATAAAGCGCATCGTTATGCCACTCAAATTCTAAAACATTGAACAGCATATGCCCTTGATCTTTTAATTCGGGCTCCCAATAAATGGCCTTGTATACAAATGCACTGAGCCCTACCGTTAATCCGATTAAGCCTAATTTTATGCCATATTTAACGCCCTGATACATTAGAATTTAAAATAAATAAAGGCATTGTATTCTGATCCACAAACCACCAAAATACAAAACAACATAAAACAATATAAGGTCCAACGTTTGACTGCCGGCAATTGAGCGCAATACCCATCAAATCTGAGATCGCCTTTTTGCCATTCAAATACACCAAACAAGAATAAGAGTAAAAAAATAAACGGTTGCGTATCTAATGCTTTTGTGCCGTGAAGACTGTTTATACAACCTTGTATCACTGCATAAGCCTCTTGCATGGAAGCAGCTCTGAAAAATATCCAAGCAAATGCGACCGCTAAAAAAGTCATCAAGCCTTTGATTAAGCTGAAACGAATGGTTAAAGGAAAATACCTTTCTATTAAATAATACAAACCATGCAATCCACCCCAAACAATAAAGGTGTAATTGGCCCCATGCCAAAGACCACTCAACAGAAACACCATTAAAACATTAAACACCCATTTGCGATTACTCACGCGGTTGCCGCCTAATGGAATGTATACATAATCTCTAAACCAAGTACTAAGTGATATGTGCCAACGTTGCCAAAATTCACTGATGTTTTTAGACAGATAAGGTCTTTTAAAATTATCCATTAAATCAATGCCAAAACATTTTGCAGCCCCTTGTGCAATTAGAGAGTAACCAAAAAAATCAGCATAAATTTGGAAACCAAAACTCAAAACCCCAATAATGTTCCAATAGTATACCCATTTACCTGGTTCTGAAAACACTGAAGTTACTGTGTAAGATAGATTGTCTGCGATCACCATTTTTACAAAAAAACCATAGAGCATCAATCTTAATCCTTGCTGAATATTGGTATAATTTAAAAACTGACGTTGTTTTAATTGCTCATTCAAATGCGAATAGCGCTCAATAGGACCTGCCACTAGTTGCGGAAAAAACGACACAAATAAAGCTAACTGACCAAGCTTGCGTTCAGCCCTAGCTCGTCTGTAATACACATCGAGCGTGTAGCTCATGGTTTGAAACGTATAAAAAGATATACCCACCGGCAATGACTGACCTAAAAACTCAACCGCCGTTTTTATAGACTGATGCTCATTCATTAACCCTTGCATAAATGGCGCAGTTCCGACGAAGAAATAAAAATATTTGAACAGGAATAAAATACTGAGGTTGGTAATCACGCTCAGCAACATCCATCGCCGCCTAACAATATCTGATTGGGCATCTTCAATTTTCAAGGCACAGGTGTAGTCCAATGCAGTTGAAAAGGCAATCATGACCAAAAACTCCCCTCGCCACCAACCATAAAACACATAAGAGGCCAACAACAAGAGTATCCACCTATACCTATGTGGTAAAGCAAAATTCAATGCCATTACCAATGGCAAAAACAAGAAAAATATCCAGGAGTTGAACAGCACCTTAAACCGTCAAATTTACTCTAGCTTTTGATAAAAAAACAATTTATCAGTAGAAATATTTGGGTGCGCCATTATCCAAGTCAAATCGTTTAAAACCCAATCTGGCCTCACGGGTCCTGTTTCCCAAAAATCATTAGCCCCTGAAGGCAATTCCCTTTTATGGTTATTAAACAACTGCCCTGATTGAAAGGCTTTAAAAACTTGATATCTTGAATCTGCTGCTAAAAGTGCTTGCTTACTGGCATAGCGATTCATATTGATCCAAATATCAGCATCAGAAGCTAAAGTGATGACTTTCTCTAAATTAAAAGCATAAGAAAATCTTTGATTGAAAGCTTTAAAAATATATTCACCTCCTGCATCTTCAATTAATTGAGCTGTATAACTCTTGCCTCCTGGCACATTCCAAGCATCGCTGTAAAGTGCATCAGTTAAAACCTTGGGTTTAATGTTCAGCAATTGATTCTGCTGTTTGAGTGCGTTGTAATTAAAAGCAACTGTGTCGAACAAATTATTGGCAGCTTGAGTTTTACCCAATACACAACCAAATACTTTAATCCATTCTGCCCTTGCTAAAGGCTCTTGCTCCAAGTAATTATCGCAGACTAGTATGGGAATATTAGCTTGCTTACAACGTTCCATTAAAGCGGTCTGCTTTAACAATGCAGAACTGGACACTATCAAATCCGGTTTAAGATCATATAAGAGCTGCTCATTCAATTGTGATTCTTCGCCCAACTCAACGATTTGTTGTTTCTTAAAAGCATTAATTAAGTCTGGATGACTGTAATAAGCTATTCTATCAACTCCAATGATACAATGGCTAGCGTTAAGGGCCTCAATAAAACCGGCAAAAACAGAAGACAAAACGACTATTCGTTTTGGTAGACGAGCCTTTTTAAAAACAGGTCCATATTGGGTATCATTTGCTAACAGATAGTTGACCTGAAACTCAGAATCATTACTGGCTAAAGTAAAAGATTGGCTGTAGTTTACAGGTAAAAACTGCTGTGATACAACTCTAACTGTATTGGGGCGCTCAAGGCAAGACGTGAGCAAGAGAGCAAAAAAAAGGAAACGCCACATTAAGGATTTAATACAACACCATTAGGGGCTATGCCTGCACTAATTTCCTTAACTTTATTGGCATTGGCATCATATACATATACCTTACCATTGGCATTAAAATCGCCTGCATCACTGATGTATAATTGGGCGTTTTGCGCATCCCAATTAAGACCATACACAGATTGACCAGTTGGTAACACCAACCAATCTGTCATAGTACCGTCAAATGCCATTTTAATGATTTTATTATCTCCTAAGCTGAACAACAGTGCGTTCAAACTATTAGCATACACCATTGAGCCGCCATAACTACCTGAGCTTAGGTTAAATGAACTTTCAACTATATTCCCCAAATTGATAATTTGAATTTTACCGTTTTCGATGACAGTTCCATTGTTCCAATCCACTAAACCTGTGCAAAGAACCGCTAACTTGGAGGCGCCAATGTTCACTATTTTGCTAAGACCACTTGCCGTTTGGATTGAATCGACGAGAGAATCATTAACGGAATTTAGAACCATTAATTTGTTGTCAAAAGTTGTGATGTAAACTTTTTTATTCATAAGGGCCATTTGGTCGCTGTTATGAAATATTTCAATAGACTTTGTTATGGTTTTAGTGTTTAAATCTAACACTTTGACTGAATTGGAGTAAAAGTTACTTACATATGCTTTATTGTAGTAGGATGTTGGTAAAACATATCTTGGTGAGGTTGTTGCAATGCTCGTTACTGATTTAAAGTCAGCTTGGTTGACCACTTCAATTTTGTTAGAATTATTGACCGCTATAAAATATTTACCATCAATTAAAGTCATAGACTGTACCACATCTCCAAGACCAATCCCATTGGCAGTTTTATAAGCATCAAAATACTGTTGACTTCCTGGTTTGTATAAACCAATGCTGCCATTGGATTTACCAAATCCACCTTCATTGACAACAAAAACACCTTTAAAATCGTCTGTTATAATGG
>Ga0255137_1000317_pt1 | contig 16672 bp, 13 predicted proteins | sample Law_Atlam_RepC_8_FD_188548 | JGI IMG/M metagenome (GOLD analysis project Ga0255137, IMG submission 188548) | Freshwater microbial communities from St. Lawrence River, New York, United States - Law_Atlam_RepC_8d | ecosystem: Environmental > Aquatic > Freshwater > River | place: USA: New York... | reverse complement strand
GGATCGCCCAATCTTTTGGTATAAACCCATTGGGTCCGAGGCATACCGAGTAATCTATGCGGACCTAAGTGTTCGGGACACGAACGAAGCACCCAAAATCCCCGATGCCATCCGGGTGGCGAACTGACCTGCGACTCTAAGTACCGCCGCGATTGCGATTAGACCTGCTATACTTTGTCCATTGAAAGCTGCCTTACCGATTTCAAGGAACAGAGCAGATTGACTCCAATAATTGTTGAAATTTGATATGCAAAATGCCTCCTATCGACCAGAGATCGACGGCCTGCGTGCAATTGCCATAGGTTGTGTTCTTCTGTTTCATATAAATCCGGCTTGGTTGCGTGGAGGTTTTGTTGGCGTTGACGTGTTCTTTGTGATTTCTGGTTTCTTAATTACCGGGATCATCGATCGTGAGCTCAGTGAGAAAAGTTTCTCCATTTTTGCATTTTACGCTCGACGAATACGCAGGATTTTCCCCGCACTCCTCATGGTTGTTGCCGCAACCATCGCAGCTCAGTACTGCATCGGATATCGACCGGACTGTTCGTTTGTCGGGTGGCAAGTATTCGCAACGCTCGGATCGGTATCCAATATCTTCTTTTGGCGACAATCGGCTGATTATTGGGGTACAACGGCCGAAAACTCACCACTGCTTCACACATGGTCCCTAGCGATTGAAGAGCAGTTTTACCTGGTACTGCCCTTCATTATGATTATCCTAAAGAATCGTAGCCCACTGTTTCGCTTGCTTGCCTTAGCTTCAACAACTCTCTTTAGCATCGTCATTTTGTGGTGGGCGTCGAGTGACGCTAGTTTGGCCGCATTCTACCTTTTACCTACGCGTTGGTGGGAGTTGTCCGCTGGTAGCTTGTTGGCATTGTTGAATCGCGATCGACCTGCTCAGCCGAGATATCGCGTTTTGGTCGGCGGTTTGGCAATTGCCGGATTAGCGATCATCCTTTGCTCGGCAACGTTCATGCGTCGAGTTGACTTGACTATGGTTTGGCCAATCGCAGGAACGTCTCTTGTGCTCGCTTGTAGCCACGTAGGAGCTTGCAACTGGTTGCTGACACGTCCGCTTTTTGTGCATTTAGGCAAGCTTTCCTACTCGCTCTACCTTTGGCATTGGCCCATCCTTGTGTTCGCCGAACCTTATTGCAACCAGTGGTCCAAAGAATGGCTGATCCTTCCAATATATCTTTGCGCATGGATGAGTTTCTATGGTATCGAACAGACGACTCGTTGGCGAAAAGGTATTACTCCTCATGTATTAGCCGCAGCAGTCGCTCTCGGATTCGCGGGATTCCTGTTGATGTATTCGGATCGAGGATACGATTCAAGCAGATTTAGCAAGCCAACGACCTCTTCGTTAGCGTACGACCTTAATCCCAAACGAAATACTGCAAACAATAGCAGTAACGTATCGACACTTTACGTCGGCTTTGACACGCCCCCCCCACTATCGTCCTTAACAGCTTATCGCGAGGAAGGAATCCTCTTAGGTGATGTATCCAAACCAATCCAGGTTATGGTTATCGGCGATTCACATGGACTTATGTGGTCACAGACTATTCGGCAGATCATTGAACGTCACCACCTTCGAGCTTCTTTTTGTTCGATGGCTGGAGTTGCACCACCATGGAATTTGCAACCTACTACGCAACAAACCAGTCAATATCTTTCCGGGCGAATGAACCAGGAATTCGATCGCGCTCGGCTTGCGAATATCGCACGTTGGAAACCGGACGTTGTAATACTAAGCACACCGTGGGACCTACAGAAGGAACAAAACGTACAGGATTTAATTGGGTATTGTCAGGAACACTCTCGCCGAGTGTTGCTGATTGAGCAACCACCTCGACTTGCACAGATCGGCGATCGAAATGCTTTGCAATATGCATGCTTTCGCGGCCTGATTCCAATAGCGGGGCATAGACAATACTGGCCAATAATGGCATCAAGGAATTGGCACCGAGGTCGCACGTTACTTCAAACTCTTGCCGCACGTTTCCCAAATTGCAGAGTCGTCCCAACGGCAGACCTGTATGAATCAGAGGGAAAAGGTCTTCTGCTAAATGGCCTTCAAATCCTCTATCGCGACAACGATCACCTGAGCGACTGGGGCGCCCAATTGGCCGAATCGCGAATAGAGAAGATGATACTGGAGGGATTAGCTGAGTTCCCCTGAAATATCCTTCCGAATGGTAAAGACGTTCGCGTTAGGTGGCTAGTTACAACATCCCATTGAGCATTTCGTAAAGTTGTGTCGAATCAACTTGAAGGGTAAGTAGCCATTTGCCTGCTACCTATACCGCCGGCTCATGCTTTTTGAAACTTTCGAGTACCTCGTCAGCTGCGCGCACCCCATGATGTACGGCTTCCTCCAACAATGCGAGTCCGCTTAAGTCCGTATTAGCAAAATGGACGTTCCGATCGGGCATGGCAGCCATACGTCTGGTTTCACTCCATAGGAAGTTTGTGTAGGGTTGCACCATAGCATGACCCCAACGCATCACATCGACTCGTGTGACCAATGATCGGATTTCACGATGCGCGACTTCTAGATCGCTGAGCACCATCTCTACCCAGTCCGACCAAGGAACCGAGAGAAGTTGCTCGCGAGTGAAAGGTGGATTAGCGTCGGCGAATGGGTAGTACCAAGTCAACACGGTAGGTCCGTGATCGACACCCAACTGATGGGTCGCAACCACATACCCCAGCGATTTACTTTCGTAAATGATGTTGTCCCAGCTCATAGGGAAACCCGAATCGCTCGGTCGTGAAGAGAGATGTAGGTTTGCAACAAGCCACCAACCGTATTGGAACGGGAGGTCTAGTGCTGCGATGGATCGATCGGACCTAAAATCTTCAATCACATGTTTCGCGACGAATTGCGGCGCAGCAAAGATTACTCGATCGCACCGATATCCCACAAATCGCTTTTGGACCTTGTCATAAACGATCAATTCGCATGAACGGGAACGTTCCGATTGCTCCTTCGGATCAATCTTGGCGACCATCATCCCGGGATTCAGGTGCGCTTTCAATGATTCCTGAAGATGTTTGACGATATGGCCATTTCCTGAGGGCCAAGTAATCACATCTTGGGAAGCTTGTGAGCCGTTTTGTATCCGCGAAGCGTAGTACAGGATTCCAGCCCAAGCACTCGTGCGATCGATCGTCAAACCGTAATCATCTCTGCAAGCATAATCGACATACCACCGCAGCTTCGATGAAGTCCATCCCTGTTGTTCCATCCATTGAAGCATCGATATTTGATCGAACTTCCTTGCTTGTGGATCTTCAGAACTGAGGGCGATCGGAAGTGCAAAGAATCTTTTTCCGTGCTCGTCGCGCATCAAGGAAAAATCAAGCATCCGTTTGTGGAAACTAGCGAGTTGGTCGAGATCGTCTTGAGTAGCCCCTGCAACCGGAAACAACCCTTCCTGCCAGTGTGCGTCCGCAAAGACGCGTTCCTCAGGCTCGCGGCACAAATACTCCTCGGCAATCACCGGCTTACCATCGCTCGCTAAACCTTCAACAACACCCATTTCTCGCAGCAGTGCGATAAGGTGCGTGTTCTCAGGCATCGGGGTGGTAATGTAATGAGCCCCCCAAGGAAATTGGAATCCTCGATGCTCGCCGCTGCGCGATGTACCTCCGAGGTGATCCTCAAGCTCTAGCAGTTGAAATTGCTCAAACCCAGATCGCTTCAAGCGCCATGCGGCGCACAGCCCAGCGATTCCTCCACCGACGATTACAACCGGTATTTCTCTCCACTCTTCAATTGCCCCAATCGTATCGGCGGCCCAGTTCGAACGTCCAGCTTCACTCGATTTAGGGGACGCGGTTGCCAGTCTGAATCGATGGCCGGTTTCGAAATCTGGCGCAAAGAGTTCGCCTTCGATTTGCAATCTCTGCGATACGGAATCCCCTGTGGAGCAACCGGTGGCTCGTAGTGCAGCAGCCCCTAGCAAGCCGCTAATCAAGTCACGGCGGTTAATCGTAGCCATGCCATTCCTCGTCGTAGTATCGCACTAGCGCTTGATTGTCCAACCGATTGATCTCAGGGTTCAATTCGCGGATATCCTGTGGGAAAACAAAGAGTTCCCTTAAGCTCGCATCGTTCAGAAATCGCAGATCGCTTCCCGCGATGGGGAGACTGAGATTATCGATGCTCGTCTTCGTAAGGCTTGCCAAAGCGTAGCCCCAAATACCGAACGAGGGGACCGTTGCATGATAGGGGCGAACATTGAAGCCCGCTGATTCCAGTGTGCGTATCACGCACCAATAGGACTTCGGAGCGACCAAGGGAGACGTACATTGAATACTGACTAACGAATCCTCATGTAACTTGGTTTTAAGCTTCCGAAAGAAATGGCTCGTATACAGTTTGCCGATCGAGAAACTTCCTGGATCGGGGAAATCAATGATCACGCAATCGAAGGGTTCCACTGCTTGATTGATCCAAAGAAACGCATCTTGATTGACGATCGTTACCCGCGGATCGAGTAATGCAGAGCGATTGAGTTCCACCAATGGCGGAAACGACTTAGAAAGCTCCGTCATGGCTGGATCCAAATCCACCAGAAACACCTCTTGGATACTTGGGTACTTTAGGATTTCCCGAACAGCCAGTCCATCTCCCCCCCCCATTACCAAAACACGTTTAGGCACTCTAGAACCAACCATTGCGGGGTGGACCAATGCTTCATGGTAGCGGTACTCATCGACCGAATTGAATTGAAGGTGCCCGTTGATGAAGAGTTGAAATCCCCCTTTTTTCCGAGTGATCGCGATCCTCTGATAAGGAGACTGCATCGTGTGGATAACTTTTCCACCGAGCGTGGCTTCTTCGGCAATGAGAGTCAGTTGCTCTGCGCGAAACAAGCCGAGAATCAAAATCCCGATGACGATCAGTGCCCGCCATCGAAGTCCAGGGACATTCTTCTGATTCAGTAGCGGACGCAATAGGAATGTGCTCCACAATCCTACACAGGCATTGAGTATCCCGAAGATCAACGAGGTTCGAACCAAACCGAGATAAGGAATAAAGATAAGCGGAAATAGAATCGATGCGATCAGTGCACCTACATAATCGAATGCCAATACTCGGGATACCAAGTCGCTGAAGTCGAGGTGCTCTTTTAAGATCCGCATTAGTAGCGGCAACTCTAAACCGACAAAAACCCCTACGGCAAATACTGTCCCTAACAGCAATGGGCGAAACCAATCGACCCATGGGAACACAACAAAAAGCATTGGTGCCGAGATCCCACCAAGAAACGCTAGGGCTAGCTCGATCTCGATAAATGCGAGAGCTAGTTGACGTTCAATGTAGCGAGATAACCAAGCCCCTACGCCCATCGCAGAAAGGTAAGTGCCAATTACCAGCGAAAACTGTGTTACGGAATCCCCTAGGACGTAGCTAGCCAATGTTCCGGCAAGCAATTCATAGATGAGTCCACAAATCGCTATGACAAGAACATTTAAATACAAAAGGAATAACGGAACTCGATTGAGCATTGAATCGATTAGCCCGAGATCGACGCAGCGATGATGATCGAAATGCCGATAACGATCGCGCCTACGATAATTGCCAGTGCCGTGTTATGCTCGTCGACTATCTCTTTGGTGATCGAGAACCGAGTGAGCTTCTCCATCAAGAATATCGCAAGAAACAGAACTACAATCCCGACGACCGAGAAAATACCTGCTGCTGCTAAATGATACATCAGCAAACCTGTGGTCGATGTATTCATTCCAGCTTCTAGTTGTGCAAACACCATCTGATTTCCCATCACTGTAAAACTCCAATTCTCAATTCACTTACTCAAATTCACTTGCCACCACCCCACGAACCACCACTGGATCGTCCCGAGGAGAAGCTTCCCCAGAACCCACCGCTCGAACGGTTCGACGTTGAGGTTCTTCCGGATAAATGTGAGCTACTGCTCGTCGATGACCGACTTGAACCCAGCATTTCCCAGCTGTTGTACGCCGCGACAGAATACCATCCGCAGATAAGAATTCCCACCGCGAGATAACTTTTAAATAGGATATCCACTTATTGCCTCCTGAAACGCCCCTTGGGAATCCCTCGTGAGAATTACTCACGAGTAGGGGTTGTATTCACTGTCATGCCAACGTTTTACTTCGAACGAGTGTTTGTACGAGAGAACCAGAACCGGAAGGAGTGCAATTAGAAAGAACCCTGTCCACATCATGGAACTGTCGGGCGGATTACTTCGATGCAGCCATTTCATTACTTGGAAAGTGAAAGCTATGAAGAGGAGAAATCCGACCGTTGCCCAAAGGTAATGGATTCCCAACTGTGGGGATGGTTGGATGGCGCCAACACCTAACGGACGACGAAGATCATCCAATGCGAATCCTTTTTCGATATCTTCGATACTGACATAGGTCCCCTTAGATACCGTGACTTCTTGATTAACTTCTTCACCTTCCTGCTGTCCATCCGACAATGCTTTCTCGAAAGAGAGCATCGAGGGTGGAGCGATGTAGTCGGAGATCTTCGTTCGCTGTCCGATGTGAACTCTCCAAGGGAATTCCCCGACGACATAACTGACCGTCGCGTCACCTTGGGAATACTTTCGAAACTGCTTCGTGTCGTAAAATACAAGTTCCCCTAGGTCAGAATTCGCTGGGAAATCGATCTGTTCGACGAACGACCAATGCCCATCGCGCGTCTTGACGAGCCAACGAAAATGAACTTCGGGATTGTATAGCAAGTACTCCGACCAAGGAAACGAGTCCCCGTTGTGAAGGACAAACCGTTGCATGAAACCAACAACAACGTATTCCTTGCCGAGAAGCTGACCTTTGGAACCCAGAGGTAGAACTGGTTTGATTTTGCGCCCACCGAGTGTCTCCAGGTAAGCCAAATTGCCTTGATTCGTCTCTAGCAGCGAATTGCAACTCGGGCACGTTACTCGCAGCGATGAATCGGGAGCAAATAACTGCAGAGAGCCACCGCAATTCGGGCAACTGACTTGGAGGGCTTTGACAGCGATATCCTTGGGTGCTTGCCAATTCGAATTCGCACTTAGCCCAAGCGACTCCAGCGTAACTCTTTGACCGAGAAAGAAACGGGATTCCGTTTCGCCAAAATCCAGGGTGCCGATTAGGCCTTTGGTAGATTTAAGATCTGCGTAGCGATGTTCTAATCCGGGTCGAACTGCCCATGGTATTTCACCTTGGGCACCGGCGACCTGCGCGATGGCTTTCTCGGTCACCGAAAGTGAATCCTCGCGTACGGCGAACGATTGTCCGATTTTTATGGTATCAAAATTGGCAAGGCTTGAACCGGACTTGAGCCGTTGCTCAAACATCAAATAAAGGTTTCCTTGTGCCTCAGCCAACCACCCCCACTTCTCGCCGGGGAAACACAAATACCATTCATTCCACACAGCGCCGGAGGGGTGCTGATATTGGACGCATCCAGTTACGTGAAAGGCTTTTTTCTGGTAGGAGCCCGTCATGCCAGTGGTGATTGGCGAGTTGAGCTGCGCGATATCGGAAATCTTTCCGCAATCCTCGGGCTTTTTATCTCCGCGCGCGACGGCTGAGTGGCAATATTCGCAGACAGCAACTAGCGACGTACTAACTTGAAAAGTGACAGGTCCGCCGCATGCGGGACATTGTGCTGTGCGTGATTTCATCTCGACGACTCCAGTCTTCTTTCCTGAAACCCGGCAGGCTCATTCCGGGCACCGCGGGTCATGGAGACAACCCGGCAATGGGTCGCCCCGATTTCTTTAGCTAGAATCGACTCCCAAGGCCACTCAGGTAGCGTGTGGCAGCAATAGAGATTGAAGGTTGCTAGAGCGAACTCCGGGTAGGTGTGGCAAGCCAGATGGGATTCGCTCAGCAGGTATAGACCAGTGACTCCACCTTCGCCTGGAAACTTATGCCACATCGGAGCCCCTACAACATTGAGTTGTAGTTCGCAGATAATTCTATTGCATAGTTCTTGAAGCGTCTGGATTTCCCTGAGTCGTTGCGGTGCGCAATCAAAAGCGTCGATCGCCCATTCGCAACCGACGGTACTGCCTGGCACCGACTCTGTGATTCTTGTCAACTTAGGATTCATCTAACGGGCGGTCTCATCCTCTCGTTGGTAACGCCGCAACAACTTATATCGCGATTATTCTATGCACTTTCTGAATCAATTATAAGTCGGGGGGCACTAAGCTCCCGGCGGGGGTGGTGGTGCCGCTGGTGGAGGAGGTGGCGGCGACTGGAAGTAACTTGCCCATTGTGGAACTTCGCGGGCTGGCTGCCAATTGGACATCCCTGCGGTCCAGACCATCGTTTCGCCTCGGACTTCCGACTTTGCGATCGCATCTGCCATTTGCTGCGAAGAAAATGGCCCGAGCGATTGACCTTGGACGGCGATATGCCAAGTCGAAGTTGGGAGCGAAATAGCTGGAGCTGGGGCATTGGTTTGAGCACCAGTGGTAGCCATTCGATTGGCCATCGCGAAGCCCATCCCAAGTCCCATTCCTTCGGCGGCCCCGCCGCCGGCTGGGTTGGCTGCGGCCGTAGCCATCGCTTCACCCATTTGGTATTGCTGAAACCTTCCCATATCCCCGATCACTTTCATCTTGGTACCGACGTCGAGTGCCTTTTCGACTTCTTCGGGCAGCGAGATGTTGACGATCATTAACTGAGGAAGTTCCAAACCATACTCGTCGTCGATTCGCTCTTGGACACTCTTTTGCAGTTGCCCTGCAAGCTTGCGATAATTGGACGCGAAGTCCAAAGCAGCGATCTGAGAAGATCCTAGCATATCGCTAAGTGATTCAGTGATGATCGAGCGAACCAACTCGGTTACTTCGTCGGTGGAAACGACGGCACTCGTGCCTACAATTTCCTTGAGCAACGCATGAGGATCAACCGCTTTTAGAACGTAGGTTCCGAATGCGCGAACTCGAATGGGCCCAAACTCCGGATCACGGAGCATCACGGGATTTGGTGTCCCCCACCTCAGATCGATAACAGGTCGGGTGCTCACGAAGTAGACTTCGGATTTGAATGGGCTATTGAACCCGTATTTCCATCCTTTGAGAGTCGATAAGACAGGTAGGTTTTGGGTCGTAAGCTCATAGGTTCCCGGCTGGAAGGTATCGGCAAGCGACCCTTCCGAGACAAAGATAGCGACTTGACCGGGTCTTACGACAAGCTTCGCACCATTTTTGATTTCGTTTTGATAACGAGGGAAACGCCAAACAAGAGTATTTCGCGTATCGTCGAGCCATTCGATGATATCGACAAACTCACCACGTATTTTATCGAAAAGCCCCATTTGAGCGTCGTCCTTCTAGATTAATATCGCTTGCGCAAAACCTGTTTTTCGCCGGCATAAAGCCACTCGGAAATCATATCCTTGCGTACTCTCGGCCAATTTGCATCTGAGGCAAGGCGCGTAAAACGAAAAAATCTCGAAAAAACGGGTCTTCGGTAATTTTAGTGGCTGGTATTGACTTGCATCGGTTTTGCAGCGCGGTGCTCGTGCTCAGTGAAACGGTGCTCGTGCTCGTAATCGCAAGGTTGCCTGTAGTACTGTTGTTTTCGTGCAGTACATGGCTTATCTCTGAAAGTATCTAAACTGCTCTCGTTATCCGAGCACGAGCACGAGCACGAGCACCAGCACGGGCACGGACAGGGAGCGGGGAGCACGAAACTGGGCCCGAATCGCAGTTGTATTGGCTAACTATTTTTGCTCAAAGGCCCGAAAGACTACTTGCAAGATAATCGCAGGCTCGAAGAATCTGATAATTGATTCGCGATTCACAATTACGAGGAATCCCGGGCCACCCGTTACTGACGCACCCTATTTGTTTTCGAAGCCAACCTTCTCTCTGTTGAGGCTTATCGATGAAATCGATACTACTTTATGTCGCCAATCGTATCTGGTTGATCATGCTGATCTATCTCGTTTCTCTGGTTCTCGGAGCTACGTTATTTGGGGTTGTGGAGAACAAGTCATTTTTCGATGGTTTGTGGTGGGCTTCGGTAACCGCATTGACCATTGGCTACGGAGACTTAACACCAACGACAGTCGCTGGCAGAGCTCTTGGAGTCGCCTTGGGACACTTCTGGATTTTCTTGGTCATACCGATGATCATCGCGAACATCCTGATACATCTAATCGAAGACCACGATGCGTTTACGCATGAAGAACAAGTCGAAATCATCGAGAGGCTAAAGCGAATCGAAGCTCGCCAGCAACAAGATCAGATAAAAAAGTAAGCAGTGGCTCGCGATGACGGGGCACAACTATAGTATGCTTTAAACGTTGGATCGATCCAGCATCACTCGGTCTTTGCCTCAAGCTTTTACTCAGTCATGCCCAAAGACCTCTCACAGCATAAAGCTCGAACCGATGGCATATTATTTATCTCCGATATTAGCCCTTTTATTCTCCTTAGGATCCTTCGGCGCGGATCCATTCACGGTTATGCAAGGCAAGGATGCAAAAGCCCCCCTGCAACCCCAAGCTTGCGGTGGCCCAGATGGATTTCTTCATTTGACCTTTGGTGTTGCAGACCAAGTTTACTACTGCCAGATCGATGATGACTCTAAGCTATCCCCGCAAGCAGCCTTCCGCGTCCCGAATATGTCACTCGGTATGCGCCGCGGGCCACGTATCGCGCACAGTCAAAATGCAATTACGATCACCGCTATAGGGGGAGCAATTGGTAAAGGCCGAGATGGAGACATCCTAGCTTATCGATCACTCGACCGTGGCAAGAGTTGGCTTGGACCAATCAAAGTCAATGATGTCGAGGGGTCTGCGAGGGAAGGATTGCATGCGATGTGCAGTTCCGTTGGACAACGAATCGACTAGTACCGCCACTTACAACTTGCTTATTTAGCACCTTGTGACTGCTTTTTCCCGGAGACTATCAATTGCACCCCTTCATCGAAACAGTGAGCGTTGCGGGCGGAATCGCGGCAGCGATCGTCGGCGCAGTCATCCTGCTTACGCTCTTTTATCGCGGATTAGCTTGGCTAACCACGGGCTCCAAGCCCAAAAACCTTGAGGTTGTCGGCGTACTCAAGAAGAACACTCTCGCTAACGTGCATGTCGCCGGCCATAAGCCGTTCGAGAGAGTTCGATTCCTTGGGTATACCAATTCGCAGTCGATGAAGACACACTTGCCTTGGGAACTGGACGGCATGGTGATTCTTGAAGATGAATCGCAAGCACGGTTCTTGGTACGAGCCAAAGACATCAAGATGATTGTGATTCCCTCGGAAGGGGCCGCAGAGTTAAATACGGATACCAATCCGGACATGAATGCGGATACCAATGCGGATAACCAACCTTGAACCTGATCTCAATTTCGAATTCGCAGTTGGTTGGTCGTCCAATTTGAATTCGCGTCATAGGGGAGTTGCTTCAAGCAGTCTTAACTCCACTCATCGCGAATCAACCACTATCGGTGCATTGAGTCCCACTCAACCGCTTTCTAGCATGGACTGTATCGCTTGGCGATTGAGCTGAGCGGCATTTTTGAATCCAAGCTTTTTCTTGATATTCTCCCGATGCGTATCAACTGTATGGGGGCTCAGAAAGAGTTGTTCAGCTATTGTACTGGTGCTGTTTCCTGCCCCGATAAGTCTAAAGATTTCCATCTCACGATCGGTAAGAATGTTCAGTGGATCATCTGCTAGCGATTGTTTACCCAAGGCTTGAGAGACGAGCCGTTGCGTTATCTCAGGGCTTACGTACCGCTCACCCTTTAACACCGTTCGAATCGCCTCAAGCAACTTTTCGTTTGATTCTTGCTTATTGAGATATCCCAATGCCCCGGCTCGTAGAGCGCGTTCGGCGTACAGCGATTCCTGGAATGTCGAGACCACCAACATCTTGGTCTCCGCATTTAGCAGTCGAATACGCTTGACTAATTCGATCCCATTTCCGCTTTGGAGGGAGATGTCGACAAGTACTAAATCGGGGCTGGTCTGCACCACCATTTCAACCGCATCATTTTCGCAAGCGGCTTCTCCGCAAACGTGCATATCCGCTTGGGAGTTTATCCGCATCGTCAGCCCATCTCTCATCATGGGATGATCATCAACGATCAGGATTCGCGATTGGAAACTTGAGTGATTCATGTTAACCCTCTTTGATTGGGAATCGAGCAACGAACGGTCGTCCCGTTTCGCTCATTACGTTTAACGAGAAGTTCACCACCGAGTATACTCGTTCGGTACCTCATGATACGGAGCCCTTGACCGTCTCCGTCCAAGGAATCGCCGGTTAACCCCTCCGGATCAAAACCGATGCCGTTATCGGATATCTCGAGAACAATCCTATCCATGCTATCCTTGAGCACGATCTGAATATCGCTCGCTTTGCCATGCTTGATCGAATTCGTGAGTGATTCCTGAGCAATACGGTATAGCTGCGTAGCAACTGCGCTGCTACGAATAGTTCCTTCACCCTTGGAAGAGAACTGGCATTGAATTTTGTGGTTATCATTCGTTGTCGATGCGAGATGTGCTAGGGCCGACTTAAGCCCATCCGCTTCGATTTGGATTGGCATTATTCCGTGGGATAGCTTATGGACATGCTGATTCGCTTCAATGAGCCCTTGAGTAAGCTTCTCAAGTGACCTTCGGATCCGCTGGTAATCGACATCAAGAAGTTGCCACGTAGAATCGTGACTTTCAGGAATTGCGTTAGCTTTATCGAGCAGGTCGTTGATCGCCCCTGCGAATAGTGACAGGCCGGTCAATTCCTGTTGTGTACCGTCGTGAAGCTCTTGGCCGATCCGCATCTGCTCATCGGTAGCGATCTGCAAAACGTGGGACTGAAGCTGCTTTTGAACCGTGACATCCCGGAGGATACCAGTGTAGAGCCCAAGATGATCAACGCGACTCAGAGCGAGTTCGATGGGAAAAAAGGATTTGTCTTTGCGCTGGGCTTGAACTTCACATCGAGTTCCGAGAAGTTCAATTAGCTTCGTCGAGATCGTCTTGGATGTGCTTTGATCTGGATCGGGTTGAAAAAGAGTTGGCAACAACGACGCGATATTACTCCCGATGAGTTCCGTACTACCGTATTGAAACATGTTCCCTGTTGCTAAATTCATACTCTCAATCGTTCCCATCAGATCAATGGTGATGATTGCATCGGCGGCTGTGTTGAGAATCGCCTGCAACCTTTCAGCACTTTCATGAAGCTCTTCGAAATGGCGGGCATCTGAATCGCGTTGTGCAGCTTCCAATTTCTTCCGTTGGGTCAAGTCGATAAAAGTAATTACCAGACCAGCAATTTGATTTTCGGAGTTTCGATAGGGAAGTATTCGTCGCAAAAAGGTTTTGGAACCTTCGGTTTGTACTTCGCGTTCGAGCGATTCCTCGCTTGCTAAAACCTGTCGGCATTCCAGAAGCATCGTGTCGTCGGAGAAATTCGGAGCGATGTCCCGTAAGGGGCGACCAATATCGGTCGAAAGAAGGTTCAACAAAGCCTTCGTTGGTGGAGTGAACAGTTTTATAGCTAGATTTCGGTCCAGAAAGACTGTCGCGATTTCGGTGCTCGCCATTAAATTCGTCAAATCCGAAGTAGCTCGATTCAGCTCATTGACTTTCTCAAGAAGCTGACCGTTAACGGTTGTGAGCTCCTCATTGAGGGACTGCAGTTCCTCTTTCGAGGATTCAAGCTCCTCATTGACAGATTGGAGCTCTTCATTGACCGACATGATTTCTTCGTTCGAGGACTTTAGTTCCTCGTTCGAACTTTCCATTTCCTCAATCGTACTATGCAGCTCCTCGCTCATTGAGTTTAGCTCAATTTCGAGTTGCATGTCCAACTGAGAGTCTTGCGATGTAATCGCATCTTCGGTTAGCGTTCCGCAGGACGCGTCTGAACTTGGAATAATTTCCGGTGAGGAGTTTTGATGATGAAACAAGACCAACAGCAGACCGGCGACTTCCTTGGGTTCGAAGAGTGGCCGGGCGGTTATCGAGCATTTAGAATAGTGACCGCCTCGATTCACCCTCACGTCTGTTGCACTAATTGTTTTGCCTTCTCGCATTGCAGATCGGCAGGTCGTACGCAGCTTGGTTCGCAAACCGGGTCTGGACATCGCCAATAGATCCTTAGTCAATTCCCCTCTTGGAAACTCTAGGAAATCGACCAACGGTCCAGTGACATAAAGTACTTCGAGTGCATGATTGCATAACGCAGCGGCTGGGGCATGGTCGGATAGGACGAGTTGTTCGGTGATGTCCTTCAAGCGTTTTCGGTGCAGCGAGAGAGGAGAATTCGTCCGGAGGTTACTGAAAGAATCCGTTGACTTCCTCATTGGTAAATTGATCAATTCCCTCTTTGCAGTATCGGATCGTCGATAAACTCGCCATTTCTTTGAGATCGTTTCAAATAGATCACTTCGCCGACCTATAGTCTCCGACGGCCCAAGGAACAGGGTCCCCCCTGCCGTCAACGCGAAATGAAACAGCGAGATGACGTTCTTCTGCACTTCTGGCTCGAAATAAATCAGCAGATTTCTACACGAGATCAAATCCAATTTTGAGAACGGGGGATCCCCTATGAGATTCTGATGGGAGAAAACTACCGAATCCCTGATATCCTTGTTGATCTGATAATGCTCATCGTCAGGCTTGATGAAAAACTTCTCGAGTCGTTCAGCAGACACATCTGCGGCGATGCTTGCGGGATAGACACCAGTGCGTGCAATTTCCAATGCGTCGATATCGATGTCACTGGCAAAGAGTTGAATCACCAGAGATGACTTCGCATTGGAAATGGCTTCACGAAGGACTATGGCAAGCGAATAGGCTTCCTCGCCCGTTGAGCATCCCGCAATCCAGACTCTGATTGGCAGATCGCGATCATGGGTGGCGATAAGCGCAGGCAGAACTTCTTTCTCGAGAAATTGATAGGCTTCAGGGTCTCGGAAAAATGCAGTTACGTTGATCAGTAGATCCTTGAACAACGCCGTAGCCTCGTCCGGCCGATTCTGAAGGAACAGAAGGTACGCAGGCAGAGAGTCGACACCGACGATTCCCATTCGCCGTTGGATGCGACGCAGAACCATCGGTTTGCGATAAACTCGAAAATCGTAATGCTCTTGCGTCTGCAATATCCCGAAGATCTGGTCGATAACCTCAGAGGATCCTTCAGCCTGTTCCAGTCGCTCCACATCGGTGCCCACAGAAGAACGCGTCCAATAACTAATCAATGCTTCAGGCATCTGCTCCGGAGGTAATACGAAATCCACAATGCCAGTCTTAATCGCATTAAGTGGCATTTGGTCGTACTCGGCGGTATCTGGTCGCTGCGCCATCACCATGCCGCCAGAGGTCTTTATTTGACGGGCACCAAGCGAACCGTGACTGCCGGTTCCCGAAAGAACAATTCCGATCGCACGTTGAGCTTGATCCTCTGCTAAGGATCGAAGAAAGAAATCGATGGACGTTTGGCCACCAAGATCATTAGGCGAATTGCTCAACTGCAAATTGCCATGACGAATAGCTAAAAAGTAGTTGGGCGGGATAACGTACAGACTGTTCGGCTCAACTGCCATCCCCTGCTTTGCTTCGATGACTGGCATCGTCGTACATTTGCTTAGCAAGTTGACCATCATACTTTCGTGTGATGGATTCAGATGTGGAATCAGCACGAATGCCATCCCGCTATCTGCTGGCATCGTCGAAAAGAATCTTCTGAATGCGTCCAATCCCCCGGCGGAAGCTACAAGTCCGACGATGGGATGAAGAGGATTGACGTCTGATGAGTGAGATGTGGATGGAGTATCGACGAGACTTGGTCCAATCGTTTTCGCGTAAGCCTGCTGTTATTCCCTGAATGTACCAGCTTTGGAACTTCTGTGCGATGCAAACCGAAACAAAAGCAAATTACTACTGGTACTCCTAGAACGAAAATCATCCCCCATATCCGAAAAGCTTTCGAGAACGGCGACTTCGAATCGATCACTAAGAGGATGCGGGTAATTGTCGGATGAACTGCTCAACTTTGAATCTTGTAACGCTGCTGCTCCATCCGTATCTCATGATGAGTAGCTGGATCAACTGCTCTTCGCAACCATCGATCTCATCGATATCAATCGCATCGAGTTTGCCGAAGGTTGTCAAAATCCCATGATTGAATAGCTGTTTAGCGGACTTGTTCTCTAGAACAAACATGATGATCTACTCCTGATCGCGTGATGAATTGACAATGAGCTCAACAAGCCATTTTCGTTTTGCAATGCTTTGGCGTCGACGTTCGGCACGTTCGTCGCTCGTCCACTGATTTGCAATCCGAGATGATTTTGACTTCCATTCGGAATCGGGATCCTTTGTCGTGGCGTTACTGAATGTTTTTCCTGACTGACCAGGACTCGGACTTTTCGGGATCATAAGAGGCATGAAGCAATCCTTTACCTTGTTAGACCTGGAAACGTAACAACTGTTTACTTGTATGGAATTGAGGAGAAATAGTGGCCAATATGATTGTGATTCGGGCCCATTATCCTGCTGGTGCTCCGATAACGGGAGCAGTGTAGTTGCATTCAAAGGAAGGTCGTGTGTTATCGGAACGTAATACCACAACAGGCTGCTTTCGATGACGAGCACGAACACCGATTCGCTGAGCACGAGCACGAGCACGACG
>Ga0255137_1000310_pt1 | contig 16845 bp, 16 predicted proteins | sample Law_Atlam_RepC_8_FD_188548 | JGI IMG/M metagenome (GOLD analysis project Ga0255137, IMG submission 188548) | Freshwater microbial communities from St. Lawrence River, New York, United States - Law_Atlam_RepC_8d | ecosystem: Environmental > Aquatic > Freshwater > River | place: USA: New York... | reverse complement strand
AAGGCGCCCTGGTACCGCGATTTCCAGAACGATCAGTTGCCGCAATTCCAGACGCCGCAAGGCGTAGGCGTGACGGTGATCGCCGGGGCCAGCCACGGCGTGCAGGGTGCGGTGACCCGCGAGATCGCGCAGCCGATCTACCTCGATGTGCACATGCCCGAAGGCTCACGCTTTGAGCAGACATTGCCCGCAGGCCACAACGCTTTCATTTATGTCTACCGCGGCGAAGTTCGTATCGGTGGTCAGGCCGTGCCGCTGCAGCGTATGGCCATTTTGGCGAACACCCCACAGACCGATGGCGTGGTGATCGAGGCCAGCAGCGATGCCAAATTGATACTGGTGGCCGGCAAGCCCCTGAAAGAGCCTATTGTTCAATACGGCCCGTTTGTGATGAACACCAAGGAAGAGATCTACCAAGCCCTGGCGGATTTCAGAGATGGGCGACTGGGCGAGAAGGCTTGAGTTTCTTTTTGTCACCCCAGACTTGATCCGGGGTCCATGGTTGTCAGGCATGGATGCCGGATCAAGTCCGGCATGACATGAGGTTTGCTAGGACGAAGGGTTTGCTGATGGATGTGTGGGGTGTTGAGACAAGCTCAATGGCTCAGTCATTGAAAGCCCGCACAAACGCTTGCGCCTGCTGTTGCACCGCCTGCGCATAACGCCCAGGCGCGTACAGTGCTGAACCCAGACCAAAGCCATTGGCCCCGGCGGCGCGGTAAGGGGCCATGTTGTTGGGCGTGATGCCCCCCACGGGCATCAAGGCGGTGCTTGCAGGCAGCACGGCCCGCAGCGCTTTGACCGTGGCAGGCGAGATCATTTCGGCCGGGAACAGTTTGAGGCCGTGCGCACCCGCATCCAGTGCGGCAAAGGCTTCGGTGGGCGTGGCCACGCCGGGCAGTACCACCATGCCCAGGACCAGGGCTTGTGCCACCACAGCAGGGTTGAAGTTGGGGGCCACGACCAGGCGGCCGCCAGCGCCGTGCACGTCTTTGACCTGCTGCGCGTTCAGCACGGTGCCAGCGCCGATCAGGGTTTGCGGAAACAGTTGGGTCAGGGTGGCGATGCTGCGCAAAGGCTCGGGCGAGTTGAGTGGCACCTCGATGATGGCAAAGCCGCTGCTCACCAGTGCTTCACCGATGGCAGGGGCTTCAGCAGGTGTGAGACCGCGCAAGATGGCGATCAAGGGCAGCTGGGCCATGGCTTGCGCCAGGGTTTGAGCGGGGGATGGCAAGGTGATCATGAGACGTGACCTCCAGTGAAGGCAAGCGATGAAGCCAGCGCGAACAAGCCCGCCCAGGTGGCTTCGGCCCCATGGCTTTGGCAAGGGATCTTCAGGTGTTGCAGGGCCAGGGTGTAGCGCAGTGTGAGCGCAACGCTTCCGATCAAGATCAACGGGCCCGCATCATTCGAGACCTCTTGCGCGCGCAGCTCTTCACCGATCAGCAGGCCCGACAGATAGCTGGACAATTGGGTGGGGCTCAGGCGTTCAAACAGGCCCAGCGTGCGCACGGCAAACAGGTGGTGCAACACACTCCCAGCTTGCTGGCTTTGGTCAATGCCTTGCAAAAAAGCCGCTTCGTCAAACGCACCCTGCAGGTCCAGTGTCTTGCCCAGAATCGAGTGCTGGCTCATCAGGGCAAACACCTCGCCGGTCATGAAGGTCTGGAACTGCGTGACGCGACCGCCCTGCACCTGGACCCATTTGCTGTGTGTGCCCGGGAGCACCAGCGTGGCGCTGTCGCGGCCAGCCAATTGCAAGGCCCCGAAAATTTGCACCTCTTCACCGCGCATCACGTCAGGCGTGTGCAGCGCGTCAGCACCCAAGCAGCTCAGGCCTGGCACCAGCGCGATGCGCCCGGGTTGCAGCCACAGCAGGTGTTTTCCAAGTTCGGCAAAGCCTGCGGGACAGGGGCAGTAGGGCGCTTCTTGCCAGCCCTGGCGGCTGCCGGCCATGCCCGAGATCAGGCACAGCGCATGGGGCTGCTGCAGCCAGTCGCCAAACAACTCCTGGAAGACGGCTTCAAACTGACCGGTGGGCACCGTGAGGATGCCCCGTGGAAATTCGCGTGATTCGAGGACCTGGCCGCTCTCGCCCAGCCGCGCACCGCGCAGCGAAGAGGTGCCCCAGTCGATGGCGATCAAAGGTCTCGTGGCGTTCATGCGGGTGTGCCTTTCGATGGGGTGTGCAACATCTCCAAAACCGCTTCGCGCGTTGGCAAGGGCGCGACAGCGCCGTAGCCTTGCACCGACAGCGCAGCGGCCGCATTGGCGTAGGCGGTGGCAGCCCACAGGTCGTCGCCAGCCGACAAGCGGGCCAACAGGTTACCGGCAAAACAATCCCCTGCGCCTGTGGCGTCCACAGCCTGGACCATGTGGCCGGGTATCTGGTGTTGCTTGTGCCCGTCGCTGGCCAGGGCCCCCTCGGCGCCGAGTTTCAGCACCACCTGCGCCGCGCCTTGGGCGTGGCTCCAGCTGATGATGTCTTGCGCCTGCGTGAGTCCGGTGAGCGCCGTCATGTCTTCGAGGCTGGGCAAAAACAGATCGCACAAACTGACCGCATGGCGGATGCAGGCCTGCGCCCGGGCCAATGGCCACAGCGATAAACGCAAATTGGAGTCGAGGGCCACCCGTGTGTCGCTACTCCGGGCCTGCGCCATGGCCGCAAAAGCGGTGTCGCAGGCCGTGGCCGAGATGGCCAAAGAGATGCCCGACAGGTGCAGCCACTGGCTGTGCGCGATGGGATCGGCCCAATGTGCCAGGTCTTGCACTTGCATGCGGCTGGCGGCTGAGCCCGCACGCGCGTAGCTGAAGTGGTGGCCCTGTGCGTCGTGGCTCACGAAGTACATGCCGGTGGGGGACTGCGCATCGCGTTGCACGGGCGTGGTGTCGACGTTTTCTTGCTGCCACAGGTCCATGAGCCGATCACCCCAGCGGTCGGTGCCCAGACGTGTCAGGTAGGCCACACGGGCCCCAGCACGTGCTGCGGCAATGGCGGCGTTGCTGGTGTCGCCGCCAAAGCCTTGCAGGTAGAGCGGGGCATCGTCGGCATGTTCATGGGGCCGCTGGTTGAACTCGACCATGGCTTCGCCAAGCGCCACGATGTCGAGAGTTGGGGTGGTGTGGGTCATGTCAAAAAAGGGCAGCGGGGCTGAATTGGAGGTGGGAGAATCATCGGCAAACTTGGATCGCCATGGGCGACATATTGGAGACGATCAACATGTGGACAGCAGGCATAGAGAGCGATTTTGTACTGAACGCGAGCTGCAAGGGCTTTCCCTTGACGGCGGAGCCTTGTCGTGTGTCCGAGCTGGGGCAACGTGGCTGGCACCTGCTCGATGATGCGCTGGCTTACCCGGTGGCCGTGCTGCGCCGCCCAGCCCTCACACATAACCTGGCCTGGATGCAGGATTTTGTGCAACGCAAAGGTGTGGCCCTCGCCCCGCACGGTAAAACCACCATGTCGCCCGAGCTGTTTCGCCTGCAGTTGCAGGCCGGCGCCTGGGGCCTGACTTTTGCCAATGTGCACCAATTGCGCGTGGGCCTGGCGGCGGGCGCGCAGCGCGCCATCATCGCCAACCAGCTGGTGTCCGATGCTGATCTGGACGGGTTGGATGCTTTGTTGCACCAGCACCCTCAAGCGCGTGTCTGGTTTTTGGTGGATTCGCTGGCGCAGCTGGACGCACTGGCCGATTGGGGCGCACGGCGGAAGAATGCCCGGTGCTGGGACGTGTTGCTGGAGTTGGGCATTGCGGGCTACCGCACCGGTTGCCGCACGCACGAACAAGCCCTGGCTTTGGCGCAGGCCATCGCCGCATCGCCCATTGCGTCTTTGGGCGGCGTGGAATGCTACGAAGGCGGGTTGGGCCGTTGTGACAGTGCCCACGACATCGAGGCCGTGAGCGCTTTGGTGCGCAGCGTACAGGCGCTGGTGCAGCAAATCGATGCGCAGGGCCTGTGGGGCGGTGATGAAGTCTTGCTCTCGGCGGGGGGCTCGGCGGTGTTCGATCTGGTGATCCCCATGCTCAAAACCCAGGTCAAAAGCCGACCAGTACAAGGCGTGTTGCGCTCGGGCTGTTATGTTACGCACGACCATTGGAACTACGCCCGTTACCTCAAACTGGTGGAAGAGCGAGAGGGTTTGAGTTCGTCCTTGCAGCCTGCGCTGGAAATCTGGGCCAAGGTGCAGTCGGTGCCCGAGCCGGGGCTGGCGATTTTGAGTGCGGGGCGGCGGGATCTGTCCTTTGACCAATGCATGCCCATGCCGGTACGCTGGGCTGCGCGTGGGGAAAGTGGTGAGGGTGCCATGCAGGCCACGCCCGAGTCCTGGAAAGTCAAGGCGCTCAGCGACCAGCATGCGCACATGGTGTTCGATGCCAGTGGGGTGTGGCCGCAAGTGGGTGACCGTGTGGCCTTGGGTATTTCTCACCCCTGCACCACGTTCGACAAATGGCGCTGGATGGCGGTCATCGAAGACGATGGGCGCATCAGCGGGGCGATCAGCACGCATTTTTAAGGTACAGGTGCAGCCATGAAAAAGGCCGCCACGCGGATGTTGCGTGGCGGCCTGGTTTCAGGTTCCAGGTCACTTCAAGCCGTTCAAGGCTTCGGCCGGATAGCCAGGTCGGGTTTTGCAGTCTTCAATGTATTGCTCGATGATGGCCTCGAAGCTCGCATCGGCGCGCAAACCCAAGGCATGCGCACGGTCAAAAGTGCAGCCTTTGGCCCAGTTGTCCACGATGCCTGCGATGCGCTCGTCCTTGGCAAAGGTCACGCGGGCACGCACAGCAGGGCCGGCCACTTTTTCCAGCGCGGCCAGCATCTCGCTGACCTTCACGTTCAGGCCGGGCAGGTTCAGGGCCATGCGGCCACCGAAGGCTTCGCGGCTGGCCTCGAACACGGTGATCAGGCCGTGCACGGTGTTGCCGGGTGAGGACATGGGGTGCGACACGCTCGCGTCCACCGGGCAGATGGTGGCGGTGCCGGCCAAAGGCTCGCGGATGATGCCGCTGAAGAAAGAGGACGCTGCGCCGTTGGGCTTGCCCGGGCGCACGGTCACCGTCATCAGGCGTGCGGCGCGGCCATCGATGTAGCCCTTGCGGGTGTAGTCGGCCACCATGTACTCGATCATCAGCTTGTGCGTGCCGTAAGAGGTTTGTGGCGTTGGCAAGGTGGTGTCGGCCACCAGGGCAGGCATGGGGTTGGCCGCGTCGGGCCCGAACACCGCAACCGAGCTGGCAAACACCAGCCGTGAAACTTTGCCCGAAGCACGGATGCTGTCGAGCAGCAAGCGGCTGCTGTCCACGTTGGAGCGCAGGCCCAGATCAAAGTCCAGCTCGCATTCGCCCGACACGGCCGAGGCGAGGTGGAACACACCGTCAAAGCCGCTTTTGAACAGGTCGCCTTGCTCCAGCATGGGGCCTGCGTGGCCTTTCACTCGCGGATCGGCCAGCAAATCGGCAGGTGCAGGGAACAGGTCGGCAATGACCAGTTCCTTCACGGTCTGGCCATTGAGCTGACCGCGTTTCAAAATCTCGCGGGCCAGGCGTGCACCCAAAAATCCGGCACCACCGGTGATCAAAATACGCATTGAAAAATCTCCTGAATAAGGTAATAGGTCGTGTCTCAAAGCCCGAAAGGCATGCCGGACTTGGGGCTACAGCTCAACCGTTTGGTCATGCCGGATTTGAACCGGTAACCGAACCGAGCTGTCATGCTGGACTTGATCCGGTAGCCACACCGGGCTGTCATGCCGGACTTGATCCGGCATCCATGGTTGTGCACAAATGGATCCCGGGTCAAGCCCGGGATGACAAAACAAATCAAGCCCGGGTTGACAAATTGAGCGTAGCCCTGGGTGGTCATTTCAGTGGTTGTCTTTCGGAACGGCCGCGCCGCGCTGGCCGACCAGGAAGTCCATGTCGGCGCCTTCATCGGCTTGCAGCACATGGTCGATGTAGAGTTTCCAGTAACCCGATTGCATGGCAGGCTCAGGTTTTTTCCATTGCGCCAGGCGTTTGGCCAGCTCTTCGTCGCTGATGAGCAGCTGCAGTTTGCGCTCGGGCACGTTCAGCTCGATCATGTCGCCGTTTTGCACCACAGCCAGCGGACCACCCGCAGCCGCTTCGGGCGTGGTGTGCAGCACCACGGTGCCATAGGCCGTGCCGCTCATGCGGGCGTCCGAGATGCGCACCATGTCGGTGATGCCCTTGCGCAGCACCTTGGGCGGGAGCGGCATGTTGCCCACTTCGGCCATGCCGGGGTAGCCTTTGGGGCCGCAGTTTTTCAGTACCAGGATGCAGTTTTCGTCCACGTCCAGGTTCTCGTCGTCGATGCGCTTGTGGAAGTCGTCGCTGTCTTCGAACACCACTGCGCGACCGGTGTGCACCATGAGTGCAGGCGTGGCCGCGCTGGGTTTGATGACTGCACCGCGAGGCGCCAGGTTGCCGCGCAAGATGGCAATGCCCGCCTTTTCCTTGAAGGGCGCGTCAAACTTCTTGATGACACGTGGGTCGTAGTTGACCGCATCGGCGATGTTTTCGCTCACGGTCTTGCCGCTCACCGTCACGATGTCTTTGTGCAGCAGGTGCTCGATCTCCTTCATCACCACAGGCAAGCCGCCGGCGTAGCAGAAGTCTTCCATCAGGTGCTCGCCCGAAGGTTGGAGGTTGAGCAGGCAAGGCAGTTCGCTGCCCAAGCGCTCGAAATCGTCCACGGTGAGCTTCAGACCCAGGCGGCCAGCGATCGCGATCAGGTGGATCACCGCGTTGGTCGAGCCGCCAATGGCCGCCAGCGTGCGGATGGCGTTCTCGAACGCCTCTTTGGTCAGCACTTTGCTGATGGTCTGGTCGGTGTGCACCATCTCGACGATGCGGCGACCGGCTTCGCGGGCCAGCACATTGCGGCGGCCGTCCACGGCAGGGTAGGCTGCGTTACCGGGCAGGCCGATGCCCAGGGCCTCGACCATGCTGGCCATGGTGCTGGCGGTGCCCATGGTCATGCAGTGGCCGTGGCTGCGGTGCATGCAGCTTTCGGCTTCAAAAAATTCGGTCAGTTTGAGGGTGCCTGCACGCACCTGTTCGCTCATGCTCCACAGGCCTGTGCCCGAGCCGAGTTCTTGCCCACGCCATTTGCCGTTCAGCATGGGGCCGCCCGACACGCCGATGGTGGGCAGACCGGCGCTCGATGCGCCCATCAGCAAGCTGGGGGTGGTCTTGTCGCAGCCCATGAGCAGCACCACGCCGTCGATCGGGTTGCCACGGATGGATTCTTCAACGTCCATGCTGGCCAGGTTGCGGTAGAGCATGGCGGTAGGGCGCAGCAGCGTTTCGCCCAGTGACATGACGGGGAATTCGAGCGGGAAGCCACCGGCCTCGTACACGCCGATCTTGACCTGTTCGGCCAGTGTGCGGAAGTGCGAGTTGCAGGGCGTGAGTTCGCTGAAGGTGTTGCAGATGCCGATCACGGGGCGACCGTCGAACTGGTCGTGCGGCACGCCCTTGCCCTTGACCCAGCTGCGGTAGGCAAAGCCATCGCGGTCTTGGCGGCCAAACCATTGCTGGCTGCGCAGTTCTTCGGGTTTTTTGCGGGTGTTTTTGCTGGATTTGTCGCTCATGGTGCAGGTCCGGGTGGGTGGAGTGAATTGTAAAAATATTATCGTATGACGATAGAAAAACAAGCCGATCTTGTAAAGCCTGTGACATGCGGATAAACCCTTGACGACTTGATCGAACGTCACAGGGTTTACCAGAGCGCTTGGCAGCTATTTAGTCATCATATGATGAGCCATCAACCTCTTTTGCTCATGATCAAGAATTTTCACGGATACACCCTCGATTTGCTGGGCATGGCCATCTTGTCGGGTCGCTATGCAGTCGGTGCCAGTTTGCCGCCTGAGCCGCTTTTGTGCGAAGAATTCGGCGTCAGCCGAACCGTGGTGCGCGAGGCCATCAAATCCCTGGTGGCCAAAGGTTTGCTGTCGACCGGTCCCAAGGTGGGCACGCGTGTCATGCCCGATGCGCACTGGAATTGGTTCGATCCGGATGTGGTGACCTGGCAGGCCCGCTGCGGATTGACGCCTGAATTTTTGAAAGACTTGCAAGAGCTGCGCCGTGTGGTGGAGCCTGCTGCTGTGCGCCTGGCCGCCGAGCGCGCCACACCCGAAGACATCGCCTGCATTGAAGCGGCCTACGCCGGAATGAAACAGGCGGTAGAAGAGGGGGGCGACTATGTCACCCACGATTTGCGTTTCCATGCAGGCTTGTTGCAGGCCTCTCACAACCGCATGCTGGTCCAGATGAGCAAGGCGCTCAATGCCTTGCTGCGCACGAGCTTCGAAATTTCAACCCGCATCAAGGATGGTGCGCGAAATTCCTTGCCTTTGCACCGCGCGGTGCTCAATGCTGTCGTGGCCCGCAATCCTGCCAAGGCAGAGCGGGCCATCATGGTGCTCATCGAAGGGGCCAGCGACAACATTGACAAAGTGCTCTCTTCGAGGCGCAAGTTGTCCATGGTTTCGGGGCCGACCGTGACCCGTCAGCTCACAGGTTCAAATCAAGCCGCCAGTCGGAAATCACGCAGCCCCAAAACCCCGCCCAAGGGCTGAATCGAGCTCGGCTCAGTCGTTCCAACGCGTATGGAATTTGCCGGGACGGTCGATGCGTTGGTAGGTGTGCGCGCCAAAATAGTCGCGCTGCGCCTGCAGCAAATTGGCGGGCAAACGCGCTGAGCGGTAGGCGTCGTAGTAGCTCAGGGCGCTCATGAACGAGGGCACGGCCACGCCGTGCAAGGCACCCATGGCCACCACTTCGCGCAGGTCTTGGTGACACCTTGTCATCACCCCGGCAAAGTGGCTGTCCATCAAGAGGTTGTCCAAATTGGGCGCGCGGTCAAAACTGGCCCGAATGTCTTCGAGCAAGCGTGCTCGGATGATGCAACCTGCGCGCCAGACCGAGGCCACGGTGCCCATGGGCAGTTGCCACTGGTGTTCGCGGTCGGCTGCCTTGAGCAGGCTGAAGCCTTGGGCGTAGGCGCAAATTTTGGCCGCCAACAGTGCGTTTTTGATCTGGCCCAGCACGGCATCCCGTGGGCCTGCTGCGCGGGGTAAGGGGCCGGGCAATACCTTGGAAGCCAGGGCCCGCTCGGCATGCAGGCCGCTCAGTGTGCGCGCGAACACGGCATTGGCAATGGTCGGTGCGGCGACGCCCAGATCGAGCGCAATCTGGCTGGCCCATTTGCCCGTGCCTTTTTGTTCGGCCGTGTCCAAAATCAGGTCCACCAAGGCACGCCCTGTTTCGGGGTCGGTGTACGCCAGGATCTCAGCGGTGATACCGATCAGGTAACTGGCCAGCTCGCCCTGGTTCCACTGGTGGAACACCGAGCTCATCTCGGCCGGGCGCATGCCCAACAAGTGATGCATCAGCCAATAGGCTTCGCAGATGGTTTGCATGTCGGCGTATTCGATGCCGTTGTGCACCATTTTCACAAAGTGGCCTGAGCCGCCGGGGCCCATCCATTCGCAGCAGGGCTGACCATCGTCGGTTTTGGCGGCAATGGCTTGCAGCATGGGCCGCACCCGTGGCCAAGCGGCTGACGAGCCACCCGGCATGAGGGCTGGGCCATGCAGCGCGCCTTCTTCGCCACCGCTGACACCCGCACCCACGTAGTGGATGCCCGAGCCCTCCAGGGCCTGCAGGCGGCGCTGGGTGTCGGTGTAGAGGGTGTTGCCCCCATCGATCACCACATCACCCGCGCTCAGCAAAGGGCTCAGCTCGGTCAGAACCGCGTCTACGGCGGCTCCTGCGGGCACCATCAGCCACACGCAACGCGGCGTTTGCAAGCTGGCCACCAGCTCCTGGAGCGAAGCCGCAGCCTGCGCATTCAGGCCATGTGTGCGCTGGCCAAAGCTGGCGCGTTTGCCTGCATCCAGGTCAAAACCACCCACGCCAAAACCGTTGCGCACCAGATTGAGCGCCAGGTTTTCACCCATCACGCCCAGGCCCACCAGGCCGATGTTCAAGCCCTGCATGGTTGGGTTTTAGCCCCGACCGACGAAGGGCATGTTGGTGGCCATCACGGTGGTGAACAAGATGTTGGCCGACAAGGGCAGACGCGCCATGGTCATGAAGGTCTCAACCACGGCGGACATGTCCATGCGGGGCTCGGCCTTGATGCTCAGGTCGGCCTGGTGCACACCTTGCGCCATTTTGAGGGTCATGTCCGAGGCCACGTTGCCAATGTCGATCTGGCCCACAGCGATGCTGTAGGGGCGGCCGTCCAAAGACGCGGCGCGGGTCAAGCCCGAGATGGCGTGCTTGGTGGCGGTGTAGGCAATCGAGCCCGGACGGGGCACATGGGCCGAGATGGAGCCGTTGTTGATGATGCGGCCGCCTTGCGGGCTTTGCTCTTGCATCAGCTTGAAGGCATAAGACAAGGTGTAGAACGCGCCATTGAGGTTGATGTCCACCGCGCGGCGCCATTCGTCGCCTGACAGATCGCCCGGCAAGGTGTAGGGCAGCGAAATGCCCGCGTTGTTGAACACCAGATCGAGGCGGCCAAAGCGCGAGCGGATCTGATCAAACAGGGCTTTGACTTCGGGCTCTTTGGACAGGTCGGTCGGGATGGCATGGCCGTTGGCCGCGTTGGGGCCAGCTTCGGCCACGGCAGCGGCCAGCGCATCGGCGCGACGCCCCACCAGAACGACTTGCCAGCCTTCTTGGAGAAGGGCCAGGGCGCAGGCTTTGCCGATACCGGAGCTGGCACCGGTGACGAGGGCGATTTTGGACATGGTGTGAACTTTCTAGAAAGGAACAGAAAACGCCAGATTTTCAGGCGTTTTGAAAAGAAATCTGTACCTTGAGTGACTGGCTCTTGTCGGCCGCCAGGTCAAAGGCTTCGATGGCGCGCTCCAGGGGCAGGACACTCGTGATCACGGGTTTGCCGTTGACCAGGCCTTCGTTCAAAAAGCGCACCGCAGTGGCAAATTCGGCATGGAAGCGGAAGGTGCCGCGCAGATCCACTTCTTTGGCCACGATCTGTGTCATGGGCAGGCTGATGTCCCCGCCCATGCCCACGGTGATCAGCACGCCCCGCGGCACGATGGTGTCCAGGCCCACGCGCAAAGCGGCTTCGCTGCCCGAGGCCTCGAACACCACATCAAACTGGCCCTTGTCCACCTTGTAGGCGTCCAGCGCTTGGGGCTGGGTCTTGAGGTTGATGGTTTCGTCTGCGCCCATCTCCTTGGCGCATTTCAGGGGCAAGTCGGCAATGTCGGCCGCCACAATGCGGGCGGCACCTGCACGGCGCAAAGCACCAATCAAGAGCGAGCCAATGGGGCCGCAACCGGTGACCAGCACCTGCTTGCCCAGTACGCTGCCTGCGCGCTGGATGGCGTGCAGGCCGACCGACAAAGGCTCGGCCAAAGCGGCTTCGGACAGGCTCAGGTGGTCGGCAATCGGGTGGGCTTGATAGCCCTCGATGATGAGCTGCTCGCTGAACGCGCCCTGGATGTGCGGGAAGGGCATCGCGCTGCCGTAAAAACGCATATTCAGGCAATGGTTGTGCTGGCCCGCTTGGCAAAAGCGGCAGTGGCCGCAGGGGCGCGAAGGCGAGATGGCGATGCGCTGGCCTGGCTGGATACCGCTGGCCTGGCTGCCCAAAGCGTCCACCACACCCGAAATTTCGTGGCCCAGCGCAATGGGCTGCTTGATGCGCACGGTGCCAAAGCCGCCGTGTTGGTAGTAATGCAGGTCCGAGCCGCAAATGCCGCCATAGGCCACATTCACGCGCAACTGGTGTTCGCCCAAGGGGGGCAGCTCGGTGTTTTCAATGCGCAGGTCTTGGGCCGAATGGCAGACAACGGATTTCATGGGAGGTTCCTCGCAAAAGCTTCAAAGGGTGGCGGTCACGCCGCCGTCAACGTAAAGGATATGGCCATTCACAAAACGCGAGGCGTCCGAGGCCAGAAACACCGCCGCGCCGCCCAGGTCCTGCACATCGCCCCAGCGGCGGCTGGGCGTGCGGCCCACCAGCCAGCTGCTGAAAGCCGGGTCGTCCACCAGCTTTTGGTTCAGCTCGGTCTTGAAATAGCCCGGACCAATGCCATTGACGTTGAGGCCGAACTGGCCCCAGTCGATGGCCATGCCTTTGGTCAGCATTTTCACGGCGCCTTTGGTGGCGGTGTAGGGGGCAATGCCGGGGCGGCCCAGCTCGCTTTGCACCGAGCAGATGTTGATGATCTTGCCGCGCCCGCGCGGGATCATTTTTTTGGCGACCGCCTGGCCCACGAAGTACACGCTGTCCAGGTTGGTCTTCATGATGGTGTGCCAGTCGGCGTCCTGGTACTCGTGCAGCGGACCGCGGATCTGCATGCCCGCGTTGTTGACCAGGATGTCGATCGGCCCCTCGGCCTCGATCTGGTCCACCGCCGCACGCACGCTGTCCGCATCGGTCACGTCAAACACCGCGTTGCTGACCGACAGGCCTTGTGCCTTCAAGGTTTGCGCAGCCGCCTCCACTTTGCTGGCCGTGCGGCCATTCAAAATGACATGGGCACCGGCCTGCGCCAGTGCCTCGGCCAGGGCCAGGCCAATGCCCGCTGAAGAGCCGGTGATCAGGGCGCGGCGGCCCCTGAGTTGGAAAGTGTCCAGAACATTCATCGCATCAACATCCATTTGAGGGGGACCATCACCAGGCTCGGGAAGGCGATGAGCGCACCCATGACCACCACCTGCGAGATGAGGAAAGGCATGACGCCACGGATGACATCGTGCATCGGGATGCGGCCCACGCCGCACACCACGTTGAGCACGGTGCCCACAGGTGGCGTGAGCAAGCCGATGGCGTTGTTGATGATGAACAGCACCCCGAAGTAAACCGGGTCAATGCCCGCTTCGCGCACCAAAGGCATCAGCACGGGCGTGAGGATCAGCACCGTGGGCGCGAAGTCCAGTGCCGTGCCCACGATCATCACCAGCAGCATCAGCATGACCATCAACAAGGTTTTGTTGTCAATGAAGGGCCGCAAAATTTCAACAATCTGGGCCGGGATGTTGGCGATCGTGATCAGCCAGGCCGACACCAGGGCTGCCGCCACCAGGAACATCACGACCGAAGAGGTTTTGGCAGCGGCCAAAATGATGCCGTACAGATCCTTGACCTTGATTTCGCGGTAGATGAACAGACCCACGAACAAGGAATAGACCACCGCCACCACGGCTGCTTCAGTCGGCGTGAAGATACCCATCTTCATGCCGCCGATGATGGTGATGGCCAAAAGATACGACCAGAAGGCGTTGATGGTCACCGAGATGCGCTTCTTGAACGGCACTTTTTCGGCCACCACCACCTTGTCTTTGCGGGCCACGATCCACCAGGTCACGATCAGGGCAAAACCCATCAGGATGCCTGGAAAGATACCGGCCATGAAGAGCTTGGAGATCGACACGCCGCCGATCACGCCAAACAGGATGAAGCCAATGGAAGGGGGAATCACGGGGGCGATGATGCCGCCCGCTGCAATCAAACCGGCCGAGCGGTCCATGCGGTAACCGGCATCGCGCATCATGGGCATGAGCACCGCCGCCAGCGCAGCGGTGTCGGCCACAGCCGAGCCCGAGAGACTGGCCATGACGATGGCGGCAAACACCGCCACATAACCCAGCCCGCCACGGAAATGGCCGACCCAAACCATGGCCGAGTTCACGATGCGTCGGCTCATGCCGCCCGCGTTCATCAGTTCGCCGGCCAGCATGAAGAAGGGCACGGCCATCAATGGGAAATTGTCGGCACCGTTGATCAGGTTTTGCGACACGATTTGTGTGTCGAAGTTGTCCAGGTGCATCATCAGCGCCACACCCGAGACGATGAGCGAAAACGCCAGCGGCATGCCCAGTGCCATGGCGGCCAGCAGGGACACAATGAAAACAAGGACGGTCATTTGGTGGCCTCCTGGGTGTGGGCAGTGACCACCTCTTCAGAGTCCTGCACCTGGATCAGGTCGGCCTCGTTGAAATTGCCTTTGGCCAGCTGCACCAGCTTGCCAATGATCATCAGGCCCATGGCCACGCTGGTGATGTAGCCCACGCCGTACACCCAGCTCATGGGGATTTCGGTCACGGCCGAGCGCGTGCTGGCGTTGATGCTGTGTTGCTTGAGCGTGCCGTAGAACATGAGGGCGCAGCAGCCCAGCATGAGCAGGTTGGACACGGCAAATGCCACTTTCTTACCGCCCAGACTGAGCTTGCGCACGATGGAGTCCAGGCCCAGGTGACCATTCTCACGCATGGTCACGATGGCACCCAGGAAGGTGATCCAGATGAACAAAAACCGCGACAACTCTTCCGAGCTGATGATGCCGTCGTTGAAGCCATAGCGCAGCACCACGTTGCCGAACACCATGATGACCATGGCCGACAACATGATGACCAGCGTGAATTCGGCCAGCTTGAAGAAAAGGTCGTTGATTTTTTTCATACGTGAATCAAAAAAGCCCCCTCCGTGGAGGGGGCGATGTGGCGTTCAAACCATCATTTGGTGTCTTCGATGGCCTTGAGCAACGCGGGGCCGTTTTTCTCGCCAAAGGTCTTGGCGATTTCGGCCGACACGATCTTCTGGAACGGGGCCATGTCCACGTTCTCGATGACCTGCATGCCCGACTTCTTGAGCTCGGCAATCACCTTGCCCGCGTTCTGTGCATTCAGGTTGCGCTGGTAGGTGGCGGCTTCGCGGGCGGCATCGACCACGATCTTCTGGTAGTTGGCTGGCAGGCTGTCGAACTTGGCCTTGTTCATGGCCACCACCAGCGGCGAGTAAACGTGGTTGCTCACCGTCAGGTGCTTTTGCACTTCATAGAACTTGGACGACCAGGTCACGTTGATGGGGTGCTCCTGCGCGTCAAAAGTGCCGGTTTCAAGCGCCGTGTACAGCTCGGCAATCGGCATGGGCGAGGGGTTCATGCCAAGCAGCTTGAAGGCCTGGATGTGGTACGGGTTGGGTGTCGAGCGGATCTTCAAGCCCTTGAGGTCGTCGGGCTTGTTGACGGGGCGCTTGTTGTTGGTGAAAGCGCGCCAGCCGTTTTCCCAATAGGCCAGGCCCTTGAGACCGTGCGGGGCCAGCTCGTTCAGGACGCCCGTGCCCACGGCACCATCGAGCACGTTGTAGGCGTGCTGCGCGCTGCGGAACACAAAGGGCAGTTCCATCGCCGCGGTGTTGGGCACGATGCCGTTGAAGTTGGAGGCACCGCTGGAGACGATGTCGATCGTGCCGCCACGGGTGCCGTTGATCATGGCCGCGTCATTGCCCAATTGGTTGGCCGGGAAGATGGTGATTTCGACATCGCCGTTGGTGCGTTGCTTGACCAGTTCGGCCAGCTTCATGGCGGCGGCGTGTTGGCCATCGGTGGTGTTGACCGCGTGGCCCATTTTCAGGTTGAACTTGGCGGCGTAGGCGCTGGAGCCGACGGCGGCCACAAGGCAGGCGAGAAGGATGCGGGAAAGTTTCATGGTGTTGTCTCCTGGTTGATTGAAAGGACTGTCGCAAAACTCAATCGGTGGGTAGCGCGTATTCGTCTGCGCTGAAGACGGTGTGGAACACGGTGCCATCGAACATGGCGATCAAATCCTTGGACACTTCGCGGCTTTCCAGGCGCACGGCCGAGGCCAAGGCGATCTCGATCGCTTCGCGGCTGGGGTAGCGCACGGACAGCACCATGCCAAAGTGCGGGTCGTTCACGTCGCTCTCGACCTGGCGCAGCACGCGCACCTCTTGCGCGCCCGGAAAGCGGGTCCACAGCGGCACGAGTTTTTCTCGGATGTAGCGGTTGAACGCGTCTTCCATGCCGGGTTTGACCTTGCCCTGGAAGAATGCACAGCGGATGAACATGGGGCGTCCTTTAAAAAATCAGAGGGCCGGTTGCAGACGTGTTTGCAAGGCCTGGAGCGCTTGCGCCACCATGTCCTGCACGGTTTCGGTGATGGGCAGGCGGATGACATCGGTTTCATCGGCCTGGGGGATTTCGAGTGTGCGGAACTGGCTGTCGAGCAAGCCGGGCTGCATGTAATGCCCCACGCGTTGGCGCATGCGTTGTTCGATCAAGGCAAAGTCGCCGTCGAGGAAAACAAAATAAACATCACCCGCTTGCGCGCGGATGCGGTCGCGGTACGCCCGCTTGAGGGCGGAGCACGCCACCACACGGCCTTGGGGATGCGGTTGTGACAAGTAGGCGCCAATCCGGTCCAGCCAGGGCCAGCGGTCTGCGTCTTCAAGCGCCACGCCGGCGCGCATTTTCGCCACGCTCTCGGGCAGGTGCAGGTCATCGCCATCGGCCATGTCCAGACCCAGTCGTTCGCCCAGAGCCGTGGCCATGGTCGATTTGCCGCAGCCGGACACCCCCATGACGATCAGGCGCAATGGTGCTTGGTTCATGTCGGACGGGCGTTCACTTTTGCAGCATGGCCGCGCACTCGGGCACGGGCGTGCGCAGGGGCTGGCCAGAAATGCCCGCTTGCATGTTGGCAAAAGCCAGATCGGCCATGGCCTGGCGCGTTTCGGTGGTGGCGCTGGCCATGTGCGGCGTCAGCACCACGTTGGGCATGCCCCACAACACCTCGGGCACGTTTGGCTCGTTGGCAAACACGTCCAGGCCGGCGCCTGCGATGGTGCCGTTTTGCAAGGCGGTGATCAGGGCCTCTTCATCGACCACGCTGCCACGCGCCACGTTGATCAAAAAGCCGCGTGGGCCCAGGGCCTGGAGCACCTCGGCGTTGATCAGGTGTTTGGTGCCTGCGCCGCCGGGCGTGATGACGACCAGAAAATCCACGTTCGCGGCCAGATCAGCAGCCGTTCGGC
>Ga0255137_1000297_pt1 | contig 16993 bp, 19 predicted proteins | sample Law_Atlam_RepC_8_FD_188548 | JGI IMG/M metagenome (GOLD analysis project Ga0255137, IMG submission 188548) | Freshwater microbial communities from St. Lawrence River, New York, United States - Law_Atlam_RepC_8d | ecosystem: Environmental > Aquatic > Freshwater > River | place: USA: New York... | reverse complement strand
GAACGATCCCGCCTGCCGAAAATGGCTGCGTGATGCCCTCGGCACCGCCTTACCACGAGACCCCGTGGACGCCCTCGCCGATGCTGAGCACCTGGTGCATTTGCTGCGGCTTCGACTGGACTCGGTAATCGGCTCTTTTGGGCACCCCACCAAAGGATGAGCGCGATGGAGCCAGAAATCGACCCCTCAGATCGCGTTCTAAGCGATCTTTTTGACCCAACCAAGGCCTCACCCCCAGAAGAGCAGAAAAAACGCGCCAAGGGCCGCCCAGAGGGCGCAACAGCCAAACTCCTTGCATCCACGGTCAATCTCACCCTCGAAGACTTTTATTTTTTAAGAGCCGTGATCAACGGACTTAAAGCCACTGAAGCCTTCAAGCGGTATTTGGGCCACCTGCACACTGATCTGCACGGCAACATCGAGATCCCGCACGGCAACACCCTACTCGCGCGCGCGCGAAAGATCATCGAAAACATCGCTAAGCAGGCACGGGAACATCCGTCAGGGAATTTCAATGACTTGTCCCAAAGACTGCAAGAGCCGCTGCCAGTCATTACGGCAAGCAACAAAGAACAAAGCAAAGTGGCTATGAGCTTCGAGGCATGGGCCGACTCCCTGCCTCCCGACATGTACCCCGAGAACGAGCTGCCAGAGCGTTACCAGGATTACCTCGAAACCAACGGAGAAGTGACGCAGGCATCAGAACAGGTGATTCTGCGAACACAAAGCCTGCAGGCCAAAGTGCGAGCCTTGAACACGCTGCAGACGGAGTTGGCCAGGCGTCCAACCGCCGAACAGGAAACGAACGTGTGGCTCGAATCTTCGCTGTGCCAGGCATTGCTTTCCCAGAACGTCAACACTTTGCGGGGCCTGATTTCCTTGATCAGCGCTGGCGGCAAAAACTGGTACCGCCCCGTCCCCGGCCTTGGAAAAGGGCGGGCCATGCGCATTGAGCAGTGGCTCGATTTCCACGTTGAGACCCTGCCCCGGATCGACCGCACTATGCCCTTGTGGACCCGGCAACGCCTGCGCACCCGCTCCAGCAATCCCCCCATCATCCTGGATGAAAACGGGGATCAGCCCCCTGCCCTGCTCTCATCGCGCCACCCTGCCATCGTCCCGCTGGAGATGCTGGCAGTGCCAGCAAATCTTGATGGCACACGCGGAACATTCCGCAGTCCAAATTCCAACCAGTACGGGGCGAACAACGACATGCAGGCCATCGTCCGCTACCTCTCGTCGTACACCACGGCAGGCAAGCACCGGGCCTTCGACTCGTACCGCCGAGAGATCGAGCGGTTTTATCTGTGGTGCATCCTGCAAAAAAAAGTCGCCCTGTCCAGCGTAACCCTTGGCGATGCCCAGGCCTACCAGAACTTCCTGAAAAACATTCCCCACAGCTGGATTTACAGCAAACCGATCGAGCGGTTCAGCCCCCTGTGGAGACCATTCCGTGGTCAGCTCTCGGCCAAAAACCAGAATTACGCACTGGGCGTGCTCAAGCAGTTTTTCCGCCAACTGGTTGAAAGCGGCTACCTCACCAGCTCGGCGTTTTCCAGCCTCCAGAAAACCGTCGAAGTCACCACGGGATTCAGCATCGACACCACGCGAGCATTCAACAGCGATGACCTGAAGCGCATTCGTCAGGCGCTGGATACTCTGCCAGATCTGAAGTCGCCAGACCCACACAAAGCAGCCAAGGCACGACGCACGAAGCTGATGATGGAGATTGCCTTGACCACCAGCATGCGCCGCAGCGAGATCTGTACGGCCAGCCTGAAAAACCTCCGCTTTATCGACCTCAAGGGCAAACGCGAGACCGTGCCCGTCATCGACATTGTTGGCAAAGGCAAGAAGGCCAGGATCGTGCCATTGAGCACCCAGCTGCTGGAGCAGATTCAACAGCACCACGAAGACTTCCGGCTCTTGCGAGGCAACAATCCAGCCCTGCTTGTGGACCTGGAACTCACCCAGCCGTTACTGCTCAATTTGGAACCATCCGTGGATGAAGCGAGGCAGGAAAGGACACCCAGGGCTGCGATCTCAGATGGAGGTCTTTACCAGCTATTCAAACGGTTCATGCGCCATATTGAAAAACAACACGGCCCCACTCGGCTGGCGAAGGCGACGCCCCATTGGAGTCGCCACACCTTCGCCCATGCTGTGCTAAATGCCAACTACGGCGGCAAGGGCCTTCCCTTGGCGCAGCGACTCTTGGGGCACAGCTCTCTGTCGACCACTGGACAGTACGTGGAGCAAGACAACACAGAACTCATCCAGGCCGCAGCGGCAGCGAAGACCATCTAATCCACCCTGTTAGACGGTCTAACACCCCACCCTGTTAGACGGTCTAACACCCCAAAAAAAAGGCGGAACAAGTCCGCCTTTTTTCGTCGCCATGCTGGCGGTCCTATTTGCCGATCAACTCACTGAGCGCTTTTTGCAGCTTCGCAAAGGAGGCCTCGCTCAAATACCCAGACTTAATCGAGAGAGAAACCTCACCATCAGGCCCCTGGGCGATCTTGCCGATCACTTTGCCCTCATGCTTGATGGGTGTTGCGGTTGTCTTTTTTGTGCCCTGCTCATCGCTCGTAAGCATCTCGAAGATCTTGGCAGAGGCAAAGTTTTTCCCAAGCGCTTTGATCTTGGAGGCGCGCTCAGTCAGAGCCTCGGGGTCTGCCTGCAGCTGGTCATTGATGACCTTGGCCCAGCGCACTTGAATTTCTGTCGGGTTGCTGAACAGCTCAAGAACAAACTGCGGAAGACGCGCAATTGACATGCATTGGGTGACGTGAACGTTGCTCACACCAACATGACTCGCCAACTGTCGAGCGGAGCTAAACAAACCTTCATCGATTGCCTTGCGCCACATTTCACCCTGCTCATAAGGGGTGAGGTCTTCACGATCCCTGTTTTCACGATCCATCAGTGTGAACAAGTCCTCATCAGACATGTCCATGATCATCGCCAACACTGGCAGGCCAAGTTGTTTACACGCAGTAAAACGGCGGTGACCAAAAACCACCTCGTAGCGCTCACCTGATGGTCGGACAAGGATAGGCTGGACGTTCCCACCTGCGTGGGCAATCTCATCCTTGAATTTGTCAAATGCAGTCGAATCAAAAGTGCTGGCGTGACGGTTGGCCCACTTCGATTCATCAACAAGTGAGGGATCGAGTTTGATGGTCCTTACCCCATCAACATACTGAGCCAACTTGGACTCAAGCGCCTTAACGGTGGCCTCATGCTGCTGTAGCTGACCACGAAAGGCCAGCATCCCACCTGGTGCAGTTAGGGCACCCTGCTTTACTGTCGGTTGCTTGGTTGCCGCAGGCTCGGAAGGGGTTGTGGTGTCTTGAGGCTGGGAAGGGGGATTCAAAATCCCCTTCATTTTTGCCATTCGGTCTTTGACTGACATGTTCTTCTCCTTTATTCGTTTTCGGCAGCGATCTGCTGGTGCCAGCTGACCACAACGGATTGCTCGACAAGGTCAACAACGCGGTCGTAGGCCTCCCGCGCGCGCCGGTATGTCTTCAAGCTACCTTCGTACTTAGTGATGTCATACACGGTGCCAAACTCAGTTGAGGCAGAAACCGTGACCGTTGTTTTGGGCACCTCGACTGGGAAAACTTTATCCCCGTATGTTGCTTGAATCCACTCACGAACAACGTTTGATGAAACATCCGAAGCATCTACACGCGACAGAAGAATGTTTAAAAAATCAAACTTCTTGGAGAGACCAGCACTCTCCATCAAGCTAGAAGAAAGGTCGCCAAACAGATTCCAGAATTGGACACTTGACGCGAAGTCCAGATTGTTCGGAGGCAAGGGCACGATCAGGCCATCACTGGCCATAAAGGCGTTAATGGTTAGATAGGAGAGGGCAGGGGGGGTATCAATCAGAATGACGTCATATTTGTCCCGCAACGACACAAGGCCCTCGTTCAACACATTCCAGAACTGGAAGGAGCTATCCGTCATCTGACGCGCTGGCAAGCTGAATTCAGCGGCATACAAATTGGTATTCGCAGCGATAAGGTCGATGCCATCCCAATATGTTTCCTGCACAGCCAAGTCCAATGAATCAGCTTCTGTGCCATCAATCAAAATTCGACCGACAGTCATTTCGTCCACCACCTCCGCATCGCTGAGCATGCCAAACAGTGCAGTCAGCGAACCTTGGGGGTCCATGTCGATACAGAGGACTTTGTGACCTCGAAGGGACAAGCCTTGAGCAAGACACATTGTTGTCGTTGTTTTTGAAACTCCGCCCTTGAAGTTGCCAACGCCAATTACAACCCCGCGTGCAGCATCAGGCCGCAAATAGTCTTCTCGGATGATGCGAACCAGCTCGCGGACCTCACCCAAAGAGAACGAGCGCGCTTTGCCTTCGTTGCCTTCTGCATGAAGCCCCAGCTTTTTGATTCGGTATTGAAGCTTTGGCTTATCAATGCCACACAATGCAGCGACCTGGCCAATGGTGAAGGTCGGCGCTTTTTTCCTGCGATCTGGCGCAAGCATGTGACCGCGAACACGAGCAAGCATGTCGCGAGCATCTATGGCAATTTGTGCAATGTCTGGGATCGAGATCTTGGCTCGTTGGATCAGCGCCTTTATGTTCAGCGTCATTTGAGTACCTCCTTTGTTGATCATCTATACCTGATACGTATTGTCCTATGTTCTACGGATAAACGCAAAAAACACGCACGAGCGAATCTAGCGGCGGGTTTCAAGGAAACAAAGCGCCTCCTTTTTGATGACGCTGCTGTTTTGTCTTTGTTTTCACGCTCAAGCTCAAGAACTCTTTAAAGAAAACCTAGAGAAATCCTTAAAGACATTAAGGAACCGAAATTCCCTTATTTATCAATAGGTTATGCTCATTCTGGTGTGTGGATATGTGGGTCTTGGTGAGTGCTTTTGTGGGTCTGGGTGCGCGTTCTTGTGCAGTGTGGTGAGCGGTTCTGTGCGTCATGGTGAGTGGATATGTGCCAGGGAGGACGAATCAATCAAAGGAAGCAAGGCAATCAAGGCAAGCGAGAAAATTAAGAAATTACGTTGTATTTTGGCTACGTTGCAAAAGCAGCATCGAATCCGCAGGGCTGTAGACAAGGCCAACCACACCCGTAGATAGTGGAAAAGGTGAGTGAATTTGTGCCGGTGCGAGGGTGATCTGCACTGAAAAGGTGAGTGAATTTGTGCATTGGGTGGCGCCACTCGGAAAAAAAGTGAGCACGAAGGTGGTTTGCTCACCGTAAAATAAACCATGCCCAAAACAATGAGCCTTGATCAACAACCTCTCCACCTCGTGGTGGAAGGGGGCGTTTCAATCGAAAGCATTCCAGCCACTACAGGCAATGCGCTCAAAAAGCCCGTGGACACACTGGCGATGGCACCAGCCGAAGGCGGGCGCATTACTGTGATTGAGCGTAGGCTTTATTTCACCTTGATGTGGTTTGCTCAGCGTCAAGGCTGGCAAGTCGGGCAGGAGAGTTTTCAGGCACCCTTGGCCGAGGTGCTGAAAAAGATGAATTACCGCAGCCGCAACATGAAGCTCATTCGGGACGCGCTGACCTCAATGACAACAACCCCAGTCGAGTGGCAATCCCCAACAGCAGGGGAGGGGTCCAATTGGGGCGTAAGCGGAATGATCTCCCACGCAGAAATCATCAGCAGCCGATCAGGCAGCACCCTCGAATGGTCTTACTCGCCAAAGGTTCGCCCAGAAATTCTGAACCCTTTCCCTTTCGCAAGGGGCTCATTGGAAGTCCAAGACGTTTTAAAAACCCACGCAGCTCTCGCCCTGTACGACATCGTGACTCGTTACCTGAGCAGTGCAACCGGACTCACGCCGCGCCGACATTGGACATGGTGGCGACCTGTTTTGAGCGGCAACGCAGATAGCCTTGACACATCCTCTGAATTCAAGTCGTTCAATAGGGACTATGTCAAAAAGGCAATGAAAGAAATCAACGCAAAGACAACCGTTGATGTCGAACTGATAACGCACAAAGCTGGTCCTAGAGTCATGGAGTTGCAATTCCGTGCGACCCGCAAGAAGAACTACAAGCCACCGCTTCAAAACATAAACACAGAGAGTAGCCTAAAGGAAATTGGTCGAGCGATTTCACTTGGCATCACGCAAAGACAAGCAGAGCTTTTCTTTGATGAACACGGAGAGAACACACTCTCCAAAGGTTTGGATGTCTTGGAAGAGAGATTGGGCAAGCCAGGCCTACGCCCTGTCGAAAAACCCAAAGACTATCTAGAGAAAGTTTTGGACAACCAAGCTATCGATGCGCAAACTGGAGCGTTAGTCGACGCCCAAAAAGAACAAGCCCTGGTGAAGCAAAAGAAGATAGAGCTCCTGGAGCAATATCGTGCGAATCGCCTGCAGGCCGCATGGGAGCTTTATCAAGAAAGCATCGACAGCGACAAAAGTTTCCTTGAAGAGCGATTTACATCCGAAATTTTGGAAAAGGGCCCCGCCTCAACGAAGCGCCTATATGAGCAGAAGGCATTCCAGGCTACCTCAGTGCGCAGCTTGATGAAGACATTCCTCGCTGATCACTATTTCGGCGAAGGTTGGAAGACCCCCAACGATGATGCGCTATTCCGGTTCGCCCTTAACTTCATCAAGCCCGAAGTTAATCCAACTGAATAAACGCTCTATCGCAGGTGCTCAGAAACGGCGGCGTTGAGGATCGAGACGCTCCAACAACCCCGCCCACCAACTATCCTTCATGTCTAACAGCGGTGCGGCCTGTAGGCCGTTTAGTAGCCGGCCAGCACCAAGCTCCTGTGTATTTCGGACAAACCGCTGTGGCATAGCCTGGCCACCATCACGGTCGGCGATTACCTATCCGCCCATGTCCCTCGTTTGGTGCCTGGTGTGTTGAGAATTTTCATCGTTTCCTTCGCACTATCCATGAACACTTGAGGTTGTTTGGAATATGCATTGTAAAAATCATCGCGCGGATAACAATTAAAGAAGTCGCACTGAGCGTCAGCCGCCTCACCAGCGAAGGTAGGCAATGCAGCTGAGACCATTTCCTGGCTTGGCGGGTCGTCGCTCAGCATCAAATCGACGTATGTGCCTTTCTGCTGAATAGTGATCGATCCAAACCGCTCAGCAAGCATATATGCCACTCCCATAGCCATCGTCCAGCTGATAGTCTGCGCGTAATACATGCAGAGACTCCCCCAATAAAAACCAAACAGAAGAAGTGATGTTTTCTTGTGAGGATTCAATTTGAATGCAATGAGCGCCGCACCAACTTCGGGTTGATGCGGCACATTGACTGCCCACCATTGCCCGAGCAGCCCTGGCAAGCGCTCCAATTCGTCGGCATCGTGCTCCGTCAAAAAGTCAATGTATTCATCGGATTCTGGTGCGTCTCTGGCGGTTGGAAATACTTCCAGGAGCACAGTCCTAGCAAAAAGAACGCTCCAGCGCGCACCCGCTTTTTCAAGGCGCTCATCCCTCTCGCCACGTTCTGGCGCCCGGTGGTCCGCCTCAGGGTCTACGCCGCCCAGTTCTTTGCAGATGATTAAAAATTGGTTTGTGAGCCGATCAACAAGATCAGCTTCGTCCAGTTCTTCATCAAATGGACCACAAACCTTTCTGTCGGCCGACTTACAGGCTTCTTCAAGGGCATGCCAATCCTTAAAACCAAAAACGTGAGATGTGGTTGCCTGGCAAGCTGATAGCTGCTGGCGTGGGTAGAAACCATGCAGCTGTTTGGCGATACGTTTTGCGCGAGTAATGTTGCGCGGGATGACCGGTGTTAGTGAAATAGGCATAACGATGTTCTTCCTGAAAGTGGAGGCGCAAAACTCCCTGCTTGTTCACGCCCGATCAGGAATTGATCGTTGCTATCTGTTCAACACTTTGAAATCTTCGATGCTGTTTAGCTTCGCCCTGCAGGTGGCGCGGCTTCGATAGCCACGCAATAATCTTAGCCGAATTAAAAAACGGAATCAAACGCAATTTCGCGAACTCGGTCAATTGGGCGCATGTTTAGGCTGTCCAACAGTTGGGGGGTGTAAGTTCACCGACTTGCCCGGCAGTGCGGGCATTGGAGTAGCCAAATCCCATGACCAATGCTGCAGCTTGCTGTTTTCAATCAGTTCACTGAATTCCGCCTGGTACTCTTCGCCCACATCACCCGGATGAATGAACAACGCGGTGGGTGGATTCGTGTCAACAAGCTCAAATGACGCGAGCGGCTTGTTTCGCTTCATGTTGTAGCGCAGGCTCTTGATATAACTCCGGTGGTTCTCGTTCAGCCTGTCCATCAGCGTCTTTTCATTCAGGTCCCCAAAGGGGACCCAATTGCCATCAGTCACGACCAGGGCGATTTCTTCTATCGCCGCGAGGCCGCTACTGGCGACCCCAAACGTGGCCACCGCCATCAAGTGAGAAGAGTCAATGCCACCCCACAAAGCAATCTCATTCTCAAAGCGCTTTTTGATGCGCTTCATCAGATCTTCGGTCAGAGAAAATGAATAGTCAGGGGCCTGCTTCAGCACCAGCCTGAATCCGAAGCGGGCACTCTCGATCGACTTGACTTCACCAATCAGGATTCCAAGCTTGCGCTCAGATGCAGAACCGCGCAGCTTCGATAGCACCAGCTCACGCGCCGCAGCCAGCGAATCGCGCTTCTCAGGCGAGTAGGGAGCAGGAATGTAAACCGTATCCGCCAACGCACCCCCTTTGGCTTGCTTGCCCTGTAGTGCAAGCTGAAGGTGTTTGTAAACGGTTCCCCAGCTGCGACGACCACTCCAGGACGGGCGCCAGTGTGTGAGTTTCGCTTGATCCCAAAGGTAATGAAGCAGGGCGCGGATCGTCAGCTTCGTGCTGTCGGCCTTAGCCGAGTCATGCTCAATTTCTGTCGCTGCAGGAGGAGGGCGGGAGCCAGTTTTCTGCAATGCGAAGTCAAACCTGAGCGTTGTCAATCCTGTTTCGGCATCCTCTCTGATCGCCGAGCCCAAGACCTCGCCGTATCCAGACAACTCGGGCGGAGGGTCATAGCTCTCGCACTGGACATCGTGATCGGGCCCAGAGTCAGGCATACGCTTGACGAGATACTGTCCTGCAACCTTAGCGATATACATCGGCACACCGTCAGGTTTGCACCCACAAAGAGGCCGAGTTTTCGCCTGGTATGCGCGAGCAAGAATCGATTGAAGGGCAGGGCTTTCGACTGAAACCTCAGAGCCCTCGATGATCAGCGTGTTCATGTTCGCCCTTTCAGTAGTTGGTGACATACGGTTTTCCCAGATCCCAATTGCGCTTGAAATGAGTCAGATAGGTTCGCGCCAGCGCTGGGTCATCCCAAACCACCAGCACGTTTTCTGAATTTCTACGTTCCGCCGAAGAGCTGTAGTTAAAGCTGCCGGTTTGGACGTGCCTGCCGTCCACGATCACAACCTTGTCATGGTGGATAGCAAAAGCATCCACCAGGCGCACAGAAACGCCAGCACTGACAAGAGCTGACATCGCCGCCCGAGCCTTGGCAGCGCCCCCGCCCGATGTGTTGCTCTCTCCATCTGCCACAAGCTGCACGCGAATCCCTCTCTTGCTGGCCTTGGCCAATGCTTCCGCCACGGGCGCCGAAGTAAACGAATAGGCGAGCACGCTTATCTCTTGACGCGCTGCCTCGATTGTTTTGATCACCAACGCTTGCGCGCCCCCGCCCGGCGAGAAGGCGGCCTCGATGCGCGCTGGCTGAGAAGAAACAGAACCCGCAAAACCCACAAATACCGCAAATATCAAAGCGATTTTCTTAAATAGTCTAAAGGTTCTCTGATCGAAGAAAAAAATCCTATGAATTTCGTATAGCACTGCACGCATATGAATCCCTTGGTGTTAGAGTTGCACATTGTAAATACTAAACGATTGTGGTTACTAAATGAAGGCAACACAACCAGAAAGAAGGCAGCTGACAGGCGCGCAGAAGGCTTCTGTATACGTTGTTTACTCACTTCTTGGTCTTGCGCAAATCGCAGACCTCCACAGCACGGCCCTCGGACTCAATAACGGTCGTGTGGAGCTGAATCCGTTCGCAGAAATCGTTTCACATGCGCTGCCACCGCTCGCCGCGATAGCACTGCTCAAGGCGATAGCGGCAATGCTGTTCATAGCTCTTCTGCGGACCTGGGCCTCCCGCGAAGACGCCGCCGACTTCCACCCACATGTCTTCGTTGTTGGGTGCATCTGCTTGATCGCAACCGCAATCACAACGTGGAGTAACTACGCATGAGTGCAACCCAACGCCCCCAGAGGAAAAACACTGGCTTTTCGACGGCGCTGCAGGCCATGCTGAAGACGCAACCTATGCACGCGGATTCAAACGTCGCTTCCCAGGCGATACCGACAGCACGTCTTTCAAGCGCATTGCGTTTTCAGCACTACCAATGGCTGGTTCTCGAAAGGGATGACGGGACGATTTCAGCAATCGCAAAGCTGAAAGACGGAAGCACCGCAACGCCCGCAACCGATGAAGGCCACCCCTTGAGTTGGGAGTCTCTTCAGCAAGCGCTTGACTTCCTCCGGAGCTTGAATGTTTTCAATGTCCGGATTTCTGTTTTTTTATCCAAGAAAGGACCATCACTGTGAACGTCAAAAAACTTTCTGCACTGGCCTGCACTCTGCTCGTGGCCACCCTCGCGCGCGCAGATTGGGCAGAAGACCTGCACCAAAAATTTCCCGCCACTCGCGGAGCAACGATCGCTCCTGCATTCGCAGGCTTCAAGTCTGTAGTCAAAGGGCAGGAAATTGTGTTCGTCAGCGATGACCAGTCGATCATGATCAACGGCGACGTGATTGATTTGAAAACTAAAACGTCATTGACACAGGAACTGAGAGAGAAGAATCGTCCGAAGGCAGACCTCAAAAAACTTTCTTCCACGCCAGCCATCGAACTGAGCAAGGGCAAGAGCACAGTCCGCGTTTTCTCAGACCCCGACTGCCCCTTTTGCCAACAGCTAGAAAAATCGCTGGCGCAACTCGAAGGGGTGCGCGTGCTGATCTACCCCTATCCATTGGTAAGCATCCACCCCAATGCAGCGCGCATTTCAGAAAGCATCTGGTGCTCCGCCGACAAAGCCAAGGCCTGGAGGGACTACATGCTATTGGGCAAGAAGCCCAAGGAAGCCAAATGCGAGAACCCCATCGAGCGCGTGGCAGCAATCGGCAACGAGCTTCAAATTCAAGGCACACCAGCCCTGATCTTTGATGACGGCAGCATCGTCAGCGGCGCAATCTCTGTCGAGCAGATCCAGGCCCACATCCGCGCAGCACAAGGGGCGGCCAAATGAGCGGCGCATACCTTGTGTTTCACATCGCCATGGTCGCCATGGCGGCTACGGGTTACTTTTTGGGTAGCTCCGCCTCAGACATGGGCGTATTGGCCCCCGTGGTTGCATCCGCAGGCGCTGCCATGTTGGTTTACAGCGCAATCGCTGAAGGTCTTTTCTTGTTCTTCTTTGCGGCCAAAGCGCTGATCAGCAAATGGAAGCGCACAACTTGAAAGCCGCGAGCAAAGCAGCGCTATGCGCCCTGGCGGTCACATGCTCAGCCGGGTCCGTACACGCCCACTGTTTTGCTCAAGCCGCCAGCCGATTCTCAGTGTCCGCTGAACTGCTCCAGGCCATTGCATACGTGGAGAGTCATTTCCGACCAGAAGCTGTGAGCACAAACCGCGATGGTTCCATCAACTACGGAATGATGCAGATCCACGAGAGCAATCTCAGTTGGCTTGGGCACACGAAGGAAACGATCATGGAGCCCTGTGCGAACGTCATGGCGGGCGCAAGAGTGATGGCAGACATGATCAAGCGATACGGCATGACCTGGAGGGCGGTGGGGTCGTACAACGCCGGAACCTCGCCAGCGCTCGACGGCAGTCGGCAAGAGTATGTGGCGAAGGTGAGGGCAGCCTATGAATCGGGCGCTGCACCCGGAAAAAACCTCAGGCTCCTCGCAAACTCAAAGCAGAAAAGCAGCGCAACAACGGTTGCGGCTGCAAGCTCACAAATGGCGGTCTTTGAATGAAACGCATCATCATCCTCACCGTCCTTTGCCTTCTGCAGTGCGCCGTCGGCGCCGAAAACCTCGGACAGAAGGGAGAGGCATACATACCAGACCGCGACGGGCGCGATCAGTTCAAAGACATCATCCGAAAGAAGCAGCAAACCGGCGAAGTCGATAAGTTCTGGAACGATTTCAGAGATCGAAACATCGATGCGATCAAGAATCCCGCCCCCTTGGGAATCGCAAGCCGCTACACATACAAGGTTGAAGACTTTGCGCTGCGATTCACTTTCCCGCAGGACATCAAGGATGAAAAAAACCAAGTCCTTGTTAAGCGTGGGACTGTTGTTGAGCCCCTGAAGATTCAACCGCTCACCAGCGGACTCATTTTCATTGACGGGCGCGATCAGCGACAAGTTGACTATGCAATCGCACGAGGCAGAAAGCAGCCGCTGAAGATTGTTTTGACTGCAGGCTCCCCGTATGACCTGCGCGTGAAATACAAGGATCACGATTGGTGGGGCGGCACCAAAACCATTCCCTTTTACTTCGATCAGCGACGGATGATCATTGATCAACTCCAGAGGCTGTACGGGATCAACATTTCCACGGTCCCCGCAATGCTCTACCAGCGCGGCGACCGACTTGCCATCGAATTTGGAGTGAAGCCATGAAACGCTTCTTCGCAACCCTCTTGCTTTCTGTGGCCGCGACAGCCGCACTACCGCAGAAGCTTTGCAACGGCCAATTTCCCAACCTGATCACAGACCTTTGCTGGGACTGCATGTTTCCCGTGACGATAGCGGGGGGGATTTTGAACATTGGTGTGTCCGGCGATGACTACGACACCGGGGCGAGCAAATTTCCAATTTGCGCTTGTATCAACAACTTCAAAGTCGGGACGCCCATGAGCTTCTGGGAGCCCCGATACATGGTTGACACAACCAACAAGCCGGGCTGCATGCCTCTGCTTGCTGGAGTCGATATTTCCCCGCCCTACAACGCAAATGAGTACGGCGGAGAAAAAGCCACCACAAAACAGATCGGCGGCAGACAACGTGCTGCCTTTATGCACGTAAACGAGTACATCAACCCCGTGATGTCTGCGCTTGGTGTCGTAACCCAGTCGCCATGCCTGGACAACAGAAGTTTTGATGTTCCGTTTATTTCATGGGCCGACCCAACGTGGAATGACGACACGCTGAGCCTGATGCTCACCCCTTACGCATATCCGTTTGCTGGTATTGCCTCCATCGCCGCAGAAGGTCCGGATTCCATCGCCGCGACCTTTTCATTTCCACTGGCCTCCCTGTTCTGGGTTGCGGGCTCTTGGGGACCGATGTATCCGCTCACGGGTAACGCTCAGATGTCAAACACTCCCGAGCAAGTGGCGCACCTCATGATCGCCCGCCTGTTCGCAAAGCTTCATGCAGCAGGCACCCAGCAAAGCACTGCCGGTGATGACGCTCTCAAGAGTTGTGGAGCAATGGGATTTCCGCAGCTGATCATGGACAAGCGCCAATACAAAACGAATCGAGTGTTTCCATTCGCCGACAACATGTGTACCCCCATTGGAAGGCCTCTTCTCTTCCAAGAAAAGCTCGCCGCACGGCCCCATGACAAGGACTACGGCTATTTCGTCTTCCAGCGCAAAGACTGCTGCCAGCCATTCAACTGACATGAAAAAAATCATCCTCTGCCTATTGGCCTTCGCCCCAGTGTTCGCATCGGCGCAAATGGTTGAATCGATGCGAGCTAAAGACCCGTGGCGGCTTTATGTCTTCGTATCAACGAACATGCCCGCGCGCGCAGTCATTGCACTGGCCAAGGAGGCCGCAAGGACGAAGGCCACCATGGTTTTAAAAGGCTTTCCCAATGCAAGCACGATCAACGGCGCCCGCGAATACGCCGAGCAAATCAATCAGGCCTGCTGTGACAAAAAAGGGCCAGGCTGGATCGTGCATCCAAAGCTCTATGAGTCTTTCTCCATAAAGGCCGTCCCCGCATTTGTGCTCACTCAGACAGACGCGCCTCAGGACCTCCTGACTTCCACCGTAACCGGGGATATGGCCGTCTCCAACGCTTTGAAATTCTTCGCCCAAGAAAGCAAGAGCGAGCACATTCGCGCCGCCGCAACACGCATCTACGAAAAATCATTCAGAAACGACTAAAAACTAAACATTACGATTTAGTTCTATGATAAATTACGCCTCATGAACACAAGCAAGTTCCTACCTTCGTTTGCAGTTTTGTGTGCGCTCTTCAGCGCTTGCGCTGTCGCTGCGGACTTCTCAGAGCCCGCAAGGTTCGAGAAAAAAGAGCCGGTTGAGACGGGGCATGTTCGCTTGTCATCACCCGCTGGCCAATTCAGGTACGGCAAAGAAGTCGATGACCGCAAACCAACTGCCCCGATAGCCATTGGCCGCGCAACACGAGACGACTATCAGTTTTTCAGTTGGCAGGAAGAAGAAGCCCTCTGGTATGTACTGCAAGACCAGATCGAGCTGGAAAACCCTCCAAAGGCAAAGCGCATCAAGACCGCATTCAAGGCTCGCATTGACTGGCCGCGCGTTGTGATCAAAGGGCAAAACACAGTTTGTGTGCCCGAGCTGCCACAAGCCAAGGCCGATCAGTGGATGGACCACCTTGTTTGCACCGATGTGAAAGAGATCCTCGAATGAGCGATCAAGCCTACATCCCCAAGAGAGCGGGCGCAGGCGTCGCCTTTCTCGGCGTCGAACTCAAGGACGCCGCAATTGTCATCGCCTCTGTATTCGTCGGCATCTTTGCTGGTAGCGCCTTCGATCTAGGCAACTTCGGATACATCGGCATTCCCTTGCTGGGCTACTTCTGCAACAGGGTGTTCATCGAGTGGCAGTCCAGAAACCCTCGCGGGCTTGTGCGCCGGGCGCTCTACCAGTTGGGTGTTTCCGGCTACAGCAAGGCCTTGTCAAGCCAACAGATCGTATTCGTTGGAGACAACAACCCGACTTGCCCAGCGACGTTCAAGAAGTTCACACAGGAGTTGAAAGATGGATATCGCGAATCGGAATGAGTCAGTAACCGAGCTGAGGGCAAACAACAAGCGGCTGACCGTTGCCTTGGCCGCAGTCAGTGTTGGGTTGTTGTTGGTGGCCGGAAAGCTTTTCTTCCAGTCCGAGATTGTGTTGCTGAACACGCCCGGAATGCCCAGCCAGGCCGTCATCCAAAAGCAAAGCTTCGACAAGGCCTCCCAGGCAGCAACCTTGACCGCTGTAACAACAAATCTTGCCTCTATCACTCCTGCAAACGCTGAATATCAAAAGCGATTCCTGCAGATGTACTTCGCACCAGAGGCTTACACAAAGATCAATCAGGAGATTGATTTCTTGGTCGAGAAGATGAAAGTCGAGCGAGAGAACGGCTCCCGCTACTTCATTAGCAAGCGCTACGAATACGACCCCGCCCTCGATAAGCACTTTGTCATTGGTGAGCTGCATGTCGTCAATGCCGCCAAAGACACTTACGAAGACCACGTTTTTGAGTACCAGATCAAGGTGGAGAACTACCGGGTCTGGATTGTCGAAGCCAAGTCCTACAAAGGGGCAACGGCTCATAACTCCGAATGGGTGAAGGCGAATAGCAACAAATGAAACTCCTGAACAGACTCCTTTGGATTGCTCTTGCAGCATCCGCTGCCGCCGCATACGCGGATGGCGAAGCAGAACGCGCACCACGCTGGCGTGATCCTTCGGCGCCTGCAGCCGCACCCACGCCCGCACCCAAACCGAAAGCGCCCGCCATTTCGGAAGTTCGGCCAGAGTTGGCCGTCAAGAAAGCGCCCGCCAAGGAAATCAATCTCCCTGGAGTAATGAAGCTCGCAGGGGAGGATGTGGCCGCGCTAGATTTCAGCCGTGCCCGCCGCATCCAAATGAACAACGGTGGTGCTGTCGCCACCTACATTTCAAGCACCGAGCCCAATCGAATCCAGCTGCCATTCGTCAACCCCCGAGTGGTCAGTCTCAACTGCATTGACGTTGACCGCAGGCCTGAGAGCAACAACGTATACATCGCCGTCAAGCCCGATTGCGCAAAGGACAAGCCAATCCCGGTCTTCATCGAGCACCCGACTGGTCGCGGTCCTGTCCTGACCCTGCAGCTGATCCCCAAAGGGATCATCAGCCAAACCCTCATTGTTGATGACGTTGCCCCCGAGATTTCCGAAAGCCAGCTCAAGGCTCAGCGATCCAGCGAGTTCATCACCCAAACCCAAGCCCTGCTGGAAACAGTCGCGCAAGGCAGCGCACCTCAGGGCTATTCACTGGTTGAACTGCAGACTCCGCCAATCATCTTCAACGGCTTGATCGTCGAAGTGGAAAAGAAGTTGTCTAGCCGAGAAAACGACATCTTCATCTACCAAGTGTCCAACCCCGGACAGGGCACCGCCGTCCTGAAAGAAGCCGAGTTTGATGGCGACCTTGTTCAGGCGGTCTCCATTCATCCAACGCCCACACTCAAGCCCGGTCAAAAGACTCGCGTGATGGTCCTGGCACGTAAAGACCGCAAGGAGCAGTGATGATCGAAGACTTCAAGCAAAAGTGGGCACAAATGGACCCCAAGTGGAGGACGATCTTCATCTGCATTCTCGTCCTCGGTCCAGTCTTCATCTTCTTCCAGCACCAGAAGAACGCAGCCGCTAATGAGGCTGCCGAAAAGCGCCGACTCGAAAAAATTGAGGCAGACGCCAAGAAAGCCCCCGGTGAGTCAGTCAACTTCGCCGTTCTACCAACAAGCCCAAGGAATCAAGGTCTTGAGGATCTGGCAACGCAGGTTGAACAACTGCGTCAAGAACTCCAGGCAGCCACAAACGGCAGAGGCATGGCCACATCTGGGGCGGCAGTCGGAACAGCCGTCGCACCAGCGCAGTCTGTCGATCTTTCGGCGCCCATTGACACCAGAGCCGGTGCCGGTGGTTTGAAT
>Ga0255137_1000293_pt1 | contig 17116 bp, 11 predicted proteins | sample Law_Atlam_RepC_8_FD_188548 | JGI IMG/M metagenome (GOLD analysis project Ga0255137, IMG submission 188548) | Freshwater microbial communities from St. Lawrence River, New York, United States - Law_Atlam_RepC_8d | ecosystem: Environmental > Aquatic > Freshwater > River | place: USA: New York... | reverse complement strand
GTTCACGCTTACAACTCAAGCATCTCTCAAACTTACACTGTACAATTGAAAGCTAGCATTGCTGGTGGTTGTTCTGATTCAATCAGCAAGACTGTAACCATCAACCCGTTGCCAACTACTTGTAACTTCGATATCACTGGTAACAACAACGCTGCTAGAAACACTAAAATGGTATTCACACCAACCGGTGGTTCTACATCAGGTATCACTTACACTTGGTTAACTGGCGACGGTAACACTGTTAACTCAAACGGAACTGGTACTTCTTATAACTACAGCGCTCCTGGCAAATATTGTGTAACAATGATTGCTTCTAACGCTGCAGGTTGTGAGTGTTCAACTACTAAATGTGTAACCATGACTACTGACATCACTGATGCAGAAAGCATGAACAACGCAGTATCTGTTTACCCTAACCCTAACAGCGGTCTATTTAACGTGTCATTGTCTGCTGACATCAATAGCGAAATGACTGTTAAAGTATTCAACACTTTAGGCGAATTGGTTAAGACAGTGGTAGTGAACAACAACGCTACTGAAGTTAACATGACTGATTGTGCTGCTGGTGTATACATGGTTAAAGTTTACGCTGAAAACCAAGTTGCTACCAAAAAGATTACCATTACTAAGTAATCCATAGAACTTCAATAAAAAATCCCGTCTGATTTTCAGACGGGATTTTTTTTGTTATAAGGTCAAAAAAAAATTAAAAATGAAAAACTGATCGAGCCGCTTCTGAACTAGAGTCGGCAATAGTCATAACAGAGCAATTATAGATCTCTGAAAGTTTTTCAGCCATATAAGGTATATAAGCAGGTTCATTGCGCTTGCCTCTATAAGGTACTGGGGCCAAATACGGCGCATCGGTTTCTAATACCAGATGCTTCAAATCAATCTGTTTTAAGGTTTCTGTTAGATTGGTATTCTTAAATGTTACTACCCCACCTATGCCAAGTTTAAATCCAAGCTTAATAATTTCTTTGGCTTCCTCTAAAGAACCGCTAAAACAATGAAAAACACCTCTCGGTACTTGAGGCATTCGTTTTAGACAGTCAATGGCTAAATAGGTTGCACTACGGGTATGAATAGAAATACCTTTATCCAAGTCAACGGCCCATTGACATTGTTGAGTAAAAGCCTCAACTTGTTCTTGTTCAAAGGTTTTATCCCAATACAAATCCAAGCCGATTTCGCCTACACCACAATACGCATCTGGTGTGGCATACAACTCAGCTTTAATGGTCGATAATACAGTTTGGTAATCCGCCTGAACAGAACAAGGGTGTAAACCCATCATAGGGTGTGCTTGTTCAGGATAGGATTGATAGAGTGATTTGAGTGGCGCTATACTTGCTAAATCGATATTAGGCAATAGGATATGCTTTACACGGGCCTCTTTTGCTCTTTGCATAACCGCGTTGAGGTCTGTAGTAAACTCCTCTGCAAAGACATGGGCATGGGTATCAATAAATTCCATTACCAGCTTAACTTTTCTTTATTTAAAAAGGCTTGTATACCTTTTTTACAATCATTGGATGAACGCGCAACAGCATTAGCAGCCGCAGCCATTTGTAATTGATCAGTTAAGTTTTGACCTGGCAATTGCATTAATAACTGTTTAGTAGCTGCAACCGCCTCTATTGAGGTTTGTTTTACTAATCGCTGAGCAAATGATACGGTATGTGTATCTAAATCATTGGCTGCAACAACTTCTGTTATCAGACCCATTTGCAAGGCTTGTGCTGCAGAAATTACATCTCCTGTGAGCAGTAATCGTTTGGCATTGTTTTCGCCAATCTTAGGGCATAAAAAAACAGATACAATGGCTGGTATAAAACCAATTTTAACTTCAGTATAAGCAAATTGTGCTTGATCAGAGGCAATACAGAAATCACAGATACTGGCCAAACCGCAGCCACCTGCAAATGCAGGGCCTTGCACCTTGGCAATAGTTAATTTAGGAAAGGCATAAAGTGTTCTGAACATGGCCATTAAGGCAGTTGAATCCTTAAGGTTATCTTCGTAACTATTCTGTTGCAATTGTTGAAGATAAGCTAAATCTGCACCCGCACAAAATGCTTCACCAGCACCTTGAATGATTAAAACCTTACAAGCATCGTTGCTTGCTAAATCCAATAATGTTGTGTGTAATGCTTGAGCCATTTGATCGTCAAGAGCATTGCGCTTTTCAGGACGATTAAGGGTAATGGTTGCTATTCTATCTTGTATGTGTAAATCAATCATAACAAAAAAGGCGCATGTTGTATGCGCCTTTAAATTAGGGTTTAAAGATTATTCTTCAGACGCACCTGGCTTGGTACGTTTTTCTTTTGGCTTCATGAATAAGGTTTTGCCTTTAACAACAGCAGATACTTTCTTTAGCGTGGTATTCATAGCACCCATAACCGATTCTTCTATGCTGCTATCAACAGTTGCTTTTACATTTTCTAATGTCACATCGCCAATAGTTAAGCTGGCAATGATCAATACATTACTTGGCACTTTAGTACCGTTCTTAAGTTTGATGGTCTCACCTTCTGGATCGAAATCTTTCTTAGTGATGGCGCCATTTTCTAGTAATTGAATAGCCATATCTTCAGAAATTAAAATTTTTCTGCCTTTGATATCGTATTTCCAATTAACTGATTCTTTATCATTCACTGTACTAGGAATGTACAAATTACCATTTTCAGAAACTAAAGCGACACGTTTGTAGTCAGCCAATGAAACAGTGTCTACAGCAGGTGCTGTGGTTGTGCCTGTTCCAGCAGTTGTACCTGAACCAGTAGTACCATTGGTTTTGGTGCCATTGCTTTCTATTGGACCACCCTTAAGTGCGTTGTTATTAACGTTTTTAAAGCTCATTTCACCCTCTTCTGCATTCAGTGTACCATTCAATGCGGTTAAGGCTTCTAAACCAAAAACAAATGGCGTTCCACCGCTAATGATTTTAGCTGTTACTTCTGTGAAAGTGTTGCCTCTGTCTTTAGGACCGAATCTTAAAGTATTCAACTTAACCGTTGCATTTGGTTTCAAACGGTTGGCCATGATATCAGCTTGCGTAATGCCTGTTAATTGTTCAGGTTTCACTTGACCTTTGATCATTTGATTTTTCAACTCCATTAAGCTGATGCTGATGTCTTTGCCTGCCATCACCAAAGAATTGGTTGTGGTTTCTAATCCATTGGCAGCTGCATTCACTAAATAGTTAGCATCTTTCTTTTCAAGTTTAACAATGATTGGCTTAACGTTCACATTGTTGCCATCAGGACCATCTACCACTTTCATGTTTGGATCAAAGTTAACGTCAAGCGTTTTGATGGTGGTTCTTCTGTTTTCTTGGTGTTGTTCTTCTGTACAGTTCACTTTAACAGCGCCCTCACATTTACAATCGTTTACCAATTGTGATTCACCATATCCTTTTGCTAACAATCTTCTGGCATCAATACCTTTTCTTACAAGGTAGGCTACAGCACTGTCTGCTCTTCGTTGAGATAGGTCAATGTTGTAATCGTATGATGAACGACAGTCAGTGTGTGAACCTAACTCCATTCTTAACTTAGGATATTTCACCAATAAAGGTAAAATCTTTTCGTCAATGGTAGCAGCCGCATCTGGTCTGATATTAGCTTTGTCTAAGTCGTAATAGATAGGCACAGTCATGATAATGATTTGTGACTTCAAACAAAAATCTTGCTTCAATACGGTAGAATTTTTAATGCCTTTAGTGGTTCTTTGAACTGGTGTAGCATCAAAATAGTATAACTCTCTGTTATCACAGCTGATTTCGTAATTGGTCTTTTCTTTCAAACGGATTTTACCGTAGTAACCTTTATCATCGGTTTTGACAACAATCTTGGTTGAGTCTTTATCGTTGGTAATGGTCAATACAGAATTCTTCAATGGTTTTGACAAGTTGTGAGATTTGTCATTTGGCTCAGGCAAGCACTCATACACATACCCTTCTAATTCAATCACCAATGGTGAAATATTGAATTCCCAAATGTCGAAGTTTCCTTTACCACCTTGTCTGTTAGAAGTGAAGAAACCGTGGTCAGGGTTGGTGTTGTCGAAGGTCATACCGTAATCGTCACCACCACTGTTCAAAGGTGCTCTTAAGTTTTCTGGAGCAGTCCATTCGGTACCGCTGCCTTCAACCATGAAGATATCTAAACCGCCCATGCCTAAATGGCCATTAGAAGAGAAGTATAAGGCATTGGTATGCGGATTAACGCCAGGGAACATTTCATCTTTGGCCGTATTAACAGATTTTCCTAAGTTGAAAGGTTCGCCCCAAGACTTAGCTCTTTTGTTGTAAGTTACACACCAGATATCGTACCCACCTTCACCACCTTCGCGGTTACTAGAGAAATAAAGGGTATTACCATCGTTAGACAATGCTGGGTGACCATAGTCAAAAGAATCATCCACACAGAAACCTAACATTTGCTCTTCAGCCCATTGGGTTTCACTCATTTTAGCTTGGAACAATTTACAAGTCTTAGATTTACCATCAGAACCATTACATTGGGTGTAGTAAATCGTACTGTACTTTCTGTCAAAGACAGAAGAACCGTCGTTGTATTTGGTATTCACAGTACCTAAAACCAATTCAGGTGGTGACCACGTTTTAGCCGCATTTCTTTTTGAACCTTTTTTGGCTCTGATCAACCACAAATCAGAATAACTGTTACCAGTTAAACCGTATATTTTCTTTTTAGCAACACCACCCTCACGGTCAGTACTGAAATACAATACATCGTCCTTTTTGCTGGCAATCATTGGGCTATATTCCATGCCCTTGGTGTTAACTACTTTTAAGTTACTCACTTTGAAACGGCTGTTAGGCGCTTCTTTTTCCCAATTGTCTGCAGAGTCAATGGCTGCGATTTTCATCAATGCACGCTCATCGTTAGGCACTTGTTCTAAATATTTTTTGAAGTATTCTCTGGCTTCGCGACGAGAATCAGCGTTTTTACCACCAGATACTTTCATGCTCATCATACCGATTTGGTAGAGGGCTTCGGTATTTTTTGGATCTTTCTTTAATACTTTTTCGTAAGCTTTTAAGGCTTTTTCGTATTCATTGGCCATTCTGTAGCAATAAGCAGCTTCTTCTCTAGCCTTTGCTTGGTCTTCTTTAGCGGTTGGGCCTTTAACTTTTGGGCCTAAAATCGTGTAAAGGTCAGCTGCAATTTTGTATTGCATTCTGCTCTTTGCTTCATCTGCTTTAGACAAACTTGAACCTGCACAGCCAGTGAATAACATGGCTACAGACAAGATAGCAGCGCTAAAAAATAGGGTAAGTTTATTCATGTTTTATTTTGCCTTTTATACTTGTAAACATACAAACCTAAAGGAAATTAACTGATTTTACAAAAAATTTGAGGAGAAAAATGGCTGTTTTTTAAAATTGTTTTAAAAAAAACAAGGATCAATAATAAAACTTAATTGCCTGTTTTGTAGGCTTCTACTGCCAGTTTCACACTGCCATGTTGGGTCAAGAGCGACTGGGCTTGCTCATAGGCTAAGCCAGTTTGTTCCATTACCATTCGGGTACCGCGATCAATGAGTTTATTGTTTGACAATTGCATGTTGACCATTTTACTGCCTTGAACCTTGCCAATCTTGACCATAGCTGTGGTCGTTAACATGTTTAAAATCAATTTTTGAGCGGTTCCGGATTTCATTCTTGTACTGCCAGTTATGACCTCTGGACCAACTTCAACTTCTATTGGATATTGAGCTACGGCGCCAATTGGTGAAGCATTATTACAGCATATACAAGCCGTTTGAATGCCCAAGGCATTACAGGCTTCAAGACCACCTAATACGTAAGGGGTTTTACCGGAGGCTGATATTCCAACGACAATATCCTTCTGATTGATTTGATAGGCTTGTAAATCTTTTATGGCTTGCTGGGTGTCGTCTTCTGCAAATTCAACGGCTTTTCGAATGGCTGAGTCACCCCCTGCTATAATCCCAACTACCATTCCATGGGGCACGCCATAGGTTGGCGGACATTCACTGGCATCGAGTATACCCAAGCGCCCGCTGGTGCCTGCACCAATGTAGAATAGTCTTCCACCGGCATTGAATGAGGCAACAATGGCGTCTACTAAAACTTGAATTTGTGGCAATACTTGATTAACGGATTGCGCCACAGTTTGGTCTTCAGTATTGATGGCATTGAGGACCTCTGCGGTTGATAATTCGGATAAATCAGGGTATAGTGAATCTTTTTCTGTGCTGATCATGTCAACACAAAAGTAAGGATTTAAGGTTTAGAGTTTTACCCGTTTTACAAACAACAATCTTTGACTGTAATAGGCTTCATTGGAATGGGATACAATTACGCCAGATTGCACGGATGCATGGATAAAGAAAATGGTATCTGATTGCATATGTGTTACTATGCCAACGTGGCCAACGGTTTCCGTATTGGCTTGTCTGCCATTAAAGAAGATTAAGTCGCCTTTTCGGGCGTGGTTAAAACTGACGAACTGACCATTCGTGGCGATAGCGCCTGATGAATTGGGCAATGACACTCCAAATTGCTTAAATACGTGATTGACCAGGCCAGAACAATCAAAACATTGTGGTGGGTTAGCCCCATAACAATAGGGTTTTTTGAGGTATTGACTGGCCCATTGTATCAATGAATCTGTTTTAATAGAGTCATTCACAATGCCTGATTGAACAGTATTGAATGATTGATTTTCGGGTTGCACAAGCGTAGCGCTCAGCAACACAAAACAGAGTAAGGAAGCGGCAAAGACTTTGAAAGGTCTTTTTAGATTAATAACGGTATGTATCTTTCTTGAATGGACCATTCACTTCTACACCAATGTAGTCAGCTTGCTCTTTATCAAGTTTTTCAAGCTTAGCACCGATGTGAGCTAAGTGTAAAGCTGCCACTTTTTCGTCAAGGTGTTTAGGCAATACGTATACTTGTTTTTCGTATTTATCGCTGTTATTCCACAATTCTAATTGAGCCAATGTTTGGTTAGAGAATGAGTTACTCATTACAAATGATGGGTGACCCATTGCACAACCTAAATTCACCAATCTACCTTCAGCCAATACAATGATTTCTTTGCCGTCAACATTGTATACATCTACTTGTGGTTTGATGGTGTATTTGCTTGAACCGTAGTGGTTGTTTAACCAATTCATATCGATTTCATTGTCAAAGTGGCCAATGTTACAAACGATAGATTTATCGCGCATGGTTTTGAAATGACGTTCTTTAATGATGTTTACGTTACCAGTTGCAGTAACAAAGATATTTGCTCTGGTACATGCTTCGTCCATAGTCACCACTTCGAAACCATCCATAGCCGCTTGCAATGCACAGATTGGATCGATTTCAGTTACCAATACTCTACAACCTGCACCTCTTAATGATTCAGCTGAACCTTTACCAACGTCACCGTAACCAGCTACAACTGCTAATTTACCAGCCATCATGATGTCTGTTGCTCTTCTGATAGCGTCTACTAATGATTCTTTGCAACCGTATTTGTTATCAAATTTAGACTTGGTTACACTGTCGTTCACATTGATAGCCGGCATCAACAAAGTGCCTTTTTTCATGCGTTCGTATAATCTGTGAACACCAGTGGTGGTTTCTTCACTTAGCCCTTTAATACCTGCAGCTAATTGAGGATATACATCAAATACCATGTTGGTTAAATCACCACCATCGTCTAAGATCATGTTCAATGGTTGCTTGTCTGCACCAAAGAATAAAGTTTGTTCTATGCACCAGTCAAACTCTTCAGCAGTCATGCCTTTCCAAGCATATACTGAAATACCAGCAGCAGCAATTGCAGCAGCAGCATGGTCTTGAGTTGAGAAGATGTTACATGATGACCAAGTCACTTCTGCACCTAGTTCTACTAAGGTTTCTATCAACACAGCAGTTTGAATGGTCATGTGTAAGCAACCTGCAATGCGAGCACCAGCAAGTGGTTTGCTTTTGCCATATTCAGCTCTTAATGCCATCAAACCTGGCATTTCAGCCTCGGCTAATTTGATTTCTTTACGACCCCATTCAGCTAATGAGATGTCTTTTACTTTGTAAGGAATGTAAGCGTTTGTTTCTGTTGACATGGTATATAAAAAGTGTGGCAAATTTAAGACATTTTATCTTAAATTCCTTTGTTCAATTAAATATTATCAGTTATTAAACAGGCCTTAAGCCATACTTCTGCGTTTGAGTTCTTTCGAAATCAAACCGAGCTCTCTGCCTACTTGACCTTTTACTGAACTGTTTTCAGTGGCTCTTCGGCTTAAATAAGGCAACACTGCTTTGACTGGTCCGTAGGGTACGTATTTGGCAACGTTGTAACCGGCCTTTGCTAAATTGAAACTGATGTGGTCACTCATGCCTAATAACTGGGCAAAGAAAATATGGGGATGAAAGGCTGCAATATTGTGTTCTTCCATTAAATCCACCAAGTATTGTGAGCTTTCTTCATTGTGAGTCCCTGCACAGATGCTGATCCTTTGAATATTTTCAACACAGAGTTTTAGCGCTTGATTGTATTCATTATCGGTGTCGGCTTTGCTGACATGAATGGGACTGGTATAATTCATTTTTTGAGCTCTTTCGCGCTCTTTTTCCATATAGGCGCCTCTTACCAATTTAAACCCTAAGTAGTAATTGGTGTTGGCTAATACATTTTGGATGTGTTCTACCCTACCTGTTCTGTAACATTGTATGGTGTTGAATATAATGGCTTTTTCTTGGTTGAATTGCTGCATGGCTTCATAGGTTAAATCATCAATGATGTTTTGTATCCATGAATCTTCAGCATCAACGAATAGTCTGACGTTGTGGTCATAAGCTGCTTGACAAATCTTAAAAAAACGGCTTCTTACTTTTTCAAATTGGGCTTGCTCTTGAGTGCTTAAACTGTCTTTAGCATTGACTTTGCTGAGCAAATCCATACTGGCTATGCCGGTGGTTTTAAAGACAGAAAAAGGGATTTTGTTGGCGTCTTTGGCGGCTCTTACAATGGTGGCTATGATCTCTGCAGTGGTGGCGTCAAAGACTATCTCTGTTTCTTCCCCTTCGACTGAATAATCTAATATGGTGCCGACTTTATTGGCAGATAATTGCTGTATGGCTTGCTCACAATCTATTATGTTTTCGCCACCGCAAAACTGAGCGAATAAGGTTTTTTTGATGAGGGTTTTGATGGGCCTGATGACATTGATAAGCGAGGCCGCAATGCCTGGTCCGAATTTGATGAGCACAGGGTAATTGAAACTTTTAAACAATAGGCTGGCTTTTTTGAGTTCAGCGTTGTTTTTATGAGCAAAGGCAATTTCTGTATTGTGAAATGGAATAATGGGCATGGGCTACAAAATTATAATTACTTCCGATTAATCCCTTAACTTTTTTTTAAGATTTATATCATCAAAATGGAGGCGGACAACTGACCTCAAGCGGCGTCAATTTGATGGGATGCATAAACGACAAGGCATGGGCATGCAGGGCGATTGATTTGTTTTTAAGCGCTTGTGGGGCGCCGTATTTAATATCGCCTACTATCGGAAAACCAAAGGCTGATAACTGTGCTCTGATTTGGTGAAAGCGCCCTGTAATTGGCCATACCTTAATCAGTGTTTGATGCATTCTTTGTTCCACAACTTCATAGGCCAATTCTGATAGCTTGGCATTGGCTACTGGTTTGTCAAACACATCGGCCTTGAGGGTTTTAGCATTTTTTCGGAGATAATGAACCAAGGTGGCTTTATTCTGTTCCGGACATCCGTTGATTAAAGCCATGTAGGTTTTAGTGAGGCCATCTTCTCTGAACAATTCATTCATTTTAGACAAGCCTTTGCTGGTCTTTGCCAATACCACCAAGCCACTTACGGGGCGGTCAATTCTGTGGGTTACACCGCAAAACACATTACCTGGTTTGTGGTCTCTTTCCTTTAAAAACAATTTGGCCATTTCACTCAATGGCATATCTCCGGTATGATCTCCCTGCACCAATATCCCAGACGGTTTATTGACAATCAAAAAATGGTTGTCTTCATAGGCGATGTTGCTGGCGATATCAAATTTTGGACTCTGTTTCAAAATACTAAACCACAAAGGTAGTGAATTAGGGCTAAGTGCATGGCAAGTGAATTTATTTTGTGAAAGTGGGAGTGTTGCTTGTGTTTGGGGTGTTCTTCACCCCAAACAAGAATAGTGATCTCATCTGGTTGGTGTTGTACTCCTTTCAGTCGTGAGAACGCTTTGCTTAGTTTCTCCGCAGGTTTTACCTGCTAAGTGAGAAGAGTTCACCAACCAGATAAATTGGATAATAGATTTGAGAAATGCTGTATGGTTGGTGAACTTTTCTCACGAACGAAGTGAGTACAACACCAACCATATTATTCGCGCTTAGTTGATACAATAGAGCTTACTCGAGGGTGAAGAACACCCTCGAGACGAAATTAATTGAGTGAGGAAATGCATCCTTCACTGTATTGACAGATAAGGGGATGAAATGTGAATCCTCCTTCGCTGAAGCTTCGAAGGATAAAAGAAAAGAGAAAGTTAGTCTGGTCGCTTTCGCTATACCCTAGCCCCTATACCCTAAAACAGTGTGAGAGGAAGTGTGAAGGTGAATGTGAAGAACAAAAATCAAAGTTAATGTTTAGTGTGGGCTGTGTCCACCGAAGCCCGGAGTTGACTTAGTGAAGCCCTTCTTCGCCAAGGCTACGAAGGGCGAAGGTAGAGGCAATTGGCTAGATGTCGAACTTCACTAGATAAGCCTTTTATTTGCAAATGCTTTGCCGGATCCTGATTTTAAATATTTTTCAAAATCATAAGCTTTGTATTTCGAAGTAAATGAAAAATATGAAACCAATTCTATTGGTAATCTGGGTGAAGTATAAGAAACACTTCCACTTTTATGTCGTTTAAGTCTTTCTTCTATGTCTCCAGTGCAACCAGTATAATATGACCCATCGTTGCATTTGAGGATGTAAACATGCCACATGTTTTAAAATTATTTTAGTTTACATCTAAATTAATGCAAATAGAGTGAAGAACAAAAATCAAAGTTAATGTTTAGTGTGGGCTGTGTCCACCGAAGCCCGGAATTGACTTAGTGAAGCCCTTCTTCGCCAAGGCTACGAAGGGCGAAGGTGGGCAATACTGGGTTCGAACCAGTGACCCCTACCTTGTCGAGGTAGTGCTCTAAACCAGCTGAGCTAATTGCCCTTTCATTAAGGACTGCAAATATATTGTTTATACTCTTTAGGTCAATACGTGAATGCTGATTTGGAAATTTATTTCGAGAGTGTTACTCCTCACTATACCCTATAACAGTGTGAGTGGAAGTGTGAAGGTGAATGTGAGTCCGAATGTGAAGAGAAATGCCAGAGGAGATGATCGCATTCGCTCTCATTCTCGCTCTCCTTTTTGTGGGCCCTCTTGGGATCGAACCAAGTACCCCCTGATTATGAGTCAGATGCTCTAACCGAATGAGCTAAGGGCCCTAGAAGGGCTGCAAATTTAGAAAAATACTTTGAAACGACAAACTCTTATTCAATTCAATTCCCAAGGAAATGATTCGTTAAAAAATCACATCAATCAATTGGTTCAACAACCCATCTGATTTGATAACACCGTCTTTGTATTTTTCTTTGCGATCAAAAACACCGTTTGGCAAATAATACTTCCAAGTACCATCTTTAAGACCCTTGTTGTATTTGCCCTTGGTCTTGATCACACCATTGTCATAATACTCTACAAAAATACCATCCATAACACTGCCGTCCATCTCTACCGCTTGCTTAGGCAAACCATTCTCATAGTATATGGTATTCATATTGGCCTGAAAATGTTGAATCAAAAACAAATCCATGGCTGTTAAGGTATCTGTTTCAGACATTGTGGTATCAACAACCGCTACAGGGGCTTGCCATTGTGCAAACTGAGCACCAAAAACAGTGCGCATTCTATCGCCATCACCAGACAATCCTAAACCCACATGATCGAAGCATCTAACATAAGGCTGATTGGCTTGAGTGCTTTTCCATTTTTCAGGGCTTAATATGCCTTTAAAGTTAGCGAAGTGATGGTTTGGACTTACATAAGCCAATACACTTGTTTGTTCTGCAAATTGAGTTCTAAATGCTCTATAAGCCGCTTTGTTTGATAATGTCTTTTGAGCATTGAAATCATCAATCGTTAACAATAGGGTTTTAGGATCATCGCTCATCACAACATAGTCGCCAATGATGGTATAATATGGCTTCTCAATTTTTGAAAACAGTTCTCCCATAAAGGCCTTAAACAAACCCTTAATTTCAAGGTAATGGATATCGTAACCATTGTAGGCAATATCAGTAAATCTGATAGGCGTTCTGCGCCTGATTTGTTGTTCAATATAGGCCAGTTCTTGCTTAGCCAAGGCAATGTCTTTAGCCTTAATTGCCACTATGCTTTTTACTTTATTGCCAATCAAAACATCGGTTTCATATTGGGCTATGGCCAACTCTGAACCCATCCAATCAAACATGTTCTTTTGCACATTGATTTTAAGCAATTTCTCAATCTTTTTAATCGACGCTTCTTGTTGCTTTAAATCTTTGCCATTGGTTTGTAATGACTTCATGAAATTCCCATAAAAGGTATTGAAATCATTAAAGCCTAAACTCACAAAAAACGAAGCCCTTTCAGAGAATATTTTTTCGGCATCCGTATTCGCTTTTCCTGAAACAGATAAGGCTTGCATATAGGAACTCAAACTATCATTCACCATGCTGTAACCATCGGCTAAAATCAAATCGTTCTGCATAGAACAATCCAACCCTGAAAAATACATGCCATCCATTAAGGATTGAATACCTGAAGCATCATCCATATAAATGCCTAAGAACTGATGAAAGGTTTTGTAATTGATAAACACTCGGCACAAACCATCGGCTGAAGTCAATTGATTAACCTCAGTAAAGCGCGCATCCATGCCAACTTGTTGCTCCGGCATACTAGCGGTCTCAATCACATGATCAATCAAGGTTTTGCTGTAAGAGCATACCATATAATTTTTAATGTAAATGATAGACAATACATCTCGGGTTTTAGGGTCTAAAAACTCATTCACTTGAAGCCCTTTATAAGTTCTAACAGTATGAACATAATCAAACTGCTTAATAATGCTGGTCAAAGACGCCTTGATCATGTTGGATTTAGAAGCCTCTTGCATGTCTGCATAGTACACAAAGTCAAAATCTTTTGGTTTGGTCATGTGCGCAGAGATCAATAAATGTTTTTGTCCCAATAAGGCAAACACTTGTTGATTGCTTTGAATGACTTCGTCGAGCATATCTGCATTCTGAGTAATCTCTTCAAAGGGTGGAAAAGACTTCATGCCCTGCCACATATTGCTTGAGCTAAACGTTTGCCAATTGCCAACAGGATCTTCAGTTTCAACCACCATAACGGCATCATTTGGAATCAAATAATAACCGTCTACAAATTTATTAGGCGACCATTTCAACCATAAATAATACCCCCCAATTATGGCGGCAATTAAAATTAAGATGACTATGAGTTTCTTCATGTTTATGCTTTAAGTGCTTGTAATTCTTTCCAAACAAATCCGAATAATTCCCCAACATAAGCCTCAGAGAAATCAAATTTCATATTAGCGGCTTCATAGAGTTCAGGAATGGTTTTGGTATAGCCTAATGCCAACATGTCTTTGTAAGCTTGTATACCTTTGGCCTTATCTGCCAATACATTGCGCCATACCGCTATAGCCCCCAATTGAGCAAAGCCATATTCGATATAGTAAAATGGCACCTCATACAAGTGCAATTGTTTTTGCCAAGCATTGGCTAAATAATGTTCATATCCTGAGTAGTCGCAGACACCTGTGTCAAAACGTTTGGTAATGCTTAACCAGGCCTCTGTGCGTTCTTGTTGATTGTGTTTAGGATGAGTATACAACCAGTGTTGATAGGCATCGATGGTGGCAATCCATGGAAGCGTTGCTATAACGCCTTCTAACTGTTCAATTTTAGCGCGCTTTAAATCATTGGCATCATCAAAAAAAGCATCCCAGGCTTGCATACTCATCAATTCCATTGACATACTTGCCACCTCTGCCACTTCCATAGGGGCATTTTTAAAGGCATTCAAGCTCAAATGTTCACTTAAAAAAGAGTGCATGGCATGACCACCCTCGTGGACCATCGTTTCAACATCTCTGAGACTTCCAGCGGCATTCATAAAAATAAATGGAATGCCAGATTCCGCTAACGGATAATTATAACCACCTGGCGCCTTGCCTAAACGGCTTTCCAAATCTAAAAATCCTTTTTGTCCCATTAATGTCAAATTCTCTGCAAATCCATGGTCTAACTGATCAAAACATTGGATGGTTTTTTCCAACAATTCTTTACCTGTTGTAAAGGGTTTTAGCGGCTCTCTTTGTTGCGCATCAACTGATAAATCATAAGGCTTCAACACCTCATAGCCCAATGTTTTTAAACGCTCGGTTTCTAATTGCTTGCAAAGCGGCACAACCACCTTTTCAATGGCATTGTGAAAACTAAAACAATCTTCAATTGAATAGTCAAAACGGCCCATAGCCTGGTGCATGTAGTCCCTGAAATTATCAAACCCTGCATTGAGGGCCACTTTGTGCCTTATGGCTATTAATTGATCAAACAATAGATTCAATTCTTCGCGCTTATCATACCTACAGGCTTGAATGGTTTCATAAGCAGATTGACGAATGGTTCTATCTGTTGATTTTAAAAAATTAGCCGCTTGTTGTAAGGTTAAAGTTTCACCATTAAACACCACAGACATTGCGCCTGTAATACTGCCATATTTTTGAGACAAGGTTTGAAGTTCCGCTTGCAAAGGCACGTTTTCTTCGCGGTACAATGCAATGGCGTTTTGAATCGCTCTAAAATAAATGCGGTAATCTGCACTTTGGTTCAAGTCTTTTAGAAACGGACATTGGTTAATTTTTTTGTTCAGTAAATCCTCGTAAGGGGCAATATTCGGTTGAATGAGGTTCACAAAATCCACATATGCTTGCTCCAATTCTGGGTTGCTGGTATCGCAAGTCATCTTGATATAGCGCCATGCTAAATCTTCACTCACCATGCTCTCCAGTTCACTCAGCTGCTTTAAAAATTGCTCGAAATCTGCAGTAGTTTGAATATTAAAATCAAGCAGCGCCTTGTAATATGGCTCTAATGATGCCCAATCGCTGATACGAAAATCAAGCGGTAAGTATTGTCTGTTTTTGCTCATGCGTATAAATCGGAATGAAGGGAATTTCCCTATCCAAACTTACTGCATTCACACATGGCATAAAAGCCTTTGTATACACAGGCTGTCTAATAAATTAGTTAGTCATTGATTCTATCAATAATAAGTCACCTGAACTGAATTGCACTTCCACTATTCCAGTGCTAGCCACTTTGTTTGAACTGCTGGTAGAATAAGGGTATTCAAGGGTGGCATCGGTCAATGACCATAGCAAATTTGTACTGCTTAAACCTAGTACTTTATTCAAGGGAATTAATGAAATGTTTTGACCTTGTTCGAAGTGTTTTTTAAAGCCACTTTTGATCAGATAAATTTTAGAATAATCATCCAACATGACCGCATTGATTTGATGTTGGTAGCGTGCTAAAATACCAATATTATTGAGGTAATGATCGCTGCGATGACCAGTAGCCCAAACAATGTTAACGGCTTTAAAACCTTTCGCTATTAGCCATTCTATACCCTTTTCTAAATCAGATAAATTTTGATCAGGGGTATGAATGATTTGTGTATCCGGATTGGATTTATTGCGAATGTCTTCTATGGTCTGATGATCGAAATCGCCCAAAACCACATGGTACTGTATGCCCAACTCAATCACTCGGTCTAAAGCGCCATCGAGTACCATAACCATAGGACTCCAATCCATTGCTTGTTGAAGCAATGACCACGAACAAGCTTCACCATTGGCAATAATCAATGCAGGTTCTTGAGCATCTCTTACAACGTGGTGAGAAGACATCTTAACGGCTAACGGTAAAGGATTTTACAATGTTTCCAGAAGCGCAATTGATTTGCAAAATATAAGTGGCATTTGGCATGCCAGTTACATCAAACTGAAAGGACTGTGCATCGAAGTCAGATTCAAACATAACTTGACCTTGCAGATTCAAAACTTGATAGCGGCCTTTTTGGAATCCCTCTGCTAATTGTACTGTTAACTGCTCTGAAGCAGGCACAGGATAGACATTGGCCCAATCGATTTGAACAGTCTCTATACTACTTACAGCAGCGTTATTAATTTGACCCTTGAAAACCCCTCTACCATGGGTAAAAAAGTAAATGTCTTTTTGGTTTTTATGGATCTGAATACAACTCACAACAGTTGAGGGAATGCGTGTATCTTTCACCCATGTTTTACCGCCATCTTCAGTGATGTACAAACCGTAATCTGTACCAGCAAATAAGGTCAGTGCAGGACTTAATGGATCGCATTCTATCCAGTTAACTGGTAAACCCTTTGGCAAATTACCAGAGATATTTTTAAACACCGGCGTACCAAATACATTTGACACCAAATACACACGACCTGAATCTGAGATGTTATTTAGGGCTATGTAGATTTGATTTCTGACCCCTGGCATTGGCTTTATAGAACCTATAAAAGACGATCTCAATATTGGTGGCATAGATAATCTTAAATCTTTAGCTGTAGAATTGGCATTCAATGCAGAATCACAAACCAATAAAGCGCCACTACTACCCCCTGAAAAAATAGCAGGATTGGCATCATTAGTGGTAGCTGCACAGAATAATCTACCGGTTGATACTTTGCCTTTTTGCACAAAATTGTAGCCGCCATCAACACTAAAATACATAAAGGTATTTGATGGAAAGACTAAATGATCGCCATTAAAGAAACTCACATAATAGGGGTGAATAAACCACTTGGTATCATTGGTCGGCAAATTACTAGTGATTGGTTGAAATGCTCTATAAACTTCACCATTCTGAGTAGATACATACTTTACACTTGAATTGTTAGCATGATAAAAACAGTAACCCCCATCGCCTCCAAATATTGAACCA
>Ga0255137_1000292_pt1 | contig 17127 bp, 10 predicted proteins | sample Law_Atlam_RepC_8_FD_188548 | JGI IMG/M metagenome (GOLD analysis project Ga0255137, IMG submission 188548) | Freshwater microbial communities from St. Lawrence River, New York, United States - Law_Atlam_RepC_8d | ecosystem: Environmental > Aquatic > Freshwater > River | place: USA: New York... | reverse complement strand
TGGAAGTGAAACTCATGCGGCCTCCTGAACGCCTGGCTTGCCGCGCTGCTTGAGGGCCGCGCGCACGCGCAAGCGCCCCACCACCCCGGTCGGGAAGTAATACACCGACAGCACGAACAACAAGCCCAGCCACAGCAGCCAGCGGTCAGGCGATAACAAAGCCGACAACAAAGGCCAGGCCGCAGCCGCCTCGCTGGCCAGACGCAACAGGTCTTGCAAATAGCTTTGCGCCAGCAAGAACAGCACCGAGCCAATCGCCGCGCCGTAGACCGTGCCCATGCCGCCGATCACCACGATCAACAGCACATCCATCATGATTTCAAAGCTCAGCGAGGTGTCTGGCCCGTTGTAACGCAGCCAAAGTGCCAGCATGGCCCCGGCCACACAGGCAAACAAGGCCGACAGCACGCTCGACAGCGTGCGGTACACCACCACGCGGTAGCCAATGGCCTCCGCACGGAACTCGTTTTCGCGGATAGCCTGCAGCACCCGGCCAAACGGCGAGTTGACGATGCGCAGCATGGCCAGCAGCATGCCCAAAGCCAGCACGAAGAGCAGGTAATAGCACAGCAAACGCCCGTCAAGGGACACGCCTAAAAATGGCTCCTCGCTGAACTCGGTGCTGGGCAACAAGACCTCAGGCAGCTTGAAGCTCAGGCCGTCCTCGCCGCCAGTGAAGTCGGACAGCTGCGAGGCCAGCGTCTGGAAGGCTGCCGCCACCGCCAGCGTGATCATGGCGAAAAAGATGGCCCGCACCCGCAGCGAAAACAGGCCAATGGCCAGCGAGAGCGCGAGCGTCAGGCCCAGCGACAGCGCAAAGCCCAAGCCAATGGCACCCCAGGTCGGCCCCCAGGTGTTGGACGAGATGGCGATGCCATAAGCCCCGATGCCAAAGAACATGGTGTGAGCAAAACTCACGATGCCGGTGTAGCCCAGCAGCAAATCAAAGCCGACCACCAGCACCACAAAAATCAGCACCTTGGCTGCGACCGACAAGGCTTTGACGCCAGGAAACAAAAACGGAGCAAAGGCCAGGCCCAGCAAAATCAAAACCAGCACCGCTGCGAGTAAACGGCTGCGCGGCTGGTCGTTGGAAATCAAACGGTTCAACATGTCCAGCCCTTCAGCGGTTGGCCACGGGGTAGACCCCCTGCGGACGCCACAACAAAATCGCTGCCATCAGCGCAATGTTCGAAAATAGCGCCACCTTGGGCGCCAGAAAACCGGTGTAGTTGGCCATCAGGCCCACCAGCAAGGCCCCAATCAGCGCCCCACCTGTGGAGCCCAGCCCACCGATGATGATGACGATGAAGATCAGCACGTTGACCTGCGCGCCCATCTGCGGCACCACGTTTTGCTGGTACAGGCCCCACATGACGCCGCCCAAACCCGCCAGCGCACTGCCCACCACGAACACGCCCACAAACAGGCGGCGGATGCGGTAGCCGAGCGACTCGACCATCTCGCGGTCTTGCACGCCCGCGCGAATGAGCAGGCCGATCTTGGTGCGGCCCAGCACCCACATCTGTGCGGCAAAAACAGCCAGCCCCACAGCCACGGCCAGCAGGCGGTACTTTTCAATTGCCGCATCGCCCCAGAGCACCGAGCCACGCATGGCTTCAGGCAAAGGCAAAGCAATCTGCAGCGGCCCCCAGATGACCTTGATGAGTTCTTCGCCAATGATCATGCCGCCCATGGTGATCAGGATCTGCTTGAGGTGCTGGCCATACACAGGCCGCACGATGAAGCGCTCAAACGCCAGGCCCACGGCAGCGGCCACGGCCATGGCGATGAACATGGCGGGCAGCACCGCCACCATGTTGCGCCACCACTCGCCCGAGCCCGTCCAGTCGCCCATGACGCCCAGCACGCTGGTGGCCACAAAAGCGCCCAGCGCGATGAACAGGCCGTGGCCGAAGTTCAGCACGTCCATCAGGCCAAACACCAGCGTCAAGCCCGAGGCCATGATGAAAATGATCATGCCCATGGCCAGACCGGCCACGGTCAGCGTGAGCCAGGTGGAGCCCGAGCCGATCAAGGGAAAGGCCAACAAGGCCAGCACCGGCACCAGCAGCAAAGGACGCATGTCCACATCTTGAAATAACTTCATAAAGCCAGCCCCAACAAGGATTGCTGCAAAGCCGCGTCTTCGGCCAGCGCCTGCATGCGGCCTGCGTGCACCACGCGGCCGTTGTCCATCACGGCCACGGAGTCGCCCAGTTGCTTCGCAAAGTGGATGTTTTGCTCCACCAGCAAAATCGTCACGCCACTGGCCTTGAGTTGCTGAAAAGCGTCGATCATGTTCTGGATGATGGCCGGGGCCAGGCCCTTGCTGGGCTCGTCGATGATCAGCAGATCGCGCGGCTCCACAATGGCCCGCGACACGGCCAGCATCTGCTTTTGTCCGCCAGACAATTTGCCCGCCGGGTGGTTCCAGAACTTTTCGACTGCCGGGAAGAGTTTGAAAATCCACTGCAGCCGCGCTTCGTCCATCTGCGCCGCGTGCTTGGCGCTGCGAGCGGCCAGCAGCATGTTCTCCTTGACCGTCAGATCGGAAAAGATGCCCATGTTTTCAGGCACATAGGCGATGTTCTTTTGCGCAATCGCGGGCGTGTTCAGCGCCGTGATGTCTTCGCCGCCAAAGCTGATGCGCCCCTGTGAGGCCTGCCACAGACCCATGATGGTGCGCAGCGTGGTGGTCTTGCCTGCGCCATTGCGCCCCAAGAGCATGGTCAGCTCGCCACGCGGCACGACCAAGTCCACGCCGTGCAGGATGTGGTAAGCCCCGATGTGCGTGTGCACGCCTTCGAGCGTCAGCAAATTCTTGTCCATGTTTGGCGCGTTCATGCGGCCTCCCTGGCTTTGCCCAAGTAGGCCTCTTGCACGATGGGCGACGCGATCACCTCGTTCGGCTCGCCATCGGCCACCAAAGCGCCGTTGTGCAGCACGATGATGCGGTCGGCCAGCTCGCGGACCACGTCCATCTTGTGCTCGACCAGCAAGATGGTTTTGGTCTTGTCTTTTTTGAGCTGCCGGATCAGGTCCAGGATCACCGGCGCTTCGTCGTGGCTCATGCCCGCCGTGGGCTCGTCGAACATGTAGACCGAAGGCTCCAGTGCCATCAAGAGCGCCACTTCCAGCTTGCGCTGGTCGCCGTGCGGCAAGCTGGACACCGGGGCATCCTGCTGCGCGGTCATCGACACGGATTGCAGAATGTCCAAAGCCCGGTTGGTCAAAGCCGCGTGGTCGCTCCAGATGCTCCACAGGTTCAAACCGCGGCGGTGGGCACCCTCTTTCATGGCCTGCACGGCCAGGCGCACGTTCTCCAGCACCGACAGGTTCGGAAACAAATTGGTCAGCTGAAACGCCCGGCCCAGGCCAGCACGGGTGCGTGCCGAAGCGGGCAAGCCGGTCAGCTCGCGCCCGTTCAAGTGCACCGTGCCATCGGTCGCAGGCAACTGCCCCGAGATCAGGTTGAAGTAAGTGGTTTTGCCTGCCCCGTTGGGGCCAACGATGGCGGTCAGCGTGCCGGGTTCAAAGCGGCACGAGACCGCATTGACCGCCACATGACCGCCAAACCGCACGGTCAGGTTTTGGGTTTCAAGCATGAGATCAATTCAAAAATGGGCGAACCCGCCAGTGCGAATGAAAGTGATTTTTGTAGGTCGGCGGCTTCAGCCCCGACAAGCGCCTTCGCTTGGGCACCATGTCGGGGCTAAAGCCACCGACCTACAGGACACCCGATCAGCGTTTGTTGCGGATGGGCACGTTCATTTCTTCGGGCTTGATCTCGCGGATCAGCTCGGGCACGCCCCAGGCGAACGCTGGATCGACCTTGATCTTGAAGTGGTACATGCTCTGCATGGCCTGGTGGTCTTCCTTGCGGAAGGTCATCTTGCCCTTGGGCGTGTCAAAGCTCATGCCTTCCATGGTGCTGATGAGCTTGTTGGTGTTGGTATCACCGTTGGTCTTTTTCAGCGCCGTCACCAAAGCCATCGCAGCCGAGAAGCCACCGGCGGTGAAGAAGTCAGGTGGCGATTTGAACTGCTGGTAGTGCGAGGCCACCATGGCGTCGTTCACAGGGTTCTTGGGCATGCCGAAGTAATAGTAAGCCGCGCCCTCCATGCCGGGGAACTGCTTGTAGGCCACCATGGCGGGCAGGATGTTGCCGCCCGTGGCGATCTCGATGCCGTAGCGCTTCAAGTCCATGTCGGCGATCTTGAACGGGTTGCCGCCAGCCCAGATGATGAAGATGATCTTGCGGCCGGGTTGGCCCTTGAGCTTGTCGATCATGCGCTGGGCACCGGCGGTGAAGTCGGTGGTGGCGGGCGGCAAGTACTCCTCGTGCACGATCTTGGCCTTCTTGATCGCGTCCTTGTAGGCCTTGACACCATCACGGCCAAAGGCCGAATCCTGCGCCATGGTGACGATGCTCACGCCTTCCTTGTCAACCGCTACGGCGTTGGCAATCGCGTCCTGGCTGCTGTTGCGGCCGGTGCGGAAGATGTATTTGTTCCATTTCTCGCCCGTGATCGAGTCGGCCACAGCCGGCTCGACCAGCAAAATCTTTTTGTACTCTTCGGCCACGGGCAGCATGGCCAGCGCCACAGGCGAGCCCGTGGGGCCGACGGCCAAGTCCACCTTGTCGTCGCCATAAGCGGCGGCCAGCAGGTTCTTGCCCAAGTCGGGCTTGCCTTGGTCGTCCTTTTCAATGACCACCAGCTTGCGCCCTGCAACCTCCATGGTGCCGCCCGTGGCATAGCTCAAGCCCATCATGAGCCCGGTCTGGGTTTGCTTGCCATAGGCTTCCAGCGGGCCGGTTTTGCTGTAAATGTGGGCGATCTTGATGTCTTTGCCCTGCGCCATGGCGGCGGGCATCAAGGCACTGGACACGGCCAATGCGGCCAGAGAAATGAGGTGTCGACGGAACATGGAGGTCTCCTGTTGGAATGGACTGACGGTTGTCACCCTGTGCGTTTGCACAACTTATGCCAAGCACGCACCGCTATCAGGCACACGCCAAGTCCTTGTCGGCATTGAACTTTTCATGAGTACCCGATTGGTCGAGATGGAGTGTATTTTTAAAAGACAGTTCAGATGACCAATAAAAATACAATTGTCTGAAATTCAGACAAATCAAGCAAGGCGCTGGTACAGCTTGGCACGGGACACGCCCAACATTTTGGCCGCTGCCACTTTGTTGCCGCCGGTCAAGGCCAGGGCCTTGGCCACAGCCGAACGCTCCAAAGCCTGCACCTGTTCCGACAAAGGCTGCAGCGGTGTGTCGTCGGCCTCCACGATCTCGCCCTTCAGTGAACGCATGCCCACATCGGCAGGCACAGGTGATATCTGGCTGAGCCCCGATTCACGCAGCACCCACTCAACCTCGGCGACATCCATGACGCCGGTTTCGCTGCGCAGCAAAAGCTGTTCGATCACGTTGCGCAACTCGCGCACATTGCCGCGCCAATGCTGGGCCGACAACAAGGCCACCGCCTGTGCACTGAATTCCGGGTGCGGCAAGTCGCTGCGCAAAGCCAGATCTTCGGCCAAGACCTCCAGCAAAGCAGGAATGTCGCTGGCGCGCTCACGCAAAGGCGGCACCCGCAAAGGCAACACATTCAAGCGGTAAAACAAGTCTTCCCGAAACTGGCCAGCCTGCACCAGCTTGGGCAAATCGCGCGAGGTGGCCGCAATCACACGGGCATCAAAAGGCACCAGGCGGTTGGAACCCAAAGGTTCGATTTCACCCTCTTGCAAGGCACGCAAGAGCTTGGCCTGCAAAGCCAAGGGCATGTCCCCAATCTCATCGAGAAACAAGGTGCCCCCATCTGCCAGCCTGAATTTGCCATCCCGCCCCTTGCGGTCAGCCCCGGTGTAAGCGCCAGGGGCCACACCAAAAAACTCGGCTTCGAGCAAAGTCTCTGGCACAGCGGCAATGTTCACGCTCACCAAGGGGCCTTTGGCACGCGGCGACGCGGCATGGATCGCGTGGGCCAGCAACTCCTTGCCTGTGCCCGTTTCGCCCAACAGCAACACCGGGCTGCTGGACTGAGCCGCCCTTCTGGCTTGGCGCTTGAGCGCCACCACGGGCGCACTGGCACCAATGAAGCTGGCAAAACTGTGCCGCGCCTGGCGCAAACCCAATCCCGCACGCCGCTGAACCGCCAAGGCGTCGCGGGCTTCGTCCAATTCGCGCTGCATCAAGGAAAACTTGGCCAAGAACGGCTGCAAATTTGACTGCGCCTGGTCAAACAACACCACACCCAAAGCCCCAATCACCTGACCGGCATCGTCACGCAGCGGAAATCGACTGACCACAAAGGTCCCCGCCTTGTTGGTCAGCAGGTCGATCAGAATGGGTTTTCCGGTCTCCAACACACGCTGCATCTGCGTGTTTTGAATCACCTCGCCCACAGGCTGGCCCACAAAGTCCTGCTCGCTGGCAAAGCCCAAGGCGGGCAGATAACGGCGGTACTGGTCGTTGATCCAGACCACACAGCCCGAGCGGTCCACCAGCAGCATGCCCTCGCTGGCATGGGCAAAAACATCGAACAATGATTTGGCCGCCAAGTTCAAAATGCTCTGGGCATCTCTGGGCAAACCCGTCAAATCAGAATCTACAGATAAAGGCATCCCACGATCTTAACGAGGCGCAGGAGCAGGTCTTCGTGGGAGCGAGCCCCTGCTCGCGAATGTGTGGTCTGGCTCGGGCGTTTGTGCCGCACCACCATTCGGCCGCAGGGGCAGCCTCCCACAAACACCGCTGTGCTGCCTTGGGGCAGCCTCCCACAGAAATGACAAACAGGCGGGGCTTCAGGTGCTGGCCGCGTGCGAGACCCGGGGGCGGCTGACGTCGTACCCAAACCAGCGGTTCGAGATGGTTTTGAAGTTTTTGTCTTTCACCAGACTTTGCACCGCCTGCGTCAAGCGGTTTTCCATCTCTTTGTGGCCTTTGGGCACCGCAAGCCCTACGCGAATGGGCGATGCAAAAGGCACCCCCACTTTCAGAGGCAGACCATCGCGGTCGATGAAATACTCGGCAATCAGGTTCTCTTCCAACACCGCATCGATTTTGCGATCGGCCAGGGCCTTGAAGGCGTCTTCGATCCGCTCGAACGCATGCACCGCCTTACCCAAAGCCCCACGGGCCTGGTCTTCAATACCGGTATTGGCCAAAACACCCAATTTTTTGCCCACAAAGTCGTCCAGGCTCAGAAAATCCCGGTCGTCGTCTTCATGCAAGACGCTTACCAACTGGATCGTGGCGTAAGACCGCACAAAATCAAAATAACGGCGATTCTCTGGCGTGACCAGCAGCTGGTTGCCGATGAAAGCGATCTCACCGTTTTGCAGCTTGGTGCGCAGATGCGTCAAGGTGTCCATCACCGGTTCAAGCTCGTAGCCTGCCACCTCCAGCAAGGCTTTGACCACTTCCACATCAAAACCGGTCAAGCGGCCATCGGGCTGAACAAAACTGTAAGGCTGATAGCGGGCAATGAAGCCCACCTTCATGCGGGGCTTGCTGTCTTGTGCCAGTGCTGCAGGCACGGCGCCAGCCACAAGCGCAGACAAGGCCCATTGCAAACACGCCCGGCGTCCCTCTGCCTGAACCCCATTCAACTGACGGGTGCGATTCTCAATCATGAAAAGCCCCCTCAAAACAATGACGCAGTTCATGCCCCACATAGTTGAAGCCCGTCACCTCCGGCGTGACCACGGTGCACTCGCGGCGTTTGATGTTCCAGTATGCACAAGCCATCGGGCGCGAAGTCAGGCTGATCGGGACCCCCGTGATGCGCGAACAGAACTCATACCCATCCTTGCGGGCCAAGAGTTTGACCTTGGGCTCGTTGAGCATGCGTTGATCTGGCGGCAAAGGCTCAAACCGCATGCGGTCCACCAGGGGCGGGCGAAAACGCTTGACGAAAGCAGCATCGGGCATGTCGTTGACATCGACCGACTGAGCTTGCGCCATTGGACTGGCGACCAGCACAGCCATCAGACCCACAATCCATGACTCGAACCCACCGATCATGCTGGCTCTCCGCCACTCAGACACAAAAGGAACAATCGCCCCACTTGAGAATGGGTGGTGCGCCCCGTGGTCACGATGGTGCATGTGGACTGGGCGCGAGACCAATACACACACCCCTCTTGCCAGACAGCAAAACCATCGTGCTCCTGGATTTGTGCGCAATGGTCAGCGGCCTCCGGCTTGACCACCCACTGAACCACCGGCTGCACGATTTTGTGACGGTCGATGGCTGGCGGCGCCACAAGCGAAAAATCAAGCAGCGCGTCGCGCGACTGAGCCCACCCCCATGTGGATGCCAAGCCCAATACCAGACACGCCAAGCGTTTCATGCGATCAATGCCATAAAAATGCGTATTTTATGCCTCAATCACTAAAACGAAAAAGTGAATAGAAGTCGCCTCTTTTGAGGGATATCTGAAGACCTTACAGTAAAAAAATGCTCAATCTCTCAGAGAGGTCACGCCCAGCTGCAAACCAGGCCTGTCGCGCACCACCTTGAGTGGCACCATGCAAATATCAACCCCACTCAAAGTGGATGGCTGGCAATCGCAATCCTCTGGCGTGAGCGAAGAACATTCGTTGCGACTTTCAAGCTCTGGCTTGGATGTTGTCACTGCTGTCGCAGAAGAACCAGACGAACGCAAATAGCTTTGTACTGTCGATTCGGCTGGAATCACCAGAGGTTGTACAGGATTGCCACCAGCTTGCGCCAAGATGCTGGCTGTAAACACCTCATCCATCAACTCATAATTTCCTGCGAGGCCGCCATTGGAACCATTGGCGAGGCTGTAGCGCACCGTCACGTTTTTGTTGCTGCCTGCACTGGCACTGTCAAAGCTTGCCATCGCCACAGCCTGCAGCATCTCGGCACCGACCAGACCCGACAGACTTCCTGCAGACGCCTCTGCCTGGGTCGTGCCGTCTTGCGTCTTGTTGGCCACCCGGGTGCCCGACACGCTCAGCAACTTGGGCGTGATACGGGCCGTCGTGGTCGCAGTGGTTAAGGCCAGGCTGTAATTGTCCGCATCAGGCCCCGCAAGTTGCAGCCCAGCAAATGTAACCGTCTGAGCGGTTACCTGACCTGTGCCGTCTCGCGCCACATCCTTGGATGCAAACTGCCCCGCCCCCCAATTCAAAGACACCGACTCTCCAGTGAGAACACCAGTCATGTCCAGTGTGCCGCTGGCCGCACGTGTGCCGTCATACGTTTTATTCTGAGCAGATGCTTCAACATAGAGTTCAAGCGGCAAAATTTTGGCCTGTGTTGTGAAGCTACCGGAAGACAAGTCATAGTTCCCTGCTTGCGGCCCCCCAAGGGTCAAACCGCTCACAGTTACCATCCTGTCGAGCACTTGACCACCGCCATCCCGTAAAACATTCTTACTGTCAAACAAAGCGCTGGAGGCCTGGAAAGACACCACATCTCCAGCCACGACACCAGAGCCACTCAAATCACCCAATGTCGCCAGACGCGTACCGTCGTACACCTTGTCAGCCACAGCGCCTGCGGCTTGCAGAGTTTTGGGGTTGATCGTGCTGGTCTGATTGCCTTGCAACGTCAGGCTGTAATTTCCACCACTGTTGCCGTCGTTCAAAGTCACCGAGTTCAATGTGACCGTTTTATCTGACAACACCGTACCATTGCCAGCACGAGATACATTCTTGTCCGCGAATACCAGCTGTGCAGCGGTCACCCGATCGCCCGGCACCAATTGAAGGCTCAAAGCATCCAGATCGGCTTGGGTCACTGCGTAACTCGTGCTACCGTCATAAGTCTTGACCACACTCCCGGCAGTCAAAATCACAGACCTGGTATCAATGCGGCCATCACTGCCACTCAGCTGCGTCGCAATCGAGTAATTGGCGCTGTCTGCACCGCTCAGCGACAAGCCAGTCAGGGTGTAGCCCTGCGTGCCAGCATTTTTACCCACGAAACTGCCACCACTGGAAGAGGCCGAGACCTGATCGCCACTCATGGCGTTGGTGATATCCACGCTGCGACCAGCCAAAGCCATGCTGCCATCGTAGGTCTTGGTCACGCCGGAAGCCTCCAGAGTCACGGCTTTCGGGTCAATCGTCAGCACACCGCCATTGACCACACGGCCATTGAAATTGGTGCCCGAAGGCGGCAGCGTGTTGCTGGCGTCGTAGGTGTAGTTGCCAGCATTGACAAAACCGCCCGTCGAGATTTTTCCTGTCGTATCCACCAGGGTCGAGAAAGTGACCGATGTTCCAGTCGCATCCGTCGCCTGCCAGCGGCCATCGGGTAGCCTGCTCACTGTCAGGTCCACCAAGCTGCTGGAGCAGTTGGACGTCAGACAATACTGGGCCGTTACCGTGCTGGCACTCAAACCGGCATTGGCAGCCGTCAAGACACCATAGGTTTCCGTCTTGCCTGCAATGGTGATCAATAGCTTGTCTGCAGGCACCACCGTCAGATCACCCTTCTGAACCGTGACCGTGTAGTTGCCGTTCAGCGCTGTCGGGGTGGTGCTCAAGCCAAACGCCTCTGTGTAGGTGCCTGCGACAGGCGTCTGGCTGGCTGGCAGGTAGGTGCGCGTGCCGATCCCGGTCAATGCACTGGCCGCGTTCTCGCCATTGACAAAGCCGGTGTAGCTCAAACCATTGTCGGTCGCTTGGCTGGCGTTCATCGTCACAAAAGCAGCTGAATCATTGACCTTGACCACCAGGGGAGCCGGCGTGATCTTGCCCACATTGCCACTCGCCGTCGTTGGCAGCTCGTAGTTGCTCAGCAAAGTGCCCGCTGCTGCCGTGAAATGCGATGACGACAAAACAGCTGAAACCGCACCAGTGCCAATGTTGTCAGACACATTCTTGCTGCTGTAACTCGCTGCAGTTTGCGACACCGTGGCACCCTCACCCGCCACCCAGCCCGTGACTGCGAAATTGGCATTGACCAGATTGGACGCCGCAGTGGTGCCGTCATAGACTTTTTCAACAGTCCCGGTCAATGCCGCAGAGAGCGTGGCTTTGTCAATCGTGGCCGTGGTGGTTTTGGCACCCGTGGTGATCAGGTTGTAGTTACTCCAGTCGCCTGTGCCATTGGTTTTGGTCAATGCCGTCACGTCGGCCACGGTGACCGTCTTGTTGACGTCGGCATTTTTGTCCGAAAACGTACCACTGCCGCTGATGAACAAAGTCTCCGTTCCGACGCCCGTGTTGATCGAACCTGCGGTGATTGTCGCTGCATCACTGCCGTCATAGACCTTGTTCGCTGCAGTGATACTCGTCAGACTCACATCCTTTTTGGCAATGTTCGCCGTGGTAGCCATGGACCCGGTGGTGGTCAGGTTGTAGTTGCCCCAATCGCCTGTGCCGTTGGTTTTGGTCAACGCGGTCACATCGGCCACGGTGACCGTTTTTCCATCGGCCGCGTTCTTGTTCGAGAACGTGCCGCTGCCGCTGATCAACAAAGTCTCAGACCCCACGCCCGTGCTGATGTTGCCTGCCGTGATTGTGGCCGCATCATTGCCGTCGTAGGCCTTGTTGGCGGCCGTGATGCTCGCCAGACTGACATCCTTTTTGGTAATGTTGGCCGTGGTGGTCATGGCCCCGGTGGTGGTCAGGTTGTAGTTGTTCCAGTCGCCCGTGCCATTGGTTTTGGTGAGGGCCGTCACATCGGCCACCGTCACGGTTTTTCCATCTGCAGCGTTCTTGTCCGAGAACGTGCCGCTGCCGTTGATCAGCAAAGTCTCTGTACCGACGCCTGTGCTGATCGAACCTGCGGTGATCGCGGCCGCATCGCTGCCGTCATAAGTCTTGTTGGCGGCCGTGATGTTCGCCAGGCTGACATCTTTTTTGTTGACGCTCAGTGTCCCGGATGTATAGGTGGTGACGTAACCCAAGGCGCTCTTGCCCGCAACACTCTCGCTGGCGCTCAGTGTGTAAGTCCCTGCATTCACTGCATTTTGAGCTGTACCACCCCAAGCCGCCGAAGACAAGGCACTCGAGAGGGTGTCGCCGTTTTTGAGACCCGTCGCGCCTGACTCCGTGAAGCCATTTCCACCAATAAAAGCGGCACCGTCGTATGTTTTGCTGGCATTGCTGACGTTGATCGAGAGCGTCGGCGCTTCGCGATAGATCGCATAGACGCCTGTGCCCAATGCACTCGTGTAGTTGCTTGCAAGTTCGTCACTGTTATAGCGATTGTTGCCCGCGACAATACCCAAACCTGCACTGCCAGCCAGCGAACCCGTGTACAAAGTCGCACGCCCACCAGTGCCGACGCTCACAGCGCCACTGCCGGAAAAGCTGATGTCTCCACCGCTCGCCGTGCCTGCCGAAATGGCTTTGCCCGATGTCATGACAATTGCGCTGCTGGTGGCGTTGGTCGTTCCCAAACTTTGCGTCACTGTCAGGTGGCCATCTGCAGCCAAATTGACTGTCCCGTCTGTCAATGCGACGGCATTAGCGATGGTCAAATCACTGCCCACGCCCGTGATGCTGGCGGAAAGACTGCCGACACCGGAGATACTGTTCGCAATGATTGTGTCCGCCGAACGCACATAACTCAAGTTGGCGTTGTTGCTGAGCGTGACTGCGCCCGCACCCAACGTGCCTGTGGTGCCCGCATTACCCACTTGGAGCGTTCCACCACTCACCACCGTGGTGCCGCCATAGCTGTTATCTGCAGACAAAACAGTGGTTCCGGTACCTTGTTGAATCAGCCCACCACTGCCACTGATCACATTGGCGATTGTCAAAGCGTTTGAACGATTAAAAATCAGGCTGGCATTGTTAACCACAGCACCCGAACCCAATGCACCACTGCTTCCTCCATCACCAATTTGCAAGGCACCGGCACTGATGGTGGTCGTGCCCGTGTAAGTGTTGGCGCCAGTCAAAACAGTGGTTCCCGTACCCTCTTGCGTCAAATTACCTGCACCACTGATGGCATTGGCAACGGTCCATGTGTCCGATCTTTTGAATGACAAGTTCGCGCCACTGGCGACGCTGACAGTGCCTGCCCCCAAAGTTCCCGTTGTTCCTGAATGACCGATCTGAAGTCCACCCGAACTGATGGTCGTTGTACCCGAGTAGCTGTTGGTACCGGTAAGAATGGTTGTCCCAGTCCCAATCTGGCTGATCTGCCCCACACCACTGATGTTTTGAGAAATTTCCAGCGTATTGGAACGCTTGAAACTCAGTGCTGCCCCTACCGAAATAGCGCCGCCCACACCCAATGTGCCTGTGGTTCCGCCATTACCTACCTGCAGCATGCCGCCATTGGCCGTGGTGCCTCCGGTGTATGTGTTTTCACCGGTCAGTGTCAGCGTACCCGCACCAGTACCTCCTCTTTTTCGTAGCATGCCCGTGCCCCCGATCACACCGGAAATCGTTCCCGACGAAGGGTTCTCCACTTGCAACTCACCACCCACTGTGATATTTCCTGCTGCAACCAAAGAAGTGCCAGAGCCAGTTCCACTGGATGTCAACGTTGCAATGTTAAGCGCTGTAATCGTTGACGAAGCATTACTGATATTGATGGCGGCACCAGAACTGGTGGTGTTTTCACCTGCGATATTGATATTGCCCGTATAACCAGCAACGTTCGCAGACATCGCGGCAGCACCGCTGATTTCAACACCGTTACCTGTTGTACCTGCACCAAAAATATTGATGTTATTTTTGGCCGTAATGGCACGACCATCGGCCAATCTGACGCCCGCTGTACCGGAAGTGGATTTGCCTGTTCCGCGTGTGATGACGCCCGTGACGGCATCAATGCTGCCCGATCCTAGGGTGGCGCCCTGCGTACCACCTGTACCGGTGGCCGCAGTCCCGGCACCCGTTGCCATCCCCGCGCCGGTATTGTCGATGGTGATGTTGCGGCCTGAAATATCAGTTGAAGTGGTTTGTGTGCCATTGACCAGCGTGCTGGTGAGCTGGTTGTTCAAAACAATGCTGCCTTGATTCGATTGAATCAGCACGTCACCAGATGTGGATTTGAGCGACATGTTGCCGTTCAGGGCACCCGCCCCTGCATTTGATGCTGCAGCCCAGTCAGCAAAATTACCAGCCGAATTCGCATAAATGGCAGTGGCCGCTGCGTTATTGGTTTCCGCTTGCAAGACAATGTTGCCGCTTGCGCTGACTTGGACGCCCGACGCAATGGAGACAGCATTGCTGGTGTTGCTTGTCGAAGCACGGTTGTTACCCCGCAAGGTGATGTTACCCGTCGCCGTCAAGCTAGGCGATTGAGGCCCCCAACCGCTTTGCGCAAAAGAAAGGCCAGAGCCGCTGCCAGTACCTTGCACACTGCCTTCGATGGCAATGTTGCCACTGGCATTGACCGTCAAAACCCCTGGGTACCGCTGGACCACCACACCCGCACCACTCGACCCCGACGTGGTATTGGCCACACCCGAGACCGTGAGGTTCTTTGTGGTCCAAGTGTTGTTGGGGGCGGTTTGAATGTAGACCCCAGTCCCGTTGTTCGTGACACCATCAAGCAGCACATCCATACCGGTAGCGTTGATGTTGGTGTCCCAGATTTGAACGGCCGATGTATTCAGGCCAGTACCTGTTTGACCCAAGATACTCAGTCCACCTAGGCTGGAGGTGTTTTGGCTGGCGTTGATGACGCCGCGAACAAATACAGGAGCATTCACACCAGCCGCTTTCTGGCCAAGGGTCACCCGCCCAATCGCGTTGATGGTTGCCGTATTAGTGCTTGCGCCAATACGTATGCCGTTACCTCCCGCTGTATTCGTGTTTGAACCTTTCAGCGTGGTGATGCCAGTCCCTTGGTTTTCAAGCCTGACCGATGCACCATCCCACACCATCACACCCGCACCAAAATTGCCTTGCGCATTGCTAACACCAGTGATGTTGCTGTCGGTGTTGCCCGCGGCTTTGAAGGTGACTGCGCCGCTCATGTAGACGCCGTTGACACCGAATGAGTTGCCAGCAGCAACCGTGTGCGTGCCAGTAACCTGGTAGTTATCGGCGATGATGCCCGACCCGGTGTTGAACACCACGCCACTACGACTGTTGTTGGTGACACCGTAGGTGTAGGTGGGTCCTGTTTGAACGCCAGAGGTATCCTTTGACGTACCCGTCAAGGTCACTTGACCACCGTTGGCGTCAATCACGTTGTTGAGCGTGATGCCTTTGCTGCTGGTGCCTTCGACACCGCCGTTGGCTGTCATGACGACATCCAGCTTGCCGTTTGAGGTGGTGTCTGCAGCAGCCCGACCGATGCGCTGGTTCACGGTGATGCCGTTGTCGGCCAGCAAGGTCAGGCTGGCGTTGTTGCTGCCTGATTTAACAATGGCGGCATTGACCAAGATATTGCCATCACCTGCAGTCGCCGTTCCCGCGCCGGTGCCTGCTGTGTCTGTGTACCCTGGCTGGTTCACTTGCGTTCCCGCAGTGGTACTGACCGTCACGCTGGTGCCTGCATTGAGCGCCGTGGCAATGTCGCTGGCCTTGATTTTGGAGTAGCCTGACGTGGCCGCTATGGCATCACCGGTGATGTCGATGTTGTCAGGGTCGAGCAACCAATCCTTGGCGATCACTTGCGCACTATCGACATTCAAAACGTGACCTGAAGTTTCGACAAAACCACCCATACTTCGCAACCTGGCAGCACTCACATCGGTGCTGGCTGCCAAGGTGCCCGTCTCTTCATCCCGCCCGATGACGATGTCCCAGCCCTTGCGTGCTTGGCCCTTGTCGTCCGTGCCCGTGCTGTTGGCCGTGATGCTGCCGTCCACCTTGATCGTGCCACCGTCGGCCAGCAGGTGGACTGCACCGCCCTGCTCTCCCGTCGTGTCGATGCGCCCGCTTTGCAATATTTGCGCCGCCGCCCGGTTCAGGGCCAGCGCCTGCATGTACACCTGCCCGCCCTCCGACACGATGGCGCCGCTGTTTTTAACGCTGGCGTTGATGTCGCCCGCCGTCAGCTCCAGCTTGATGCGGCCACTGCCCGTGACCGGCACCTTGATCGTCTCTGCCGCGCCCAAGGCCACACCGCCCTTGGGCGCGATGATCTTGCCCTCGTTGCTCACGCTCGCACCCAGCAAGGCCACATAGCCGCCCGGTGAGACTTCGATCGTGCCTTGGTTGACCACCCCGGCTGTGCTGCCGTTGCGCTCGTACACCATATTGCCCGCCATGAAGTTGGCGTCGGTGATGCCCAAGGTCGATGCCGTGAAACTGCCCGCATTGACGCTGCCGTCTTTGCCAAACAGCACGCCGTTGGGGTTGACCAAAATCACATGGCCATTGGCCTGCAGCTGGCCAAAGATTTGGCTGGGGCTTTGGCCCACCACGCGGTTGAGCAGCACCGCTTGTGCGTTGGGTTGCACCACGTTCACTTTGGCACTGGCACCGATGTCAAAGCTTTGCCAGTTGATGGCCGCACGCTGTGTGGATTGGGTAATGTTGAGCTGGTTGGCGCTTTGGGCCAAGCTGGCCGCGCCTTGCACCACAGTGCCGCCGGTGGGCAGCGCATTGGCGGCGGGCTGCGCCCAAGCCAAGCCCACAAACACCTGCGACAACACCAAGGCCCCAATGAACACACCCGCCGAGGCCAACACCGAAGCGCCAAAAGCAGAGCGGCCAAAGGCTGACTCACCCGAGGACTTGCCTTGGCTGCAGGCGTGCTCACCCACCGCGACCAGGCAGCTCAAGCGTTCTGAGAAAACAGTTTTAAAGCAGTTTGCGTTCATCGGAGATTCGACATCAACAAGCGCCAACCCAGCCCTTGGTCAGCCCGAACGCCTTGATATATAGACAAATTTGCCAACTCAGCGCGTTTTTTGTTGATTCTAGGATGAAACCGCCAAAAATGCAAACTATATTGTGATTTTGATTCGAAAAATCACTATTAAATTCATTTAAAACTGTTAATTCAATTAATTCAACAAAGTCAAATTAAAGAAGCGAATCCCATGGATACCCGATTCCGCGGGTATCACAAAGAGGGGGCACCTCCGACTTGATCGGGGGTCTATGCCTTCGGCGGTCATGGATACCCGCATTCGCGGGTATGACAAATATGAGACGGGTATGACTAATACGAAACAGGTGCGACAAATACGGTACGGATAAGACGCAACAAA
>Ga0255137_1000287_pt1 | contig 17261 bp, 20 predicted proteins | sample Law_Atlam_RepC_8_FD_188548 | JGI IMG/M metagenome (GOLD analysis project Ga0255137, IMG submission 188548) | Freshwater microbial communities from St. Lawrence River, New York, United States - Law_Atlam_RepC_8d | ecosystem: Environmental > Aquatic > Freshwater > River | place: USA: New York... | reverse complement strand
GCCCCTACAAATGTGCCTGCAGCATGCGCCAAAAACGGCATAATAAAACGCCAAACAGGAAAGGTTTTAATCGCTCTATTGATATCCTCCACCTTGGTCATGTCATAACCCTTAATAGGGAACAAGGCACTGTTCAATTCAATAATACCCATATTCACTGCACCACCAATCATTAAAGCCAAGATGGTAATGAATGCCATTTTTACTCTTTCCATGGATGCGAAGATAGGAAATGAGAGTGAGAATGAGAGCGTAGAGCGGGAGCATTATATTTCACACTCGGACTCACACTTGCCCTCACACTTAATTCTGTCTCGAGGGTGTTCTTCACCCTCGAGTGATTTTTTTTAAAATTCACTAAGTGCGAATAATATGGTTGGTGTTGTACTCACTTCATTCGTGAGAAAAGTTCACCAACCATGAGTGATTATTTATTATAAGACAATAGGCTGGTTGGTGAACTATTCTCACTTAGCTGCAAAGGCAAGCTAAGTACAACACCAACCAGATGATATCACGATACACGTTTGGTGTGAAGAACACACCAAACACAATAACCATTAACAAATCACCATAAAAAAACCCTCACTTGCGCGAGGGTTTTACCTAATATTAAACTGTTATGAAAACGGTTTAAAGCAATTATTTCAATCTGAATCTTAAAGATACGCCAATGGCTTTGGCAGCGCTTGAACGACCTGATTCTGAAATGAAGTTTAACAATTTGTTGCTGCTTGCATCAAATACACAATACAAAGTTTTTTCGTCGTCAAATCTTTGATCGCCGCCTCTTAAACGGTCTTCGTTGTTTTTACGAGCTGCTGCAACTTGTTGGTACTCCAATTTGTATTTGTAAGTCAATACTTTGGTTTTGTTTTCAACTACAGCGTAAACATCTTTAGGACCAACGCCTAAAGTTGTGTTAACATCATCAATACTCATACCTGATTTAAGGTTGTAAATTTTTGATGGAATTGTACAATAGTTAGTTAATACTTTAGTGTCTTTGCAACTGTATAAAGTCACTAGTAATAAAGCGAATATGGTTTTTAATGTGAAATTTTTCATGTTTTTAAAATAATGTGAAATGTTATGAGGATTATTTACCTAAAATTTTTGGGAAGATTTTTTTCTTGCCAGTTTCTTCTGTGTCATTAGCTGTGTTGGCTTTTGCTTTAAGGTTATTTGCACCTTTAGCAGAATTGCTGCTATTGTTATTGCCACCTTTGCCTCCATCCATGTTAATGTTTAAATTCACATTAGCTGATTTTGATAATTTTTCAATAATGTCGCAGTTAGAACAACCTTTGTCATCTTTCTTGCCACCATCTGCAGGAACACATTTAGAGTTACATTCTGATACAGCTTGGTTAGGATTAAAGTTAGGGTTTTTGATGTAATTACAAGGGCAGTATTCGCATGAGCCATCGCTCACAATCGCATCAGGATTGTAGTTGATACTCATTGGGTCTGTGCAACCTCTTAAGCCTTTTTCAGTGCAAAGATCACTTACTTTTTCTACATCATTTAAAAGTCTTTCTAAGTCTTTTTTACCAGCGTTGGTTACCATAGATTGTAATTTACCTTCTTTGTAAACCAAATAGGCATCACTTTCTTCAACCATTTGAGGTTTACCGTTTGTTAAACCATCATATTTATTTGATTGAGCAGGTAAGTTTAGTTTTGCAGGCACTTTGTATTTGTATTGGTGTACTTCACATAAATTGCCACCAGTAAAGATGTCAAAAGGGTACTGATTGCCTAAAGTTTGTTTAACTTGTTCTTTGTTTGAACCTACAGTTAATTTAGAAAGTTCGCTGGCTGACACATAATTTGGTACAGTCACAGACATGTTTTTACATCCAACAAGCATTACTATGCTGGCTAGGACGATGGTTTGTGTAATGATTCTTTTCATACGTTGATAATTGATTGTTGTGATGCTACAAATCTAGTTTTTTTTATTTATAAAAGACAATTTAAATTAAATTTTAAATACCTTACAATCAGTTATATAGCACTTTAAAATAGTTGTTAAAACGAGTGTTAAGTATAATTATTAATTACAAGAACTTACTTTTGTTAGAATGAAAACCATCATCCTATTATTAGTAGCAGTTTTTGGCATTCAATTACAAGCTCAAAAAGTATTTTCTGTGCAATATGCGCATCAAGCAGATGTTAAAGTATATACAGCAAAGTACGAGCACCAAGCCGATTTAAAAGTGTATAAAGTAAAGTATGACCACCAGGCAGGCGATAACAATGGCAAATGGTTTTTTACAGATTACGCCCACCAAGCTAAAAAGAAAATTTTCTTTGTAGACTATGAGCACCAAGCCGATCTCAAAATCTTTTTTGTAGACTACGAACACCAAGCCGGCTGGGTCAATGCCGCCAAGAAGCATTTGTTGTATTAGGCGATTGGTTAATAGTTATTAGTTAATGGTTATTGGTTAATTGGAATCGTTAATTGTCCCAAGTCTGTTCTTCACCTTCTAGTAATTTATAGAGAATAATGATTGTATACATTGAATACTTTTTTTGAAAAATGAGTTAAAAACTAGTTATTAGTGTTATAATAGTATATCAAAATGGAATCAGCTATTAGAGAAAGCATTCATAAATTAGACTTGAAATTTCTTGATTATTTAAGAGGTTTCAACAAAACAATCAATAAACTATCGGGTATAATATTTTCAATATTAATAATCGCATTTTTCTTTTTTATTTATTATACCTGGTATTTAGGTTGGCTTGTGTCAATAGTAATGTCATTAATAGCTATAGCAATCTCTTATAATATATTACATAGCCTTTTTATTCAATCACACGAAGAAGCGTATGAAAAAGAATATTCAACAAATGTTATTAATAAACTACTAAATGATATAGACTTAAAAATAAACTGGATATCAAAAGATAAATTGACTAAAAGTGAAATCAACACAAGTAAGCTTTTTCCGTCAACTTTTACAAAAATCAAAATGGGAAGAATTTTAAATGGATCTCATAATAATCAACCATTTATATTCACTCAACTGGAGATAAAATCAAGAAGTCAGAAAAGAGACACACTTATTTTCAATGGCTTTTATTATAAATTTGATTTGGATTTTGATGAGTTTTTTATTTTGGATGTTGTTGAAGACCGGTCATTTGGTATAGATTTTTTTCAAAAAATTAATCTTGCTAGGCCTGCTTTAATCAAATTTGAAAATGAAATTTTTGAGAAAAAATATGCTGTCTATTCTAACAATACAAAGTTTGCAAGTTCCTTTCTGTCTCAAGCTTTCATTGAAGAATTATTGAAGTTAAATGACATGCTAGAAACTACTATTTATTTCAGTATTAGAATGGGATCGTTGCACATTGCCATGCCTAACAAATTGGAAAAGTTATTTCAAATAGATACATCTAAAGATATTGTTGAAATGGCAATTGACCATATCAATGAAACTCACAATATTAACTATATAGTAACGCAAATATATCCTCTCTTTTTCGCTCATTTAGAAGATCATCTTGAGGTCAATAGTATTTAATTCTTACAATTGAAAGCAATGGCTTAATTCGTGAGATTAGTTGGTGAACTTTTCTCACTTAGCAATACAAAATAGTTAATAGTTTGGGAAAGCATAACCTATAAACCATTAACCAATCCAAATACAATAAAACCCATTTCTTAGCGTTTGATAATACAAAGCGGGCAGTCAATGGCCTAAAAAAGCGCTTTCATAATAGCATGTAAAATAGTTAGAGAGACCAGCATTCATTAAGACTTACACCTAGGTGGTGTTTGTTCATTTTGTTTTTAAAAAGCGAAAATATGAATGCTATGAATCAACTATACGTGAATCCTTTAACCGACAACTTTATTGCTCGTTTAGACCGTAAACCAATTGCCACCAATCGTTACATTTGGCATGTTAAATACGAGCATTACGCCTCTGATCTTTTAATTGCCAAAAATGGCTTAATCTGCCCTGCTAATTTTGCAGTTTTTGCGCACAATAACGCCACCTCATTCGACAACCTTTACCCTTATTTTTTAGACAAATGGGAAATGGGCCGCAATTGGTTTTTAATTGATGGTTTTCAGTTTACCGCTTACAGTTTTTGGAGAATCGACACCCTAAAAGCCAATACCCAATGGTACTTAGATCCTAATATGACAATAGATGCAGAAATGTTAGGCTTTAACCCTCAACACTACGTTTGTGCACTTAACCCAATCCCTAGCTCAGCTTTAAAATTATTTAAAATCAACCTATCTCATTATGCCAATATGCCTGTAAAACTAAAAAAAGGCAATGGTGTGGTTTCGGTTTCACCCTTTAGCAGTGATTTTGAAGCCTTAGAGCCGGTGCAGATTTATACAGAATGAATCCTCCTTCTGTGTATTAACAGATTCCACCTTCAGCTAAAGCTTACGGCGGAAACATTCGGAGGAGGCGCTGAGAATGAGAGCGGGGGAATATGCTTTATGTTAGTCCCGTGACGTGCGACAAGGGAGCTCTGTTACTGGGACGCATTCGCACTTCCACTCACACTTTTACAAGTGGTAGGTTATAGTGATTGTCCAAAAATTATCCTCTACATCATTAATTTTAGGCTTAATTCAAAACTTACAGGTTTAATGAAACTACCACTGGTAGATATGTTGTGAAATCCTTTGTAATAATTTAAATTAATTTGAATATTATTTATTTGTTTACCAATGCCAGCAATAATACCAATGTCTCCACTTTTGTAATATGGGTATTTCTTAAATGGTTTTGATTTTATTTCATTATAATAAGGATGTTCTGGTTTATCTATAATGTTTACATTGATTAATCTAGAATAATAAGCCCCAAAACTAATCATAATTCTATTATTGTATTCTCCGAAACTTTTTTTGATGGACAAAGGAATTGTAAGGTAATTGAGCTTGCTATAATGAGTGTACATTCTAGTATCGAAATTTGTAGATACTGTATCAACGTAGTCTTCAAAAGTGTATTTGTTGCCTTTTTGGTCGAACAACAGTCCATATTCTACTGAAAACATAGCATTTGGGTCATATGCTTCATGTAAAATTCCAATTTTTTTTCTCAATACAAAGTTATTTTCTTTTTTAAATTGATTATATGAGTTGTTGTATCTCGAATAATTACCCCCAATCACAATGCCAATTGACATTGCATTATAGGAAAAAAAGGTAATAAGTGTTAGAAGTAAGAAATAGTTTTTTGTTGCCATAATAGTGCAAATATATTCATATTCAACTATTATTTATTATATAGAAAATGTCTTAAAATAGATATTTGTTTGTTGAACTTTTTTCACGAACGCAGAGATTACTAAATACAAATACAAAATAGTTATTAGTTAGTAGTTATTAGTTATTAGGAGGGGAAAGTACTGCCTATTTGTCTCGAGGGTGTTCTTCACCTTCGAGTAGAATTGTTCTTAAAAAAAACTAAACGCGAATGATATCACGATTCTCGTTTGGTGTGAAGAACACACCAAACACTATAACCATTAACCAATTCCCTAAACCCTAATAATAGAGTTAGAGTCCTCCTTCTGTGTATTAACAGATTCCACCTTCAGCTAAAGCTTACGGCGGAAACATTCGGAGGAGACCTGAGAGTCCTCCTTCTGTGTATTAACAGATTCCACCTTCAGCTAAAGCTTACGGCGGAAACATTCGGAGGAGACACTGAGAGTCCTCCTTCTGTGTATTAACAGATTCCACCTTCAGCTAAAGCATACGGCGGAAGCATTCGGAGGAGACCTGAGTCCGAGTGTGAAGTATTGCTAAAGCAATAAACCCCCACAGTATGATTTGAAATCACAGGGGTAGGGTGAGTTGCATTGTGGGCCGGTGGCGATAAGGGGTTCCTTGCCTTGGGCCAAGATTTGTAATTGTTGTTCGATTTCAGCGGTTATACTTGGGGCCAATGAGGCCACAGCTTGGCTGACATCGGTTATTTGGTAATCATGCTCATTCACCCTTAAAATCACAAAGCTCTGAATAGGGGCTTGTAAAACATTTTTAGCCACCACATATTGCATAGCCGTATCGTTTAAAATACTCGGGGTTAATTGAGTAGACCGTTTGATCTCATACAATTCATAACAGTTGCCAATCCGTTTTAGAATATCCACCAAGACCAAAACCTTATTGTGTTCCAAGCCAGCTTCAAACAAAGTTAAATCGCCTTCCTTGGCCAAACAGCCCTTAGTGAATTGAGCATAAGCAGCGAACTTTGGGCCCAAGGTTTTAGAAACATCAATGGCCGGTAAAAACGCCTCGCGCACTGTGGCTTCAAACTTTCTGCCATCCGTCATTAGGGCTTTGGTTTCGGCACTGAAAGGGGTTTTTAAGCGGGGTTTGTAGACATTTAAAAACAAAGCCTTAGGGCATTGTAAACCCTTCATAAAATGGCTCTTGGTTAAAGTGTGTGAAGTCTTCAATCGAGGCAAATATAAGCACTTTAAGGCACAGGGTCATAGCCTGAACCACCTCCAGGCCTGCAACGGCCAATGCGTTTTAGGGTCAACCATGAACCCTTGATTAAGCCATATTTTTGGATGGCCTCAATCCCATATTGGCTACAAGTTGGGGTATACCTGCAACTTGGTGGCAACAAAGGCGAAATAAAAGCCTTGTAAAATTTTATCAGGCCTATGCCAATGGCTTTTCCGATGCGCATGCGCTTTTAAGGTCTTTAAGGATCAGTTGTAAACTTTTGTCAATGGCTTTGTAATCTGGTAAGGCTTTGCCAATGTAAATAAGGGCGCAATGCATTTGCTTCTGGCCGATGGTGGCTATAAATTCTGGCTTTAATAAACGGTAGCGGTCTCGCATAACCCGTTTTACCCGATTACGGTCTACAGCTTTTTTGAATTGGCGTTTAGGTGCAGCAAACATCGCCTGAATAGGCTCAGGGGCATGCTCGGTAAAGACATAATTCAAAGCCAAAGGAAAACGCTTGATGCGCTTGCAATGCTTAAATAAGAAATCAATGTGTTTAACGCTACTGAGGCGTTCAGATTTAGACAGGCGTAGCCTTACAAGTCCACCCTTGTTTTGCATAGGGGTGAAATCACTAGATTAGCGTTTGTGTCTGATTTCGTCAGAAACGGTTAATCTTTTACGGCCGCGTTTTCTTCTTGCAGCTAATACTTTACGACCGTTAGCGGTTGCCATTCTTTCTCTAAAGCCGTGTTTGTTACGTCTTTTACGTTGTGATGGCTGAAATGTACGTTTCATGGCGTCTAAATTTTAAAAAGGACTGCAAATGTAGGGCATTTTTTGTGAAATCCAAAACCCTAGTCCAAAAAAATATTTTGAGGTCCCATGCAACCTTTTGACTATTTTGCAGTCAAAGAGCTAAATCCATGTCGGAACTCGAAGACATAATCGCACAATGTAAAGCCGAAAACCCGGTTGCTCAAGAGCGCCTGTTTAGGTTATACGCCCCAAAAATGTTGGGGGTTTGTCGCCGTTATTTGACTTCAGTTGACGACGCCCGCGATGCCATGCAAGAAGGATTTGTGAAAGTCTTTTTAAACATTCACAAATACGAAGGCCGCAGCAGTTTTAATACTTGGATTACCAGAATCATGATGAACGCCTCTTTAGATTTGATTAAAAAAATCAGCAAAGTCACCTTTGTGAGAGACGATTATTTTTACAAAGAAGAAGAAAAGTTCGCCAAAGACTACTTTGTTGATCCTGGACTTAATGAACGTCAATTATTGATGGTCATTGACAAACTCCCTAATGGTTACAAGCTGGTATTTAATATGCATGTAATCGATGGCCTCAACCACAGAGAAATCGCTCAAGCCTTGAACATATCAGAAGGTACCAGCAAATCTCAATTGGCTAGGGCACGCGCAATTTTGAAAACTGAAATTAAAAAGCTGCAAGCAGCTATATAAAAACTAAAACTGTGAAAAGGAAAATTCATATCGATGAATTGTTTAAAGATGGGCTAAAGGACCTCTCGTTTCTGGTCAGTTCAAAAGACTTTGAAGCGATAGAGCAAAAGAAGTCTGTCTTTGAAGATGCATCGACTAAGCAAGGCCCACTCTTTGATGATTTCGAATTAGAAGTCAATGATCAAGATTGGGCCAAAACTTGGTCTAAGTTGCAGCAAGAAAAACAGCACCTTGACCAACGCGACGCCTTTAACACCCGATTAAGCCAATTGCAAATTGAGCCTGACCCTCAAGATTGGACCATAACCTATGCTAAATACCAAGCAGCCAAACGCCGCAGACGCGCCTGGTGGTATTCAGCCTCTGCGGTTTTTGTCCTATTCAGTTTGGGGATTGTTTGGTTATTACAAGCGGTCTTATTCCAAACCCCCAAAGCTCAGTTAGGAGTGAGCAGTCAAGGCGGTCAATCAAGCACTAAAACGGTACAAACCCCAAGTACAAACTTTAAACATTTCCCAACTAAAGCGGCCAATGCTTCAGACTTTTCAAAACCAAAACCTTTGGCTACAAAAACATCCGAGCCTGAGGTCAATTTGAAGCCTCAGCAAACACCCATTGCGTCTCAAAATACTGTTCAAAACCCAATTGCCAATGCTGATGTAAGCAATTCTAAGCCTGCTGAAGTAACGCATGCACCTCTTGCAATTACTGCCCCTCAAGCGCTTGCATCGTTGCCTGTAGAAGACCCTATTTTGCAATTGCAAATGCAGGGTATAGAGCTAATGGCCACTGCAGTTTCAGAGCTCCCTCAGTATTTAAACCTCATTCAAGATTTTAAAGCCTTGCCCCCTTTAGCCAAATTGCCGAATCTGCCTCCACTCAAACAATGGCAATATTATGTGGCCATTAACCAAAGTATGGCTTTGAGCAATAGAACTTTAAAAAGCAGTCAATCTGCCTACAGAGATTTACGCGATGCTTCAGACAAAACCAGCACTCAATTCAGCACAGGCATAGAGTTGGGTATGAGAAGCAAAAACCAACAATTCAGTATTGGCATTAACCGTGTGCAACAAAACGAAAACGCTCAGTTCAATTACCAATACAAAGTATACGATTCTATCCCTGTTTGGAATCCGGGTCGCACGCAAATTGTAGGCTATTTCTTGTTGAATCCGCGCGATACCATGATCAATCAATCAACGCATATTGTGCGTCAACACCTACAAGTGCCATTTAATTTTGTTCAGTGGTTCCAAGTAAAACCAGCCACGGCTTTAGGGTTTGAATTTGGCGGCAATGTTCAATACACGGTTTCCAGCAAAGGCAATGCGGTCTTGAATCCAGACAATCTTATACTGCATCCTTATGCCCAATTCAAAGACCAAGAACAAAGGCTTCAATTGTCGCCTAGTTTGGGTGTAAGTATACAACAACAACTCAGTCAACATTTATTGTTGCAAACCACATTGTTTGGTCAATATGGTTTGAGCAATCAATACAAATCCAGCTTCCCAGCTGTTCAACACAATTACCAATACGGATTGAATTTTAAACTTTTATATTTGTTACAATGATGCGCCTTTTAAAAACCATAGGTATTCTGCTCATGTTGTTGCTTGGAAACTTTAAGCTCCAAGCTCAGGTGTGGTTCCCGGAAGGGGTTTACAACCAAAGTCAACCAAGTTTACTATCTGCAGACAACCAACTGATAACGGTGGCTAAGGCAGGAACTGATAACATTAATTCTTATTGGCAAGTCTGTGTGAATGAAGGCAGTGTTTGGCGAAAGCTACCGCTCTTAACCCTCAATAAAACAGCGGAAATATTAGATGTTAAAAGGTATGCTGGTCAAATTTACTTGGCTGGCAATTTTACTTTTAACAGCAGCAATGCCTTGGTAAGGTATACCAATTTAGGTTGGCAGGGAATGGCACAGTTCAAACGCAATAACAGTGCTGTAGCCACTATAAATGCTCTAGATGTTCATAAAAACAAGTTGATTTTAGGCGGCAATTTTTATACCATCAACCAGGATACTATTCCTTATTTGGCCAAATTCAATACCAATAATTTTGGTTTGTATTTTGACCAATGTGTAATGTGTGCGCCTGATAATGCAGTCAAAGACATTGCCTCTAACGATAGCTTTGTGGCCATAAGCGGGGAGTTCAATACCATCAATCAGCAAAAGTCTAAGTACTTGTACCGCATTAACTTCTTCGGTAAGAACGATACCTTCTTTAACAATGCTAAGGTATTAGATAAAATTGCCATGAAAGGCCATTTGATTTATGGGGTTGATTTAAGTCCTAAAAACAAAATTCTCTATGAAGTGAATCAAAATTTTACTGAGTTAAAATTCAATATGGATTCAATATTGTCTGTGAGTGAAATCTTGATTTTCAATGGGCAGTTATTGCTCAGCGGTGATTTAAAACTCAATGCTCAAACTAAACACCATTCGGTTTCTGTTTTAACCAATAACCAATGGTACAATATCAATTTGAACTACAAACAAGTGCTACATATTGCTTGTAACAAACAAAACGTTTGGGCTGTAGGCAATACCTCTCCAGCCATTAGTGTATGGAATCCGAGTACCATGGTGGTAAGGCTAGAATTCACCTCCACCTTACTCAAAATCAAAACCTTTTTGGATTCTAATAACAACTGCATACAAGAAGCCAATGAGCGCCCCTTGCCAAAACAACTCATTCGCATTCCTGTATTAGGCAAAGCGTTTTATTCGAATCAAAATGGTATGGCTGAGTGTTTATTGCCCAATTTAAACACCACCACTTATAGAACCGTCATTAAACCTTTTAGAAATTTGGTGCGCAGCAATTGTGCAGATACAGTGGTGCTTAAAACGGTTTATTTTAGTTTGTCTGTTGACAGCATTCAATTCCCTCTAAATCGCATTCCCAACCTCAATGACTTAAAAGTGCAGATAACCTCTAACCGCGGTAGTCAGGTGGTAAAAGATAAGAAAGTAACCTACACGCTTACCTACGAAAATGTAGGCTCTAACCAGTTGAATGGGTATGTGGTGCTGAAAAAAAATCCTTTGTTTTCAGGAGAAGTAGCCACCCCTAATTTCAGTAGTAAACCCAATGACTCTATTTTAGTTTGGACTTATTCTGCTTTGAACCCAGGCGATAAACGCAGTATTCACTACGAGGCTTATCCTAACAATGCGGTATTTGATCAAGTTACCTCTTTTGATGCCAAAGTGTCGGCCATGATCAGCAGCAATAACGATGTGTTTCCATCAGACAATACCGACTCAATTGCCCAACAAGTGAACCCAAGTATTAGAGCGTTCCGTAAAGATATTTTCCCTGCGCCAAGTGCCGGTGATTCCATTGCGTATTTGGATGCTTCAACCCGAGATTTGCGCTACAACATCAGCATCAATAACTTTGGAGCAGATACAGTATTTTATGCGGTAATTATTGATACCTTGGATTTGAATTTGGATATGTCTTATGTGGAAGAAACAGGCAGTAATAAATACTATTACACCGAGGTGCAAACAGATCCAAACAACAACAATAAAGGCATTTTGATTTGGCATTTTCCCAACATCAAATTGTATCCTAATAGCATTAAAGATTTTGAAAACACAAAAAGCAATGCTTACATAGGGTATAAAATTGTTTGCAAACCATTGAAGCAAGGGTATTTTTTACGCAATACAGCATCAGTGTATTTTGATAACCAATACGTAGGATCTACCAATTCTGTTTACTGCGCCTTAACGAGCAGCGGCATAGATCAAACGCCATTCAATCCTCTGACCCAAAAACTATATCCTCAACCTTGTTCTGATGTGTTGAGTGTTCGCACGCCGATTTTGCCTAATGATGTGCTCACTGTTTACAATGCGCTGGGGCAGTTACAAACCCGAAGAGTCATTGATCAAGCTACAGAGGTTTATGATTTGTCTGTTCAAACTTGGCCAAAAGGGGTGTATGTATTGCAATTGCAACACGCTCAACAAACTTATAATACTACATTTATAGTGGATTAAGCTTTTACGAAAGCTTTTAATTTTGAAGCCCAATACAAGAGGCTGGTTTTACAGGCATTTGGCAATGGCGCTTTCCAAACTTGACCCATGCGCAACATGTGTTGGTAAAAATAACCAGGGGTAATTTTCCATTTTTGCATAAAGGTTTTGCGGCCATCATTGCGCACAATTTTGCCAGTAGATTTACTCATAAAATGGTAAACTTTGCTTTCGCCAATACCTTTAAAATAGCGCACACCATGTTGCCATAGTTTCATGGCAAAATCAGGGTCGCTGTACATGCCCGGGCTAAATTCATCAGAGTAACCGCCAACGGCTTCCCATAAACTCAAAGGCACCACATTTGGAGGCCAACTGGCGCCGCTCCAATCAGGCATTTGTAGATCTTTATAGGCTTTGAATAAGGCTTTCTCTTGAAAGTTTTGAATGTCGCCAAAGTCTTGACCTTGAATGATGTTCAAATCTTTGCCGGGTTTTGGTTCTATCATGGTGGCAGAAATAAAAAACATTTCGTGCCCAATTTGTTCAATGTCTTTAGCCATAAAATAATCCCAACCTGGCAAGGCGTACATATCGTCGTTGAAGTAACAAATGTATTTGGTTTTAGCTAAAATAGAGGCTTGGTTCAAAGCCTTGCAAATGCCGATGTTTTGATCGCTGTAGGTGTGCTCTATGCCCTGGGCTTCTATCCATTGTTTGGTGCCATCATAGCCCTCATTAATATGCACCACTATTTGGTGTTGAAAGCTTGAGTTTTTTTGCAGGCTTTCAATGCATAATTTTAAGTAAGGTAAATTGTTCCAAGTTGGAATGATGATGGTGAACATACGCCGGCAAAGATATACAAATTAGACCAATAGCATGGCATGTTTGCCACTACAAAAGCTGTGGATTAACCGATGCATCTGTTTCAAAAAAAACCTTACTTTTGCAGGGTATATACACGACAATTATGCAAGACAATATTTTAGTAATAGGCGCCTGTGGTCAGTTAGGAACTGAATTGGTAGAAGCTTTGCGCAACATTTATGGCGATGCCCATGTGATTGCGTCTGATGTAAGACAAAGCCCAGATGAAGTTTTCAAACAAGGCCCATTTGAATTGTTAGACATCATGGACAAACAAGCCTTGGAAACAGTCTTGCAAAAACACAAGCCTACTCAAGTGTATCATTTAGCCGCTTTGTTAAGCGCTACTGCAGAAGCCAAACCTAAATTGGGATGGAGTCTGAATATGGATGGTTTATTCCACGTGTTAGATGCCGCAGTGGATTTTAAAATTGGCAAAGTATACTGGCCAAGTTCAATTGCTGTTTTTGGTCCGCATACTCCTATGAACCACACACCACAAAATTGTGTGATGGATCCGAATACCATTTACGGCATCAGTAAATTAGCCGGTGAGCGCTATTGCGAATACTATTTTAACAAAAGAGGTGTTGATGTGCGCAGCTTGCGTTACCCAGGTTTGATTGGCTATAAGAGTGCACCAGGTGGCGGTACTACCGACTACGCAGTTAGTATTTACCACGATGCCCTAACCACTGGCGAACACAGCTGTTTCTTGGGCCCTGATACTGAGTTGCCAATGTTGTATATGCCTGATGCCTTAAAAGCAACGCTTGACATCATGCATGCACCTGCTGATCAAATTAAAATCCGCAGTAGTTACAACTTAGCCGGTATGAGCTTTGATCCTAAAGCCATTACAGCTTCAATACAAAAATTCATTCCTGATTTTAAAACCACTTATGCACCAGACCACCGTCAAGCCATTGCAGACAGCTGGCCTAATAGCATAGATGACTCTGAAGCAAGAGCAGATTGGGGCTGGCAACCAGCTTATGATTTAGATGCAATGACCAAAGACATGCTCATGAATTTGGCGCCGCGTTACGGTAAATCTTTATCGCTTTAATTCATGTCTAAACCCCTGATATTAATTGCCAATGACGATGGGATAACCGCCCCTGGTATTAGGGTTTTGGTTGAAGTCATGCAAACCATAGGAGAGGTTGTAGTGGTTGCGCCAGACAAACCTCAAAGTGCTATGGGGCATGCCATAACGGTGTCTCAACCTTTGCGCTTAAAACGCTCTCATATTTTTGATGGGGTATTGGCCTATGAGTGCTCAGGTACACCTGCCGATTGTGTTAAACTCGCCTTAGATAAAGTTTGTGATAGACGCCCTGATATCATGGTATCTGGCATTAACCATGGACCCAACTACAGCATCAATGTCATTTACAGTGGCACCATGAGTGCAGCAGTTGAAGCGGCCGTGGACGGTGTGCAAGCCATAGGGTTTTCATTGTGCGATTACAGCATGGAAGCTGATTTTGAAGCTTGCAGACAACCCATCAAACACATCGTTGAAACCATGTTGCAGCATCCTTTGCCTTATGGTACTTTGCTCAATGTGAATATGCCAGCAACGCCCAATATCAAAGGCATTCGCATATGCAGACAAGCTGGTGCCAAATACGCAGAGAATTTTGACGAGCGACTAGACCCATCAGGTAAAACCTATTACTGGATGACCGGTAAATTCATCAATCTAGATGCAGACGACAACGATACAGATTTGTGGGCCATTGAACACGATTATATCAGTGTGGTGCCCACCAAATTCGATTTAACATCTAATGCGGTTATTCAACATTTAAAACAATTGTTATGAGTCCTAAAAGAGAATTGATACTCGGTGTAAGCTTGGGTTGTTTAACGGCTTTTGTGGTATCCTTTATCACTTTTTTTGCCAGTAATCCTGGTTTCAAGTTCGCTGATTACTTCAATATCTATGTGAATGGCCATTTGCTAGCCCCCATTTTAAGTGTGTCTTTAGTTGGGAATTTAGCCTTGTTTTTTTTGTTCTTGAAATTTGATAAAGATCAAATCAGCAAAGGCATTTTAATGGCTACAATTTTTGTAGGCATTATCATATTTGTTTTAAAATTCTTTTAAAGTTTCTGGCAAGCTTTTACTAAGGCTGGTCCTTCGTAAATAAAGCCAGTGTATAACTGCACCAAACCTGCACCTGCCGCTAGTTTGCCTTTGGCTTCAACCACAGAGCTAATGCCACCTACGCCAATCAAAGGCACTTTGCCTTCAAAGGCTTGGTTCAAATGATTCAAGACCATAGTTGATTTTTTATAAACCGGATCACCACTCAAACCACCTGCACCAATGTGTTCATAGGCAGAGGTTAATCCGTCGCGGTCTATGGTGGTATTGGTGGCCACTATACCATCTATGCCCGTCTCAAGGGTTAAGGCAACAATATCATTCAATTGGTCTTGATTTAAATCTGGCGCAATTTTAAGTAAGATAGGCAACTGCTTATGACCATTCTCAACAAAGGTTTTGCGCAAACCCATTAAGGCCATTAAAATTTCTGTTAATGGGCCTTTGTCTTGCAAGGCTCTTAAACCAGGGGTGTTTGGGCTGCTCACATTGACCGTAAAATAATCTACATGCGGGTAGAGGGCTAAAAAGCATTTGCGGTAATCATCAACGGCCAATTCATTAGCCGTTACTTTATTTTTGCCAATGTTACCACCCACAATTAAACCCTTTGGCCTGTTTTTTAAGCGCTCAACAATGCGTTCAACCCCATCGTTGTTAAAGCCCATGCGGTTAATAATGGCACGGTCTGGAATCAATCTGAACAATCTTGGTTTGTCATTGCCTGGTTGAGGCAAAGGGGTTACAGTGCCTATTTCAACATGGCCAAAACCAAGGGCTTTCATGACGTCTAAGTATTTAGCATTTTTATCAAACCCCGCGGCCAAGCCTACACGGTTGGGGAATTCAATGCCCACAAAACGGTAGCTAGCATCCGCATTGCTTTGGTATTGCTTGCGAATCATCCATCCAATGAAAGGAATTTTAAGGGCGAATTGCAGCGTGTTCAAGGTCACATAATGGGCCGTTTCAGCCGACATTAAAAACAAGAGATTTCTAAAAAATTTAAACAGCATAATTGTTAAGCGAGGCAAAGGTCTAAAACCCTTTAGAATAAATCCACACCTTTTGAATAAAATTATACACCATACTTAAAATTTTGACTAATTTCGCAGCGTATTAGTCCATCATGAAATTTTTACAAAAAGCATGGTACAAAGCCTTGGCCGCCTTGTTGGTCTTGTACACTTTGGTGTATGGCTTACTCATTGAGTTGCCTGCCGACGTTGGTATCCTTGACGAAACCATTCGCAACCTGTTTTACCATGTGCCGATGTGGTTTGGTATGATGCTGATTTTGTTAGCCGCTTGGGTGAACAGCATTATGTACTTGAGCAAACCCAATCCAAAGCGCGATGCTTATGCTACTGAACTTACCAATGTGGGTTTACTCATGGGCTTTTGCGGTTTGTTTACTGGTATGTTCTGGGCCTATAATACTTGGGGTACAGCCTGGACCAATGACCCAAAATTAAACGGGGTAGCAGCAGGTATGGCCATTTATGGTGGCTATTGGATGATACAAAAATCGGTCAATGACGATGCTAAGCGTGCGCGCTTAGGCGCTGTATACAATGTGTTTGTTTTCCCAATTTTTTTAGCCCTTATTGTGGTGATGCCAAAGTTGGCGCAATCAAGCATTCATCCTGGCAGTGGCGATACTGTCAATTTTAAAACGTACAATTCAAGTCAAAATATGGAAATGGTGTTTTATCCGGCTGTTGTTGGATGGACTTTGCTCTTTGTTTGGATAGCCGAACTCAGAACCCGTTACCGTTTGATCAAACTTCATAAAGACAATGAAAAAGCACATTTTTAGTTTAATGGCGCTGCTCGTTTGGGGCATGCAGGCATTTGCACAAACTGCCAACTCTGGCTCTATGCTGAGAGCTTCTGGTAAAATTTATGTGGTGGTAGGCATTATTGCCATCATCTTTATATTGATTGTATTGTATTTATTTCGCTTAGATAAAAAACTTAGCCGTTTAGAAAAGCAAGCCTAATGAAACCAGTACACATAGTTATTTTAGTGGTCCTTTCTATTGGCATTGGTATAGCGGTTAGTTTTTATGGCGATACCAGTCAATACGTTTGCTTCAAACAAGCAGATTCGATTGCCAAAGAACATCCTCAACGCAAAGTGCATGTGGTATCTGTGTTGAATACCAGCATGCCTATGGTGTATGAACCTCAAAAAGACCCTAATTATTTTGAGTTTTACGCCAATGATACCACTGGTTATTTAAAGAAAATTGTCTACCGCAATGCCAAACCTCAAGACCTTGAAAAAACAGACAAGGTGGTTTTAATTGGGTATACAACA
>Ga0255137_1000286_pt1 | contig 17284 bp, 13 predicted proteins | sample Law_Atlam_RepC_8_FD_188548 | JGI IMG/M metagenome (GOLD analysis project Ga0255137, IMG submission 188548) | Freshwater microbial communities from St. Lawrence River, New York, United States - Law_Atlam_RepC_8d | ecosystem: Environmental > Aquatic > Freshwater > River | place: USA: New York... | reverse complement strand
AAAACCCCAGGGTTTCAAACAGCATGTCACAGCACTTATTCGATCGCTAACATTTAAGTGCTAGCTGATTGGAAGTGGCCCCGTACTGTCGGCGAACTTGGTGATAGGTATCCCCGCCGCATTGAGCATCCGCACGTACAGATTCGATAATGGCTGATCTCCATAGTCGATGTGACCTACCGGACGAATTCCTCCACATGTTCCAAGCAACAGGTTTGCAAGGTCCGTCGATTCATGCTCGGCCCCCATCCCCGCACCGTAGTGGATCAAGCATGAATCAAGGAGCGATCTTTCCCCTTCTTTGATCTGTTGTAGCTTCTCTGCGAAATACGCTAGATGGCCAATGCGATGGCGATCGACTTTTGCCATAGCGTCTTGACGATCCTTCCGTGAATCGTGATGTGTATAACCATGATAAGAATCCGGACACCCGATATCCGGATAGTGACATCCCATGAATCCGATTCGTGCTGTTGCGATTCGTGTATGATCGATTTGGAGAGCAAGCACCAACATGTCCAGCATGACTCTTACATAGTTCGTTCGATCATTTTCTGGGATGCCTCCTGGTGCCTTCGTATTCGGCGGCTGCGGCAAGGCGGGGCGTTCGGACCAGTCTTTCATGACAGCCGCTCGCCGCTCGACTTCTCGGAGATTCGATAAATACTCATCGACGGTTCGGCGATCGTTCGCACCAAGTGAATTTGATAAATCGCGTGTGGACTCCATCACGTCATCCAAAATACTCTTGTTCCTTTCAAAGCGATCCGCAGTTCGTTTTTTTGCTTCCGCGGTGTTCTCTGTGAATAGCTTTGTGAAGATTGAGCGAGGGTCCCATTCCGCCGGGACCGGAGTACCCGCCTGCGTAAAACTTAACGTACTTGAGCGGTCAACCGTCAAATTCAAAGCGGACAATCGCGTATTCTCGCCGATTGCTTCTGCTGCAAGTTGATCCACCGACACTGTATTGCGAACCGCTACCCCGGGAGTCCCTCCCAAGTCGGCACCTGTAAGGTGGCATAAACCATCCTGCAAATGGCGTCCTGTTTGTGGGTTTCTCTTAAACGCATTCGCATGCCTGAGTCCACTCAGTACGGACAATCGATTCTTCAGCGGCGCAAGGGGGTCCAGAATTTCGGTAAGCGCGAAATCCTCTCCCACGCTTGACGGTTTGTACTTGGGCATCCAAACACCACTCTCAGTATGGATCCATATTAGCCGTACCGGGGGATCGATCGCACCTGTAGCGGCTCTTGATTGCAAAGCCATCCCTTCCAAGAGTGGTAGCCCAAGCAACGTTCCGGTTGCGCTTCGCAAAAGCTTGCGACGAGATATGGTTCGAGTCATTCGTGTACCTCAAGTGGTGTTAACGGGTGCGGAACGATTGGGAATCAACCACCGCTTGGATCAACCTATGAAACTTGTATCCATCCATCCGAGCCTCTTTCACGATCGCTTCGATCCTCGGTCGGTCAGCCACGGCTAACTTCCGACCTGAACCATAAATCAGCAATCGCTCCGCCAGACCGCGAAGGAAATCCTCTTTGCGAGACAAAAGATACTCCTTCAGTCCGAGTATGCCATCGAAATTCGCTCCGTCCAGCATCTCGGCAGTCGCGTCAATCATAAATGTCTGAGCTTGGCTTTGATCGGTCCGTGTAAGCGATCTTGACGGATCTTCGTATGCTAATTCTTCCGTTCGCCATCGACCCGTGGCGTCGTAGTTTTCTAAAGCTAACCCGAAGCCGTCGAACCGGGCATGGCATCCAGCACACGAAGCATCAGACCGGTGAATTGATAGGTGCTCTCGGACGCTTCGCGCTTGACTCGCATCAGGAATCAACGAATTGATATTTGCAGGAGGAGGAGGGGGAGGACGGTTGAAAATTCGATCAAGGACGTATGCGCCGCGAATCACGGGCGCGGTACGTGTCGCTTCGCTTGTCAGTGTTAGAATTGCCGCTTGAGTGAACAATCCCCCTCGACGACTATCTTCTAACTCGACTCTTTGGAGTTTTCGACCCTCAACGGGTTGTAAACCGTAGTGGGCTGCAAGGTCTTCGTTCAAGAACGTCCAAGTCGATGCCAGAAATTCTTCGATGGATCTATTCTTCAATAGTATTTCCCTAAAGTACGCAATCGACTCCTCGCGACAAGACTTCTGTAAATCATCCGACCACATTGGAAACAGTTTTGGCTCTGGCATCGAACTCGAGAGCTTGTTGAGATTTAACCATTGACCGGCAAACCGACGCACAAACGACTCAACCTTTGGATCCCCTAGCATTCTAGAAACCTGACTATTCAGCTGAGCAGGCTCATGGAGTATTCCTTGATCTGCTAATAGTCGAAGTTCATCATCCGGGCAGCTTGACCAAAGAAAGTAACTCAAACGCGACGCAAGCTCATGATCGCTTAGTAAATAACTTCCAAACGGCGAATCTGCGGGTGCCGCTTCAATCAAAAACAAGAAATGAGGAGAGCAAAGCGCAGCGGAGATTCCGACGGATAATGCAGAAGTCGCATCAAGGCCTTTGTTTCTTTGCTGTTGAACTAAGGAAGTGTAGCGTTGTACTTCTGCTGGGGTCACGGGCCGTCGAAATGCTCTTGGTAGAAACCGTTCGAAGACCCTGGCTGCATCCTCGTCTTGCAGGTAACTACCAAGTAATTTCGCGGTAGCTGAAGGTGTTTCCCGGATAGGCCCAGTGATTTCGAATTCCACCCTTTCAAAATAGCTAAATGGAAGTTCCTCCGGGGTTTGAGGCTTCCACTCGACCCGTTTGCCATTTTCGATTCGATAATTGATATGCCACCAAGGTTTGTTTTGGTCGCTGTTATCAAAAGGTAAGTCCAGTAATCGGCCTCGCGATGGCCATTGCAGGTGATTTCCGTTTGTCCACTGTAGTTCGAAGCCGACAAGACCCTCGGTGCGATCGTAGTAACCGTCTGCCTCAATGGTTATCGGCTTACCATTCTCCAAGATAGAAACATCGTGTTCGGATACTAATCGCTTTTCGGCCCCAAGAATTGTGAATGAAGCGACTTCGCCGATTTTAAAGCTTCTTGGAGTCAGTGTGACCTTGAGCCGATACACGCCTTCTGTGTTGAACGCATGTTGGGAATTGCCTATGGGGTCGATGACGTTGTAGAAGAATACTGATGGGCCACCGATGTAAACGATCCGCTTGACCCCAGCGTTCTCAAAAGATAGATGCGCATTGCCATTGTAGACAGATAGAGCACCAAGCTGTTTTTCGTTTGGATAGAAATGGTTCTCTTCGCTGAATATTGCTTTCGTGACCCTTGGTTTGTGATCTGCATCTTCTAGGCGAAACGCCCTTGCAACTACCTCATTCGATGCGTTGAGGTATTTCTCCACGAGCGATGAAGAAAGGTGTAGCCCTTCGGCATTGGTGTCGAATCCTTCCACGCTGCCATCGATGGGGAAATCATCACCCGGACGATATCGAATCCCGAATAACTCATTGATCGTATTGACGTACTCATCTCTATTCAATCGACGCATAGCACGAGTTTGCTGTGATATCGTGGCTCGTTCGATTCCTTCAACCTGCTCCTGGATTTGCGCGAGGATTTGTTCGTACTCGTGTTCTGTAGGCTTATTCGCTCCCCGTGGCGGCATTTCACGCGATTCTAAACGCTCGAGGAGATCACGCCACTTTTGCAAGTCCGCGTCCTTGGACTTGGTTTGCAGTAACAAGTCAATTCTGAAATCACCTTCAGGTGACGGATGACTGTGGCATTCCATGCAGTACTTGATAAGAAAGTTATCCGAATTCGGATTGCGTTCGTCCGGTTCCTTCGAGGACAAGGAGCTCGAGGTCAGGACAAGCAAGAGTAGTATCGCGAAGTGCTCCGCGAGATCAGCTACTCGATGGGACATAAATTTGAGCATACTGTTTTGTGATCGGATCGTTGTTAAAATAGGACTGGATCAACCGTCGTGAATCCAGGTTTTCCCCACATCGCTCTATGCATTACCAACCTTCGTGTGATTGTATTAGACACGGTTTTTTCGTGGATAACCAGTCGGCTCTAGGATCACCGGATTTGACTGGGCATCCATTGCGTGCCGTTGGGAAACTCCAGTTAGGATCGAAGAATGCCTAAGAAAACTAAACGTCCCTATGATTGCGCAATTCAAAATGCATTGGGGAGTAAATGGTTACAGCATTGCTTGGTACTAACGCTTTTCATGTTCATCACCGCGCTTGGATCCCTCTCGCGGAGTGCTTCCGCCGGTGAGCTTCCCGACGCAGTCCAAGCATATTTCGCGAAATATTGTATCGAGTGCCATGAGCAAGAGTCCACGAACGGCGGATTAGATCTTACGGCAATCCAATCGGACTTTGATCAAATCAGCACGTTGCAGCAATGGGTTCGATTGCATGATCGTGTGAAATCCGCAGAAATGCCCCCGAACAATATACAGAGACCCGATATCGAAGAGACACAAGTTTTTCTAAAGTGGCTCAGCCACGCTCTTTCTAGCTACGGGCATCAAGATCGAATCGAAAACGGTCGCCGCGTTGTTCGACGTATGAATCGAATCGAGTTTGAAAACACACTTAGAGACCTCCTAGAAGTTCCTTGGCTAGATGTCAAAAGCATACTTCCCGATGACGGAAGAGCAGATGGGTTTTCTAAATCCGCTGCTGCCCTCGACGTTTCTCCTGTCCTTCTTGCAAAGTACGCTGAAGCAATCGATCTGGCACTAAACGCCGCCGTCGCAAAATGGTCGGTGCCACCTGAAGTCGATCGCATTATTCTCTTCGCGAACCAGCAGTATGACTACAAGGTCTTGATGAGTGGCGGTGATGCTGTGATGCTTACCCCAGAAATGAAATACGATGATTCCCGATTTCCTATGCCCTCTGCGACAAATGCGGATGGTAACTACCCAGGAGGGAAATGGTCCTTCGGCGGTAAGTATCCTGGTCTAGGAGAAGCTGAAAGAGATGGCGTGTTCAAAGAAGGCTCTACGGTTGGAATGACCCGTACCTTTGGCGAAGCGTTCGCCGGGCGATTTCATTACGCCCCAATTCATCCTGGAAGATACGAAATCGGAATCTCCGCCTGGTCATATTGGTGGGATAAAGGTCAAGTGACCCCGTCACCGCGCACGGGTTCGGTCGGTGTATATTGCGGTAGCAAATTGCTTGGGTTTGTTGATGCCCCAAGTTTGAAGCCGACCTATACCGAACTTCAGGTGGAATTATCACCATCGAATGAAAACCACCTCCGCGCCGCTGGTACTTCTTTTCTTGATTCACATGTGTACTTCTCTCAAGGTCAGATACAAGGTTATTCGGGTGCAGGAGTGGCGATCGACAAGCTCGTTGTGACAGGCCCCCTTTATGACCAGTGGCCTCCGGCTAGCCATCGGCGTTTGTTCGGTAATCTTCCGGTAGTACCGTTTTCGAAGCTTCCCCAGCAAACTCCCAGACCACAGCGGCCGACGCAATTTCGTGAAGCTCGCGGTGCGATAAATGGCCCCGGGCGGTTGGTTCCAGGAGCAACACACTCGGAGGATCCTTCAGGGGATATTCGTAAGTTGCTTTCTAGTTTTCTTCCAAGAGCCTTTCGTCGCTCTGTCGAGACTAAAGAAATCGAACGCTATGCTGAGATTGCGGAAAAACGACTCTCTGAAGGAGCTTGTTTCGAAGACGCACTTTTAGATTGTTTCCGCACCGCACTTCTTAGTCCTGATTTTCTATTTCTCAACGAGTCTATAGGGCAACTTGATGACTTTGCTCTCGCCTCGCGACTTTCCTATGCACTTTGGAACTCATGTCCTGATGATCACTTATTGCAAGCTGCAAAACAGTCAGAAATTCGTGAACCGCAGAAACTGCGAGCGACCGTTGAACGTATGCTTAATGATCCAAAAGCAGACCGATTCTTCCTCGATTTTCCAAATCAATGGCTCGATCTCAGAGACTTTGATCTGACTAGCCCCGATAAACAACTATATCCTGAATTTCAACCTGACTTAGAAGATGCGATGCGGCGTGAGCCCAGCGAATTTTTTAAAGTTGCGATACTTAGCAAATTTCAAGCATCACACTTGTGGTCGACTTCGGTGAACCTGATGAATCAACGATTGGCTGAGCACTACGGGATTGAGAGCGTTGATGGAGTCCGATTTCGAAGGGTGGATGTTGATCAAGCCGTAAACCCGCGCGGCGGATTCATGACAATGGCCGCCGTGTGCAAGATTACCGCCAACGGTTCAACCACTAGCCCCGTCAAGCGCGGAGCTTGGGTCAAAAAGAAAATGTTTGGGACTCCACCAAATCCCCCGCCACCAAATACCCCTGCGATCGAACCGGATCTTCGCGGAAAGACCACCATCCGAGAACAATTGGCAGCGCATCGCGAGGAACAATCCTGCGCAAGTTGTCATGCGGCGTTTGATCCGCCAGGGTTTGCCCTAGAAGCCTACGATGTGATCGGTGGTCGGCGATCCTTTTATCGTTCGACCGAAGGTGCAAAAACACCAGATGTGAAACAAATCTTTCGCTCTTATCTAACTCCAACAGGGGAATTCAAAGGTAATATTACATTCAGAGATGGAATGCCTGTAGATTCCAGTGGCGAACTAACCGATGGCCGCGATTTCCAGTCTTTCCGAGAATACCTAGCCCTACTAACCGACCATACAGCGATGCTTTCAAGAAACCTAGCGAACCAGATGGTGATGTATTTTACAGGGGCTCCCGTAACCTTTGCCGACCGAGACGCAGTCGAAGACATCTTGAAACACGCTGGTGGTACGAATCCCAATCTTCATGAATTGATTCATCAAGTCATTCAAAGCCCCCTGTTTTTACAAAAGTAAATGGGATTTTGTCGCAATGGATGCAATGATTCGGAGCATCGAATCCTTGTGTTTTAAGATTTCGCACGTTTAGGAACAATCTAATGGCACTTCCTCGTCGTTCTTTTCTACGCGGTGCTGGTGTAGGGATCTCCCTCCCATTTCTCGATGCAATGATCCCTTCAACGATTCGGCGAGCGAATGGTTCAGATCCCCAACCCGCGCCACCATGCCGCATGCTTGCGATTCAAACAAATATGGGGATCCTTTCCCAACACTTCTTTCCTACCTCCTCGGGACCTGAATTTGAACTTACCCCATACCTTGAATTACTCAAGGAGCACAAAGGTAAGATGACTGTTTTCAGTGGTATCTCCCATCCAGATGTCGACGGAGCGCACGAAGCAGAAAAATCCTTCCTCTCCGCTGCTCCGCATCCTGGAGGAGCTGGATTTAGGAACTCGATTTCCCTCGATCAATTGGCAAGTGAGCAACTAGGACCAGTGACCCGATTTCCATCCTTCGTTGTAGACGTCAATGCGGAAAGTACCCAAGGGATGTCGATATCCCGAAGCGGAGTGAAAGTACCTTCGGAGAAGAGCCCCGCGAGACTTTATGCGAATATGTTCCTTCAAGGGAAACCATCTGAGATGGAAGCGCGGATTGCCGACCTGCAACGTGGTCGTAGTTCGCTTGATTTCGTTTCCGAGGACGCAAAGAGACTCTCGCGAAGTGTTAGTGCGGCTGATCGTTCTAGACTTGAGCAGTACTATTCTGCGGTTCGAGATTTTGAACGAAATCTACAACTCGGTCAGGAATGGGAGCGGAAGCCGAAACCGATAACTTCTACTCCCGCCCCAATCGATATAACAGACAACAAAAAATTGATCGATAAGATTCGACTGATGCTTCAAATCGCGAGACTCGCTTTCGAGTCGGATAGCACGCGCGTCGTCAGTTTGTTCATCAACACCTTTAGTGTAGTTGCAGACCTTCCTGGTGTAAAAGATGAAACGCACAGCATCACGCATCACGGTGGAAGAAAGGAAGCGCTCGATCAGTTGTTTATCATCGAAAGCGCACAGTTCCAAGTTCTTGCTGAACTCCTTAAAGAGCTTGAGCTAGCTCATGAAGGTGGAGAATCACTTCTTGACCGCACCATGGTGCTTTATGGAGCACCCATGGGAAATGCTGCGAGCCACGATAATAAGAACCTTCCAATGGTGCTGCTTGGTGGTGGGTTCACGCACAAGGGACACATTGCCTTTGATACAAAGAAAAACTATCCCCTTCCTAACCTATACCTGAGTATGCTTCATCGAATGGGAATAACGATCGAACAATTTGCATCTAGCACCGGAACTATGCAAGGTCTTGATTTCGCCCCATGAGCTCTATACCCTCTGTCATCCTCGCTGAATACACGGCCGCTTGGCCAGAGGAATTCAATCGAATCGCTGCCGATGTGGCTACCGCATTGGCGGGAGACGATTACTCGATCGAGCATATCGGAAGCACGTCTGTGCAAGGTCTCTGTGCGAAACCTGTGATCGATGTTCTTGTCGGCGTTGCGAGTTTGGAAGTTATCGCAAATCGGACGTCGGAACTGCAGGATATCGGATTTCGTTACCGACCCGAATATGAATCGCAAATCCCCCTTCGCCGATACTTTGTGCGTGACTCTACATCAGCGATGCGAGTACATCTGCATGGTGTTCTGCTCGGTGGTAAGCTTTGGAAGGAGCATTTGGCTTTCCGAGATGCTCTGCGATCCGATTTGATTCTCGCATCTCAATACGCCATGCTCAAACGTGCACTTGCTGTCCAGTATGCAAATGATAAAGCGGGTTACACCCAAGCGAAATCACCCTTCATTCAAGCAGTTCTTCGTGATCATTTGTAGACACGGTTCCAATAAATTATCAGCGTTGCACCCTGGCACCCATGTAGTGTAGCACCGTGGAATGGAAAGCTAGCCTCGTTTGCTACTGAAACCGGATAGGTAGTGTCTGCCAAACTGCCACCAAACGAGCCCAATTCCAATGATCCCTAGACCGACAATCCAAACGTATGGATCAACCCAAAAAGCCAGAAAAAGGCAGGAAGATAAGCCTAATAAAGCCAGAATGCGAGGGTAACGCCGTTCTTGATCCGACATTCGAAGGGCTGCTAAGTTCGTGATCGCGTAATAGATCAGAACTGTGAATGCGCTCAGAGACCAAGTAAGTTTTACATTGCCGACGAGAATCAAACAGGCAATCAAAGTTCCAACGGCAACAACCGCATTCGTGGGGGATTTTCTCGCTTCGTCGATCCGGCTCAATACCGAAGGTAGATCTTCCCTGCGTCCCATCGCAAGCACCACGCGGGAGAGCCCCAAGGCGAGATTGATATTGACTCCTAGCATCGATGTCATCGCGCCGAATGTGACAACATTCTTAACCCATGGAGCGTTAAAGTGGGATGCAACCATCTCCAACGGAACTCCTTTCGTAATCGCAGTCTCACCCAACGATTGCGCACCGACCGTTCCAATCGATACCCAAGCCACCAGAAGGTAAACGAGCATTGCCACACCCAGGGTTAGTAGAATCGCCGTCGGTATGTTCTTGCTCGGATTTCGGACTTCCTCCCCCATCGTCGCGATTCTGCCGTATCCCGTATAAGCGACAAACATCAAGGCGCATCCTTCGAGGATCCCTTTCCATGAGGTTGTGCTTTGCTCGCTGATTTCCAAAGTTGACACTCCTGGGCGGGTATCAGCGAAAACAAGGGACAAAGCCCCCGCCGTGATGAAGATAAGGAGTGAGACGAGAGTGGTCGACACGACGAATGTATTCAGTGCGCTACTGAGACGTATTCCCTTCAGCACAAAGGCTATCACGATAACCAAGCAGAACAACGCTATCGGCTTTTGGAGTTGATCGGTATCCATTTGCAGAAATCGCAAGGCGTATCCTGCAAAACCGAGCGCGGCGGTGGCTGCTGAGGCACTTTTTGCGCATAAAAATAGCCAACCGGCGGTGAAACCGAAGCTTGGATGCAGCCAGCGGTATCCGTACTCATAGGTACCACCACTGACAGGATGGGCAGCGGCAAGTTGAGCGCTGCTGAGTCCATTCAGCGATGCAACTATTGCCGCCAAAGCGATGGAGAGAACTACCCAATCGCCAGCAACTCGAGCTGCATCACCGATACCGATAAAAATGCCAGTTCCGATGATGGCGCCTAAACCCATCATCACAGCACCAATGATGCCGATCTCCCTTCTCAATGAATCCCCTTCTTTTGTCATAGCACTCTCAATTCATCAAATCGTTTTCGGCTCGTTCCCATTAACCGACCTACATGCCAGGTTTCGGGACATTTGACATCACGGATCGCGAAGTGCTGTTACAACTTTCAAAGTGGACGCTTGGATTGCCGGAGCCAAACCAGCGAGCAACCCAGTGGCGATCGATACGATCAAGCTCGATAATGCTAAATGGATTGTCGGTCGAAAGTCGATGGTTGCACCTTCCGCCCCAAGAGCAAAACCGCCAAAGCTTAAAACACTCATCGCTAAGATTGTGCCAAGAATTCCGCCGGTAAAGCACAGTAGTGTGCTTTCCATTAGCACCAATCGGAGCGTCGCAAGCGGACGGAATCCGATGGTCTGTAGAACTGCATATTCTTTAAGTCGATCTTGGACGCTCATCAAAGTTGTCGTAGCAACCAGAGACAATACGAGTCCTACGCATGCATATCCCAGCCAGTGTGCGAAACTGATTAAGTCAACGAGATCGGAAAGCGTACTGGCTTGAAAAGCTCCCTTTCGTCTTGTTTTTGTGGCAACAGATCCAGAGCGAAGCATCTCATCGATCTCGCTTGCAACTCGGTCCGGGTCGGCATCCTCTGCCAGTAACACTTCATGTTGCGTGACCAAGCCGGTAGCGTCGAGCCCTCGAGTGTTCTGAAGAAACGGCAGATTCGTATAAATTAGGTTTTCTTCCGACGGTACCTTGGACTGAAAAACCCCAGCGATATGAACAGAAATTTCGCCAATAGTGAACTGTTGTCCAACTTGTAGTCCACGCCTTCTTGCGACGTTGTCACCCACAATTGCGGCATCTCGTCGCTCTTGAAATTCTTCCCATGTTCCTTCAATCAAACGGATAGGCCGAGATTTGTGAATTTGAGTTGGGTCAGCACCGTTAAAGACGACGATGTCTAAACTTGCCCGACAGTTATTGGTCCACACCTGAATAGGAATCACTTGACGAACTCCGGAAACATCAAGAATCCTACGAGCATAGTTTTCCGGTAATCGGCTCGTGGTTGGGCAGAAACGATTCTCTTGAAAGACGACAAGAGTACGATTCGCGTCATCGCCGGACGTAAGGCGTTCAAGCCCCTCCTGGACCGAACCCACAAAGCAGTACACAAACATCGCCACTGCGGAGCCACTCAAAGTCAACAGCGTTCGAGTCCTATGTCGCCAGAGTGTTTTCAGTACATATGGGATCATCTTTCCGCTCCGAGGGTAGATTCCAGGAGTTTACCCCGATCAAGTACCAGTCGCCTCCCTGCGATACTTGCAACTTTTGCATCGTGCGTAACCAACAGCATCGTTATGTTTAGCTCTTTGTTTAGTCGTTGTAGTAAGGTTTGCACCTGAAGACTAGTTTCGAAATCAAGACTGCCGGTTGGTTCGTCCGCAACAACAATCTTAGGATGGGCGACTATTGCTCTCGCGATCCCAACACGTTGCTCCTGGCCCCCGGAAAGTTGTCGCGGATAGTGATTCGAGCGATCGTTTAAGCCTACTGCTTCTAAAGCTAATTCGACCCGTCGCCGACGTTCGGAAGCTGACAGCTTGAGAAGCAAAGTTGGTAACTCCACATTCTCATAAGCGGTAAGTACTGGGATCAAGTTATGAGTCTGAAAAATATAGCCTAAGTTGGCTGCTCGCCAGTCGGACAGTTGCGCTCGCGTTAATTTGGTGATTTCTGTGCCGTCGACATGTATCGAACCAGTGTCCGGACGATCGATACCACTCACCAAGTTCAACAACGTACTCTTTCCAGTCCCACTCGGGCCCATGAGTGACACGAATTCACCTTCCTGAATACTGATGCTTACATCATCGAGGGGGGTTATGATTTCATCCCCCTTACGAAAGCTTTTGGTCACTCGTTGAAGTTCTACAATCACCATTCAGTTCATCCCTATCGAAGGATCATCGCCCGAAACACGGACTTTCATTCCGTCGCGCAAGCTATCTGGATCGGTTGTTATTAATTTGTCGGTAACACTTAGTCCCGACGCAATGGCTACAAGCTCCGCAGAACTTTTTTGAACCAATTTAACCTTTCTCCTTCGGGCTACGGATCGATCATCTACGAGCCAAACAAAGCTGTCGGAGTCTGAGAATTGAATTAACTCCCGTGGCACAAAGATCATTTTTTCCTCGGGCTCAGGCTTAAGCGTTGCATCTGTTGTGGGTGCCAGGAACGTAGCGGTAACGAGCATTTCGGGACTAATCGACAAGGGTGGATCCAAGACTTCGATCTTGACCTCAATCGTGTTTTTCTGCACGCTTGCCGAACTGGTGATATGAAGCACCCTTCCGAAGATCTTGTGAGGGGTCGAGGCGGTTTCGATCTCTACGTGTTGCCCTTGTGTGACTAGCGAAATGTCTTCGAGTCGAACATCGGCACGCACTTGCAAGCTATTAGGATCATACATTTCCACGACCGTGCTAGAACTCTGTCCGGCAGTTGCTTCTAATCCCATTACCCGCGATCCTGGTTGGGCAATAATGCGTAAAATCCGTCCAGACATGGGTGCTTTCACTGTATTGCGTTCCAACGCAAGCTTCGCTTGCTGAACGCTTAGTTCCCCTTCTTTGCAAGAAGCTTCGGCTGAGTGCAATTTTGCCTCAGATTCGGCCAAATGTCTTTTTTCGTCGATCAATAACTCCATTTGTTGTGATAAAGCACTTACCACTTCTTCAAGAGCTTGGACCTCGCGTTGTAAATTTGGTTCGCGTTGCACGAGTTCATTCAGGGTGGTTACTGAAACCTCATAATCATTTTCCGCTTTGGCAACGATGTTGTTCGATATCGCACCCTGAGCGAATTGCTTGCTCTCCATGATCCCTTTTGCATATTTGACGTTTGCTTCCGCCGCTGAGATGAGAAAAGGTAACTTTGCAAGTTCTGTTTTTGACTTGGCGAGGTTGCTTTGCGCATCGGCAAGCTGAATTCGCAAATGCACAGGATTGTCGACCCGCAACCGTGCGGCCGTTAGCTCAGCCCGAGCTCGGTCGCATTCACCCATGCGAATTTCCAATGTGTGCTCTGCTTGTTGAACCGCAAGTTCCGCATCAATCGAAATTAGTTTTGCGACAGACTCCCCCCTCTGAACATTCTGTCCGGATACGACCATCAATTCCTCGATGATGCCTGGGGCCATTGCTGCAACACTCATCGTTGTTGGACGTGGTTCAATCCAGCCTGCAGCTTGGAAAAGTGCTGTCCCAGTCTTAGGGTGTTCTGCTCTTTTGACAATTACAGGGATTACCTTCACAGACCGAATAGACATCCATTGATCACCAGCGGCAACCATTACTAAGGTTGCAAAACCAAATAGAATTGCAATCGGTAACGCATAACGAATCAGCCATCGGTGACGGTTCGATCGTCGCGCTGTATTATCGACTCGTTCCGATATGGATCGTTCAATTGCTAGTTGCTTCAGGTCTACCGTTGGTTTATCCATTTCTCACTCTCCGGGCCTTACAAATACCTGCGTTGCTGAAATGGATAAATTGCCTTGATCATCTCGCTTTGCCTTGCCCTTTACGACGATGACAGAAAGCTCCTTGAGTGGAATAAGACTTTTCGCACTTTGTTGTATCGGTTTGCCATTTGTGTCAACAATTTTCACTGTCGCGATGTTACTTTTCACTGCATCTGTTTCACAGCAGTAGTCCCAAGGAGTCGGGCAGCCTTCATCGTCTGCACAGTAAGGCACGTTTGGATCGACGATTGTGAATGCAGCAAGCCCATCTATAAATGGTTCACTTGAACCGCCGATCCGACCTAACAAGGTGATCTCCTGTCCGTTCTCGGATTCTTTGCGTGCAATTCCCACGGGGACTGCGTCCGCTGGTTCGCTGGTCGCGAGGTATGTAGTTGCAGCAGCCCCAATTCCGTCAGCGATTGGTTCGGCTGGTGTAGGTAGACAACCCGCACAGGCGACCGAGGCGATTAGCAAAACGGTACTCAGTGATGATTTCATCTATGTTTACTCCTGTTTTAAAAAGAATCAAATAGCTTTTAAACTTGTCGCAACTTCCATTCGCAAGGCCTTGAAGGCCGGAGGCAACGCGCCAACGACACCTAATAACAGGCCAACGCCGCAACCGATTAATATCGCTAGGGAATCTATACGCAAGGTAAAGGCACCCATGGTGAATCTAATCGCTAAACCATTGAGTGTCGTTAACGCAAGGGTGCCCGATATCAGAGATGCGGCTGCCGCTAAAAGTACCCCTTCTTGAATCAAGCTTATTAGGATCGCGCTGCGGCGGTAGCCGATGGCTTGCAGTGTCGCAATCTCGCGAATGCGACCTGCAACCGCCCCGTACATCATGTTCAATCCAGTAAAGACACCTGAACTCGATATTAGCCACACAACGGTCCAAGCAAGAACTCGAACGGGCTTGTAGTGTAGCTGCAACGATTGGTAGTAATCTTTCTCACGCACTGACCTTAATTCCAGATCTGTGCGCTCTTTGCAAAAAAGTGCGACATCCGCAGGTGAACTAGTAGGGGATAACAGCAATGCCACAAGGCTGATGTCTTGACGCTTCGTCGCGGTTTGCAAGTCAGCAAGATTGCACCAAATCTCTGACTCGAAAGCTGCGCCGGCTGCAGAAAACCGTCCACTGATCTTCCATGCACGACCCTCAAACTCGATGTATTTCCCCAATGCCAAAGTTTGTGGATTGCTGGCAAGTTTCGCTGCAACCAAGCCTCCGAGCATGACTTCGCCACTAGCTGGCCAATTTCCTTCAGTGATCCGCACAGTTCGCCGAACAAGTGGAGCGGCTGGGGTCACACCCCGTACTAGACCGAGCCCCGTGTTGTTGCCTTCGGACCTTACCCGCGTTCCTGCAAAGAGTTCCGGTGAGGCGTGCGGAAGACCAAAGCGGTTCACCGTAACGTCAAGGCTCGATGTTAAAAGTGCGGGAGTCCGCGATGCGAGAGAAGAATTTTCGATGTTTTCTTCGGAGTTGATCGAATGGACCAGTACGACATTCTCATCGCCGCTTACGGAAAGGGATCGCTCAAGTCCACGAATAAACCCAATAACCACAAACACCAACATCACCACAGTGGCGAGTGCTAGGAGGGTGAGTATGGTTCGAACGGGACGCCGTGCTAGGTTGCGCACGCTGTATTCCCAGGGGAGCAGCATTGTTATTCTCGTGCGTCAGGGTTGTGCGATCGATTTCCGAGGATGTGTAGACAGAAGGATTACAACGCGGTCTCATAGGGCATTAGCCAGTAGTCCGACAGTCAATTGAGAGCAGCGGGTTTGTTGGATAAGCCGCGAAGAAAAGTGAACGAGCAAGCTCACTTGTAGGGCTGAGTTAGATTTGCCAAGAGTGATGCGCAATTCTCGCATCCCGGCCGAAAATGCCATGAATTGTTCGTCCAAATTCGTAGAGATGGAGAATTTCTGAGGCCGTTTTTCGAGAGTGTGAAACGAGGTGCGTAGGTGTGATCCAGCAAAGAACTCCGAGCGGTTGCGGGAAAGAAACGACGAGCGATAGAACTGCCCCGTTACAGACGCATCCTTTGCATTTGCAATCGTGTTTACAAGGATCGGTATTTTGAGAACTGGGATAAGGGGAGTTGGATAGATTTTCCTGGCGGCACTCTTCGCAACAGGGTTGCGTCTCGCATGGATCAACCGTTGTGTGTTGCCCCTCCATTCCGGGGCTATTGCGAAGTGAAGTTGCATACGAGTCGCAAGACATGCACCGTATAGGGCAGGTAAGCAATGTGACGATTAAAAGCAACGATACGACGCAAGGTTTCATGCGTTTCAGTATAATCGGATACAGCACCGCAGGCAACGGCGGTCGACAGTCCGATCGACAGTCCGCGATGCGGTGTTTTGCTTGTGTCGTTTTTGCTTGTGTTGTTTGATTGATAGGTTTGGCTCTCCCGATTAAGGACGCGTCATTGTGACAAGATTGTTTTATATGGTTTGGTTGCTCCCAGCTATCCTGCCAGCATGCGCTTGGGCAATTGAATATCCATACTCGTCCGCCGAACCTCAGAAAGCCGGCTGGCCTTTGACCGCGGAGGAACGCTCCTACATCGTTGATAAGCCGGAGCACGATCGCCGACCAGGTCGCGAAGTTAACAAACATCTTCCACACCTCTGGCCAGTGGTTCCCTGCGCTGGATTTTTCGGCGGTGACGCTTGGCTGAAATTGCACGAAGACCATGTCAAGATGGTTCAAGCCAATGCCGGTGAGGTCGATGTTCTTTTGGTGGGTGATAGCATCACCATTCAATGGGGGGAATCATGGAAGAAGCATTTTCCTGATCTCAAAGCAGTCAACATCGGCATCGGTGGCGACAAAACGCAAAACGTCCTCTGGCGACTCGATCACGGTGGAGTCGAAGGACTTGTACCTAAACAGATCGTCCTGATGATCGGTAATAACAACATGTTCTTTACTCCCGAGACAGGTGTTGAGGCTGCCGCGAACGGGGTTCAAATGTGCGTGAAGAACCTACGTGAGAAGTTCCCTGAGGCACAAATCACCGTGGCGAAGATTCTGCCAGCACACTCGCCGGCCGATCGATTCTATAAAGATATCAACGCTACAAACGATGCGATTAGCAACTTGAAGCTAGAAAGCGATCCGCTTGTACATGTACTCGATCTGACAGGTGATTTCCTTGACAAGGACGGTAGCTTGATCAAAGCTCTCTACACTCCCGACAATATCCATCTCTCTGCCGAGGGATATGCGGTCTATGCGAATCGATTAAAACCGTTGCTTGAATCAAAGATCCCGCAATAGCAAACGACTTTTCAACGGCCATTCGGTAACGTCTCTCCTACAAGCCTCAGGTTCATCATGCAGACTTCGAAACATTTTGTTTTCTCGGCTTTCCTCGTAGTGGCTTTATGTTTGGTGGGAGCAGGGCAGGCCCAAGACAGTGCTAAGGTTATCAGGCCCCTGCCTGCTTTGGATCTAGGCGATGTCATTGAGCGCGATCAAATGATTCCAATGCGCGATGGGAAACATCTCTCCGCTTTGATCTATTTTCCCAAAGGAGATGGCCCCTGGCCTGTTCTCTTTGAACAACGCTACGTGGATATCCAAGGAGAAGGTACTCGAAAAGCAGCAGCGAGACTGGCACAAGAAGG
>Ga0255137_1000285_pt1 | contig 17297 bp, 11 predicted proteins | sample Law_Atlam_RepC_8_FD_188548 | JGI IMG/M metagenome (GOLD analysis project Ga0255137, IMG submission 188548) | Freshwater microbial communities from St. Lawrence River, New York, United States - Law_Atlam_RepC_8d | ecosystem: Environmental > Aquatic > Freshwater > River | place: USA: New York... | reverse complement strand
TTCTGTGACTCTCTTTTGAAACACAGAGTCACAGAGGCACAGAGAAGAGGGAAGGGGGAAGGGGAAAGGGACGCGTAGGGAAGGGACGCGCAGGTTTTAGATTGGAGCTGGCTGGCTCCGTGAACTCTGTGCCTCCGTGTTTCCAAAGTCCGCGCCTGCGTTCTTGGTCTGTGACTCTTTCTTGAAACACAGAGTCACAGAGGCACGGAGGGAGGGTGTTACGGCGGTACGGGAGTAGAAGCGTGGGACTGTGGTCCCAATTGCTATTTAGAGCTTCGATAGTAATTAGAGCAGCGGTAGTAATTCGGGTTCGGGTGAACGGATGGAATCCCCCGTGCAGTGGTAGCGAGCTTCGGTGTACTCCGCGACTTGCTCGGCAGTCTCAAAGTACATTTCGTAGACAGCATCCTCGTCAAACTCGCAGTTGTCGGTCGAGTAATCGCGGCAAATTTGTGGCCTGGTGTAGTAGATTCCGCAGCGGTGGTCTTTTTGTAGGTGTTTGCAAGTTGTGTGGACGAGCAGGTACCACACATCGTCTTCTACGAACACGCTCGCCCGATCGTGGAGCAGATACCAACGCATGAAATCGAAGTCTTGTTCGCTGGAAGGCTCATCGATGGGAAGAGCAAAATATTTACAACATTTCGCCGTGCAATAATCGCAAAGGCATTCTCCTTCGGGAACTTGATCTCGTTTCGGCGTTTTCCCATCGATGGTTTTGGCGGGAAGTAGTTCTAGGTCTACAATGCTAGTCATCGTGCGCTCGTCTTGATGTTGTTCTTAGTCAGGATGTGGGTCATTGTTGGGTTATCTCGCCGCATTGGATTCGGCGTGATAGTCTATCGAAAGTATACCTCACGAGTGTGCATGAAAAGCGATTCACAATCAACCCCCCGCCGATGATCTCTCGCATTGATTCTTTACTCACCAAATCAGAAATTGGGGATTTCCTCCAAAGTCTTCAACTTCGGCCCTTGAAATCGGTTCGTTGCCGAGTAGACCGCTCTGATCAAGCACTCCCGTTCGAAACTTCGAATGTCCCTTGGTATCCTCGCTATGGACGTCAATTGCTCGACTCTACGGTGCGGCCTGGTTCTTTTCTCGCTTATGCGTCTGCTGATTATTACATCCAAGATTCAGCTTCGATGCTTCCCTTGCAACTCTTGGATCTATCCCCGGATGATTGGGTATGCGACTTGTGCGCGGCACCGGGTGGCAAGGCGACAGCGATCGCTGAATCGCTGGGTGAGGGGGGAGTGCTGGTCGCTAACGAAGTGATCGCTGGCCGCGTCGATGTCCTCCGATATTCCTTAGGTAGAACAGGTCGAGCGAATTTCATTCAGACCAATTTGGATCCGGAGCGGTTGGCGATCGAACTATGCGGACGATTTGACAAAGTTCTGGTGGATGTACCTTGCAGCGGACAGTCGCTCCTGGGGCGAGACCAACAAAGCGAGAGCGCATTCTCCGATACCCATGTGCTTCACTGCGCTGCCCGTTCCCAGCGGATACTTCGCCAAGCGATGTTGTTGCTGCGGCCCGGTGGGCGACTGATTTTCTCGACCTGCACTTTCTCCCTCGAAGAAAACGAGGATCAAGTGCGATGGATGCTGGATCTTTATCCGGGCAAGTTCCACCCCATGGTTTGCGAATCTCTCTTGTCTCAATCACTGAATCCTTGGAAATCGCCGGTCCAAGAGGGGGCTTATCGACTTTGGCCTCACCGAGATCCATGCTCAGGCGGATTCGCCGCTGGCTTGCAAGCTGGATCTGACTGGGATCCTCATCAAGCTTGTGCAGACCAATTGCTCCAAACAAAACCTACCAATACCCATGGGGAGAAGTGGAAGGAGCGACGAGAAGATCGAGGAGGACGCAGCCATGCGTCGAAGCGTAAGGAAAAAGCCGGGAATCGAAAAAACAACACCGAAGGTGATCAGGGTTTCGATGAACTTTTTGAAATCACCGCTGCGATCGGCAAATGCAACCTATCGATGGAGATTCAGGATTCGAAAATAATTGGGTTTGAGCGAGGAGCTTACGCGTTCCATCAGGAATTTCCCCATATCGGACAAGGTACCACCCTGGCCGCATATAAGCACGTCGCCCCTTACAAGACGCTCGCAACGAACAAACCGCAATCAGCCCGCAAATCGTCTGGTGCGAACTCCAAAGGAGTCGCCCCTCTAGAGCCGTACCACGCAATGGCAATGCTTCAATCACACCTGTTTGAGTCGAACTCTCGCGTTGAACTCGACGATGTCCAAGCACAACGTTTTGTTCAAGGGCAAGCGATCGAGGAATCGAGCTCGCAGAGCGTACAAGCCGGTTGGACGTTGGCTTGCTGGCAGGGAAAGCCATTGGGCTGGCTTAAGGGAGTTGCAGGTCAAGAAGCGAACGCAGGAAAAAAAACGGGGAGATGGAATAACCACCTCCCCGTTTGGGCTCGTTCAACTGCAACCGCAATTACTCAGTCTGCAGAGTCATCGCCATAACGACCGGTGCCGAAGCATCGCGACCTTTGACCAAGCTGATCTTCTTCATCGGTTTCTTCTCTTTTGGATTCACAGCGAAGTAACGGATTTGACGACCATCGAGATCGAAAGCGAATTCGCTTTTCGGAACATCGACGCGGCGGATGTAGTCAGCGAAATGCTCACCGTTGATCAACGGATGATCTTCAGTGGTGTCATCTTCATAAGTGATCCGAACGATCATGCTTGTGGATCCTTCGCGTGTCGCTGGATAAGACCAACCACCAACACCGCTCAGGAAGTGAATCGCGACAGCCGAAGCATTGCAAGTCACATCCACACTCTTTGGCATCTTCGGTGCCATGACACCGTTCGGGCCATTGAGCATAATCGCATTCGGAACTCGATCCTCTTGTGGATCGATCAGAACGAATGGAACACCCTTGAACATCTTGGGCTTCCAATCTGGGAAGACCAATCGCTCGGCCATACCAGCTGGATCGAAGAACATTCCACGGGTGGTGATCGATGTCGCAACCGAAGCGATCGAGAGTGGCACGTACTTTCCTTTGCTCGTTAGGAACTCGAGCAGGTCTTTCATTTCATCCTTGTTCATCTGGCTTTCGAAGCCTTCTGGCATCAAGGACTTCTGCGAACCAGTCATTCGCTCAATGTCTTCTCGAAGAACAACTTCTCGTTTGCCTTGAACGTTGATCAGTTCGATCGACGTCTTGCTTTCGCCAGCCATCATACCGGTGACAACCGTACCATCGGTGGTCTGAACGTTATAGGTTCTGAAGTTGCCTTCGACGCTACGGTTCGGATCAAGGATGTTGATGAGCAATTCTTCTTTCGGATGAACCGACATTCCGGTGAGCTCAGGACCGATCTGGTTCCCCATTTCGCCGTGCTTGTGGCACAGGGCACAATGCTTCTGATAAAGGAGCTTACCGTTGTTTGCATTCCCCTTGTCGTGGGTCGTATCGGTCCACGAGGCAACGAGTCGTTGTCGGTCGGCGTTCGGAATCCCACCGGAGGACTTCATCATCGCAACGGCTTTCTCCCGAATCTTCGCATCGGGATAATCGCGTAGGAGTTGGCGTTGATCGAGTTGCAAATCGTTGATGCTCAACGCGCCCGCTTCGATCGATTCGATCAAGTCCTTGGTGGAATCGGGACGAGCCAACATCACTCGGATGCTGTTTCTCAAGAAATCTGGTGGAAGCGACTTGGCTTTCTCGATCAGAGTCTTTGTCAAACCTGGAGCTTTCGATGCGCCGAGAGCTGCGACGATTCCGGACGAGAATTCTGGAGTCGATTGCGGCGTGACTTGATCAAGCAGCGTATCGACAACCTTCGGATTCACCGCTTCGAGAATCACCATCTGCTTGGCAGCTTGGAGTCGTTCATCGTTTGGCGAGTCTGCTTTGCCCAAGCGATCTACAAGTTCCTTGCGGATCGATGCGATAGCTTCGTCAAGCTTGCGAACGCCAAGGGCGGTTGCGAGCTGAACGACTTGGCCTTTGGTCTCAAGAGGCATGTCACCGGATAGCCAATCAGAGACAAGTCGGTTGCTGATATCCTCAGGCAATGTGACTTGGTAGTCTTTCGGCCAACCTTCGACTAACCCACGAATCACAGCACCGGTGATTTGTGGATTGGAGTCTTTAGCGATCATGCCGCCGAAGGCTTGAGGCGAGAGTTTATTTCGCGCTGCGTGTTCGGCGACGATGGAAACTCGATTCAAGAATTCAGGGGATGCTTGAAGTGATTTCTCACGAAGCAAGCGAGGTAGGACTTCCGGAGCGTGGGCACTTGCGGCACTTGTCCACGCATCGAGTAGCCAGCGATCTTCAGGACCGCCACCTAGGGTTACCAAGCTTGGGTTCGAAAGCCGTTCACCGATCGACTTGGTCCCTGTGGAGACCGCTTCGGTTGGGCAGTCTGCGAGCTTGAGCATTGCAGCCAATCTCAATTGCGGGTCATCAGACTCCAACGCTCGGCTACCTAGAATCGCTTGCAAGGTAGCGCTGTTGGGTTCTGCGGCGGCGATCGCGTTTCGCAAAACTGCATCGCTTGGATGCTTGAGTGTACTGAGCAATGCGTCACCGTTCCATTTGCCATGGGCACTGAGCACCCAAATTGCATGGACTGCAGCTGGATCGTTTCCGATAGCATCGACTTTGTAAGCGAGGGTTAGAGCCGCGAGAGCCTTGATAGTCTCATCGGATAACGTCGCTTTCTCGATCAAGAGTCGTTGGGCAGCTTTGCGCCAGAACATGTTGGTGTGCTGAAGTGCTGCAACGAGCTTCTTCTCATCGGAAGCGTTCAAGCCACCTTTGACCAATGCATCGGAAGCTGCCAACTCTTGAGCTGAAAGCCCTTTCTCGCCGTCGTAGACAACGCGATAGACTCGGCCGAAGCGTTTGTCTCGCAGCTTGGTCTCGTATGCATTTCCCTTACCGGTTTGAAAACCGTTAGGAGTAGGGTTGTGTTGAACGATGAAGTTGTACCAATCGAGATACCAAACATTCCCGTCCGGACCGACTTCAGCCATGATTGGCGAAGCCCATTCATCGTCGCTTGCGACCAAGTTGAATGGGTTTGTCGAGCGGTAACCGGCTCCATCGCGATTGAGAACAAAACCACCGACGATGTGACCGGTTGGTTCGCAAACGAAAGCGATTCGGTTCCACCAATCTTTGGGGTAATTTCGAGCGGTGTACAGTGCGTGGCCAGCCGCAGCGGTGTAACCACCGTGCCAGTCGACTTGACGAACCTTATCGGTCACCGACGCGAACTTATAACCATCAGCGATGTTGCTCAAAACCTGTGGAGCCCACCCTGAGACTTTTTCGTAGTATCGGTTCGGTACCGGCATAAAAATGCTTGGGTTGCCGTTAGCGGTCGAACCGAAGATCAACCCATCTTCGCTGATGCCAATCCCCCACGTGTTGTTGTTCGTCGATCGAACGAATTCGAGTTTGGTAACACGCACGGAGTGTTTATTGAAATCATCGGTACGGTCGGCGGAAGCTTTACCTTCTTTGTCCAATGCGAATGCAGGTGCTGTTTCGTCCGAAGCGCCAGCGGTAAGAGCAAATCGCCAGAAGCCTTGACGGAACCCTTGTTGTCGCTCTCCGTTGATGACGGGTCGCGAATCGTTGTAGCCTTGCATCCCCCAAACCCAGTTATCTAGGCCCCATTGGAAGTTGCTTACGCCACCGTGGGTATCGCCCATTCCCCATCCGGTGATGAGTTCTTGACGGAAGTCTGCGACATCATCGCCGTTGGTATCTTTGAGATATACCGTTTTGGTACCGTCTTGGACGACGACACCGTCTCGATAAGCAACGATGGCCGTTGGGATGCTTAGGTGTTGAGCAAAGACAGTGAACTTATCAGCCTTTCCGTCCCCATTCGAATCTTCGCAAATTCGGATGCGGTCTCGGCCTTGACCTTGCGGTTGTAGTTCGTTCGGGTAGTCAACGGTTTCGCAAACCCAGAGTCGGCCGCGATGATCCCAATTCATAGCGATCGGTTTTCCACCGAGACCAGCGAGGCTCAAGTCGGCTTCGCCTTCGAGTGTGCTTGCTTCCATTGCCCAGAGTTTGACGGAGAAATTCTCCGGAGCAACGTAGTGTTTGATCGACTCGGTTGCAGTGAGTGGGTCCTGCATTTTAGTCATCGGTTCAGCTTGGCCACCTCGAGCACCGGGTTGATAGTTCGGGATTTCCTTGCCAACTTCGGTGAAGGTGAAGGGCGCTACATCAGTCCGAGCAGCCGATAGTTTAGGGATATCGAATCGGTTCGAATCGCGGAAAGCCGGGAGGGCTTCCGGGTTGCGTTGGCAAGCCCAAGAGATGCCGCGAGCGACGAGGTTTTGGAAGCCCGGGTTACCCCAAGTATCCATGTTGTGTCCCCAAGCGGTATAGAAGACGCGACCTTTTCCGTGGGTGCGTACCCATGTCCAAGGCTCGGCCGAAGTCCCTTCAGCAAGTTTTCCTTGGCGGCGTTCTTCAAGAACAATCCGATCCTTGGAGTTATGCATGTGGTGCACATAGGTTTCATCCCAGCTTTCGAAACCACCGAATCCCTTCATGATGGGGTGTTCGGGCTCGACGATATGGGTTGTGAAGCGTTCGCCACCGTGCTCTTTGAATTGAGCACCGACGAGTTCCACGTAGGCTTTCGAGTTGCGGAAGCAGTACGATGCGCAGTGCAAAGGAACGATCCCGTGGCCTTCGGCAACATAATCGAGCATTGCCTTTTCTTGTTCAGGCCCGAGTTGATCGATATTTGCATAGATCAACAACGCATCGAATTCTGCAAGTCGCTTTGCGTTCAAAGAACTCGGTACATCTTCGCTGTAAGTCAGCTCAATGCTGAACTTCTTCATCGATGGCCCCAGAACGCGGTACAAATCCGCTGGACGATGGTGACCTTGGTCTCCGAGGAAGAGAACCTTTAGCGGTTTACCTGTCGTCTCGTTGTTTTGCGAGCGACCGACGTTCACCGAGGAGAACAGGAAGGTAAGCAGGAGAGCGACCAGCATTGGGCCCCCTGCGTTAAGTGGCATGCGACAGGAACTGCGCTTGCCATAGAATTGCCTAAGCATATTAAACATCATGGTATCCTGAGGATCGTTGATAATGGTTGATTTCACTAGTGGATTGGCACCGGTGAGTTAGTTTTCTATTTGGCGACTGTTTAGCCGAGGGTAGAGTTAGCCGAGGGTAAAGCCTGGCAGTTGAACAATCTTGCCACCTTCGACGGCGCTTTGGTGAGCACAGATTCCGACGCAGGTCCAGTTTGCCGAAGTAACAGCATTGGGCCATGGATCTCGATTCTCTACCAGTGCACTTACGAACTCGTGGACCAAGTGTGGGTGGGAACCACCGTGGCCGCCACCTTGGATGAACGACAGGTGATCCGCGTCTTGGATGGATTGCGTAAATGGTCGAATCGGTTCAGGAAGCAGATGAGCATAATCGGGAACTTCGACTTCCGAAGCGATCTCATGTTCCGGCTTCTTGGCCGTGTGCATAATATGCGGCTTGCCTTCGACCAGCGACCATTCGAAGCTCTTCTTGGTTCCATACACATCAAAGCTTTCGCGGTATTGACGTGCGGTATCGAAGAGGAACCGCCAAATGTGGGCGGCTACATCGCTGTCCTTGATCTTGATGTGGCAAGATTCGACCGCGAAGGAATTCCCGGACTTCTTGGCCAGATCTGAGCGAATGGTTCCAGAGCCAAAACAAGAAACGTATTCTGCGCGACCGTTTAGAAGTCCGAGTACTGGGGAAACCACGTGGGTTGCGTAGTGCATGGGGATCATGCGTTCCCAGTATTCAGGCCAGCCTTCCATGTCTTGTGGGTGCGATGCAGCAAGGTACTGGATCTTGCCCAATTCCCCCTTTTGATACATTTCTTTCAAGAAGAGGAATTCGCGGCTGTAGACGACCGTCTCGGCCATCATGTACTTCAATCCGGTCTTCGCGACGGTTTCGCAAATCTGATCGCACTCTTCGATCGTCGTAGCCATCGGAACGGTGCACATGACGTGCTTTCCCGCATTGAGGGCTTTGAGACTCATCCAAGCGTGATCGGGGATCGGTGAGTTGATGTGAACGAAATCCACGGTCGGATCTGCAAGGACTTGCTCGTAGTCGGTGTACCGATTCGGAATCCCGAACTTGTCGGCCGTCTCATGCAATTCCTTTTCGTTGCGTCGGCACACGGCGACAACTTCTGCGTTGGGATGCCGTTGATAGATCGGAATGAATTCCGAGCCGAAGCCTAGACCGATCATTGCAACACGAACTTTTTTCGCCATTCAAATGCTCCTGGATGTTCAGTGGGAGAGGATTTTTTAAGTAGTTGTTTTCGACGCGAAGTGGTTTCAAGCGACCGAATGAAACCACCGTTCCATGCGATTAGTGGCGTATGAGGTTCCATTCCGCCAAGGGTTACACAAGGATTTCATCCCAACAATGTCGCAGAAACCCTAGCCGGTCGCCATGAAAAATTGCGCAAAAAACCTAAGATATTTTACACGGCTAATGCCCGTGCGGATGAGCGATGGGGCGTGTACTGTAGCTGCCTCGTTGACACTTCGGGTTACTGCTTCGTGGCCTTCGGCCACTTCATAACCCTCAAGAAATCGTTAGACACTAAAACCCTGAATAACCAAAAAAGGGAACCTGTGAACCTTTCGGAACCCTTTCTCAGCCATCCCAAGATTGACCATCCCAAGCTACCACGCGCTCGAGCCAAGCGACTAGCGCATCGCTGAAGAGATCCAATAGCAATGCACCCTTTTCTTTAGTTGCGAATCGGGGCTCACCGATGTAACCAGGCACCGTGCGATCTTGGGTCTTCCAAGCTCGAACTCCAGGGCGGAATGGGTTCCCTGTTGAGACCGACTCAAGCCCCTTGTAGTCGCGAACTAAGTCGGGGCGAAGTTGCAGTACCATGGAAGTTTCCCATTCACAAGCATGACCCATGTCGCGCTGAACGATCGTAGGATCGGTCGTCCAAGGTTCAACACCGAGCCCCCAATATGTCGTCATCAACAGGAGAAGGTCCTCGCGATGCGAGTACTTCTGCCGAATCTCAAATGTGGCTTGCTTTGCAGGTACATCATTGCCACCGTGACCGTTGATAAAGACGATACGTCGAAATCCTTGTTCGATGGCATTGTCCATCAAGCTGCAGAGCATATCGAGATACGTTCTTGGTGCGGCGGAAAGCGTACCGTTGAAATCGAGGTGGTGGTGGGAGTTTCCAAACCACTGCACGGGTGCGAACAGGACTCGATCATGCAATCGCGGTTCAATGCGATCGATCAAACCTTGGGTCAGCAACGTATCGGTCATCACAGGCAAATGCGGACCGTGTTGCTCGATAGCAGCTATCGGAAAAACGATTGGGGTGTCGGGTGCCAAGTCTCGGATTTCGGGAGCTGGAAGTTCATGGAACAACACGCGAATTTCGCTTTCTGATCCAGTGGATCGTCGGAGGGAATCAATCGAATCGAGGCACAACAGAAACTGGCTAAATAACGCCTTAGGTAATCTGTTGTTGGCAAAAGATGAAAGGTCTGTCTGATTGGCTTATGGATTAGGTAGCTCGAACTCTTTGGGAAGAGTCGCGTTGTTACCTTCAGCCCAAGCACGCGTGGTCAATTCAAGTTTCTTCTTTGTTGGACTGCTTGGGTCATCGAGCAACAACCAAACGACCTTCTGGTCTTTTTCATTGGGATTCTGAACGGTCGTCACTGGGTTTGCACGGCGGACCAACGCGGTTAACAAGTCGCGGACAGGGGTGTCGGAGTAATCGAAGTTGCGAATTTGCTGATTGCGTGTGATACCATCCTTTTGAAAGGCTGTCCCGTTGATAGCCATCGGTATTGGTTCGGTATCTGCGCTTTGGCTTTCCTTCAACTCCGTCGCTATGGCTTGCAAGACGACTTCGAGTGACTCTTGCTCGATTCGCAATTTCACTTTGGTTGCGAGCAAGTCATCGATTGATTTCGAAGCTGTCTTCGGTGCGGTAGTAGTCGTTGTTGGCTTTTCGCTTCCCGTCTTAGACTTTCCAGCACCACTGAGCGCGACATCGCTTCCGACTTGCAAAGCCATCCATGACCCGATAGCAAGATTCACAGCGGACTCTTTAGGAAGGTAAGCATTGAAGACGACTTGGCCATCTTCAGCGCCGGATCGAGAGTACTTGTGCAATGCTCTTAGCATTTGCGGGAAACGATTCGCGATCGGTCGCCAATAAGTTGCGGCAGGCTGGGCCGTAAGCTGACTTTCCACTGTATCAGCAGCTTCGGCAAGTTTCTTTCTAAGGTCGACTGCATCGCGAGATGCGCTTTGCAAGTCGTTCCCAAAGGTTCGGTATTCCACATAGAACTCGGGCTCGAAATGCACACGGCATAACAAGGCTTGAACGCGATCGTCGACGATCTCTCGCATCGCGTCACGCACTTTGCCTGAATGCTCTCCAAGCCACTCTTTACCATCCCCGAAAAGAAAACTCGGTGCTGCCAGAAAAGTAACATCCGCTCGAGAATCGGTAGATTGCAAAAGTGAATCAAGTTGTCTTCTTAGCGGCCCCGACTTGCCTTCACTCTCAAACATCGGCTTGAGCAACTCTAGCGGTCCGATCGTCAACCGCTTTACTTGATCTTCGGCTTTAGAGCTAAAATCATCCGTCACAGCCGCATACGATCGCCCTTCGGAATCCTTTGTCCAATATCGATATTTTTTGCTCCCAACATCAAGCGTGTTGGATTTCCAAGACTCGAAATCGTTGAGCATACTGCTAAGTGGGCCGGGATCTTTTCGGCTCCAACGCAGGACATTGTGATACGTGCCAACGCTTGCACCCGGATACCAACCTACTGCAACAGTGTTGAATGCGTCAGTTGCGACGAAACCAAATTCCGGCAGACCACCAGTACCCGAAGTTTTGGACGACGGATAAACACTCGACCACCAACTCGAAAGTGCAGACACACTATTCGATGCGGACGCTTGGCCCGCAACAATCTCTTGCTTCAAGAACAATACCGCTTCAAGCCCAGGTGGAAGCATCTCGGTCGAGTAAGGAGCACCGACACTTGGAGGAGTCCACGGGACATTCGATGCGTCGCTCTGGATCGAGAAAAACTCCAGCATGGGATCGATAGCCGACGCACCCTCTTTGTTCGCTCCTTCAGTTTTAACAACTGGAGTCGCATTATTTGCAACTTCGTTCGGTTTCGGCCCCTTCTGAATCGTCACTATGCCTTTCTTGTTCCCTTGGAGAACAACAAGCAATAAAGAGAGCAGTAAGATGGAGCAACCGACAACCATCGGCATAAACCAAACGGGTCGCTTCGGTTTTGATTTCTTTTTGCCAGTAGGCATCCCTTTGCCCACCGCTTTCGCCGGCTTGCTTCCGTCTGCCGACTTCGACTTGGTTTTCGGCGCCGCAGTAGCCGCAGTTGGTTTACTTGAAACGGGCTTGCCTGAATTCGTTGTGCTCGGGGACTGTGTATTAGTCGTTGGCGTAGTTACAGACGGTGTACTTACAGACGGTGTACTTACAGACGGTGTACTTACAGACGGTGTACTTACAGACGGTGTACTTACAGACGGTGTACTTACAGACGGTGTGCTTGCAGACGGTGTGCTTGCAGACGGTGTACTTACAGACGGTGTACTTACAGACGGTGTACTTACAGACGGTGTACTTGCAGCCGGTGTGCTTGCAGCCGGTGTGCTTGCAGACGGTGTGCTTGCAGACGGTGTGCTTGCAGCAGGTGTGCTTGCCACCTTGTTGATTGTCGGAGGTTTGCTTGATTGGGGAGTGCTACCCGGAGGTGTATTTGTAGTCGGTGTATTTGTGGCTTTATTGGGAAGTGCCGGTGGAAGACTGGCGGATGGGGACTTTGCCGGAGAGGGTTGCGCAGAAGGCTGTTTTACGGGGGAGGATGGTGTTGGCCTGGATGCATCCTGTATTGGTTTGCCCGGTATTGCTTTGTCCGGCGTTTGTTTGTCCGGTGTCGATTTTGTTGGCGATTGTTTTGCCGGGGTTGGTGTTACTTTAACCGGTGCTGCCTGAGTCGGCTTGATTGGTTCGACCTTTACAGACTTCTCAGCAACTGTGTTCGCTTCATCTGGTTTGGGAACAATCGGTGCCGCATTTTGAGGGTCTGCACTTTTCGTTGACGGGGAAGATGCTGTTTTTTCGAGTGGTGCGTTGTTGCTTGGGTCAATGTTCTTCGTGGTGGATTCGGCAGGCAGAATCAGTTGATCTAGTGCTCGGAGCAACGGGTCAACATTAGCGAAACGAACAGCAGGATCTTTTGCCAAGAGGTGCATCAAGCATCGAACTTGGGTTGCCGGCATTCGTTCCGGTGGTGTTACAGGAACATGAGCATGGAGTTTCGCCCAGTTCTCAACTGGAGCATCTTTTCCAGGGTCAACGGGCCATTGACCGGTAAGGCATCGGTACCAGAGGCAACCAAGAGCATAGAGATCCGAGGCGACGGATGGGAGTGCATTGGGGGCGAAGAGTTCGGGTGCGGCTAATGCCAAGCGGTGATCCAGTCCCCCGAGGACACTTTGAGTGGGGGCATGGTAAGGAGAGCGTGGTGGGAATAGAGGATCTCGCAGAAGTCGAAATCCGTGCATTTCGTTCCAAACAACCGCATCAAGACAAAGATGACCGTGCACGAGCTTCGATGTATGAAGGAACTTTAAACCAGCAGCGACATCGAGAACTAATCGGTGAGCTTGAGAAATAGACAAAGGACCTTGTTCTAGTACTTCTCGCAGGGACAACCCTGGGACTGCTTCGCAAACAGCGTAGAGGTGTTTTAGAGTTGCACCGGATTGCATCCAGCGATCTAGGTGAGGGGCGTGAACATGGCAGTGTCGTTCGGCCCATCGCAAGCTTGGGGGCCAAGCTTGCATCGACTCATTGGCGAGTGTTTCGTCAGCGATGGCAACAATCCAGAGAGCTTTCGGTGGGAATGCAGACCAGCGAGCCGTCGCTGCATCTTCTCCTTCATACCAAGCCGTACCGCGTTCGGCTTCGAGGGAACGGGTCACGCGAAGCTTGCCAAGTTGCAGTGGGTGGGAAAGCTCTCGGTACAGCACGTTCGCTTGGTAAGCGCTGAGTTTCTCTTGCTGAACCAATTCTTTGATCACCAAGGCGGGATCGATTTGGTTTTCTTGACCGATCGCATCGGCGACCGCGCGTGCCCACTGACGGCACTGCTCCGGCGTAGCAAGCCCTGCAAGGTGGACGCGTTCCCAAAGTTGCGCGGTAGTCAATGCCATCCGAAAGGATATCCCTTGCAAATCAGACGTTTTGGCAATAGGTTTAAGGCCGAGCGAGGACTTGGTTCTCGACGTATCCCTGATTGCTCTCTAGAAAACTCATTCCTTAGTATAATGGCTTCTCAGCTAATCGTGAAACCGACTTCAAAAGAAGTCGCATCGAGTGCCTGCGATTGGTTGATCGAATCGATCTCCGAAGCGATTCAAGAGCGGGGACGCTGCGTGGTGGCCTTGTCGGGCGGCACAACCCCTCGACAACTCTACGAATTTATTGCGCAGAGGCATTTGGATACGTTGGATTGGCGAAACGTCCATTTGCTTTGGGGGGACGAGAGAAACGTCCACCACACGGAAGACGAGAGCAATTACCAAATGGTCCGCTTCTCTTGGCTTGACCGCGCCGAGGCTACGAAGGATCCTCGGGCCATTCCCAACGCTTATCCGGTCCCGATCAACATTTCTGCTCCCGTTCAATCAGCACAAAAGTACGGCGAGACGATCCGGCAGGTTTTAGGAGATTCGCCATCAATCGATATCGTCTTGCTCGGGCTCGGCGACGACGCTCACACCGCATCGCTCTTCCCAGATACGGAAGCGTTGAATAGTCTCGATGGATTTGTGGCGAACTATGTGCCGAAATTCGAAGCTTACCGGCTAACGATGACTGCTTCGTTGATCAACCAAGCCAGAAAAATTGCTTTCTTGGTTTGCGGCTCGATGAAAGCCCCGGCGCTGGATGTCGTCTGGCACGGCCCGCGAGATCCGATGAAATTCCCCGCACAGTTGATTCATCCGGCCTCAGGGGATGTTTGGTGGTTTGTTGAAGCTTGCGCCGCTCCAAGATCCGGTTGGATTTAAGTCGGCTCCGATGGCGTTCGGTTTGAATTGAATCGAGTACGTCAAACACCGAGCAATGAAAGCGGTGCCGCGCAAGCGGCCCGGTGTTTGGTTTACGCGGTTTAATTCCATTTGATCGTCGAACGAATCGGACACCGGGCTGCTCGCGCAGCACCGCTAGAGACACCGGGCTGCTCGCGCAGCACCGCTTATATTGGGCTTTAAGCCAATATCGGCTGGACGACGTTACCATGCACGTCGGTCAGTCGGAAATCTCGACCTGCATAGCGGAACGTCATGCGTTGGTGATCGTACCCCATCAAGTGCAGGATGGTTGCATGGAGATCGTGAATCGATACGGGATTCTCAACGGCCTTGAACCCAAATTCATCGGTCGCTCCGTAAATCATGCCACGCCGAACACCACCACCCGCCATCCAAATAGAGAAGCCCCAGTGGTTATGGTCTCGCCCTTGGCTTGCTCCACTACCATCTTGCCCCATTTCGACGGTGGGAGTTCTACCGAACTCACCGGTACACAAAACGAGTGTTTGATCAAGCAACCCTCGTTGCTTCAGGTCGATCAGCAAAGCTGCGAGTCCTGAATCGCATTCGTTTGCAACTTTGCGATGCTCGTCTTTGATGTTCGAATGACTATCCCAAGGTTGCATTTCGCCGTGCCAAGTCTGAACGAATCGCACTCCTCGCTCGACGAGTCTGCGCGCGATCAAGAGTTGCCGGTTTTGCGGGCCATCGCCATAGAGTTTCAAAATATGTTCTGGCTCTTGAGAAATATCGAACGCATCACTGGCTTCGGTCTGCATCCGGAATGCGAGCTCGAAAGATTTCAAGCGAGCTTCGATCGCTTCCTCTCCCTTGCGATCCTCGAGATGTTGTCGATTGAATTGTTGCAGTAGAGCGAACTGAGCCGATTGCTCCTCCGCGCTGACATTTTGGTTCTTCAGGTGATCGATCAGCTTTGACACATCGGTCTTCGATGTATCCACACGAGTGCCCTGAAAAGATCCTGGCAGAAACGCGGATCGCCAGTTCCCAGCTCCACCAACGGGCAGACCACCGGGACACAACGCAACGAATCCAGGCAAATTTTCGTTCAGACTACCCATTCCCCATGTCAACCACGACCCGAGGCTTGGTCGTACCAATCGCATATCGCCAGTATTCATGAGCATCAACGACATCTCATGGCTGGGCAGCTCCGCATGCATCGATCGGATGACGGTCATCTCATCGACACAAGCCGATAGCTTTGGAAACAGGTCGCTAACGGGAATGCCGCTCTCGCCATGCTGCTTGAACTGAAATGGACTCGGAAGAGCAACACCGGTCTTTCTTTCAGTTTGCAAGTTGGAAAACGGAAGCATTTGACCGGCACGGCGTGTAAGTTCCGGTTTCGGATCAAACGTATCGACTTGGCTGACACCACCGTTGAGAAACACATGGATGATATGTTTCGCTTTACCAGGAAAATGGGGTGGTAGCAAACCAAAAGTCGGCTCGGAATGGTTCGATTGCGACTCGTTCGCTTGCAAATTAGAACTTGGTGAGTCTATTTGAAGTAGTTGGGCAAGAGCTAGCCCACCAAAGCCCGTACCACAACGGCGCATCCAATGCCGTCGAGAAGTGTCGATCGGATGGCGAGGTTGATCCGCAGATGTTGAGAATGACTGGTTGTGCATAATGATTAATCGATGAAGTTGAATTCGTTCGAAGCGAGCAGAGCGTGGGTTAATTGCGTCCAGCGTCGTTCTCGCAATGTTGGGTCGAGGTTTGCCAAGTTAGAATCAGCAGGTTGTCCAGCTAACAGAAATGTCTCTGCGGCCAACGATTCTTCTTGTGTGGGATCTCGACCAAAAACGTGTCGCACAATCGCTTCGAAGCGAGGTCGCAGTTGAAGCTCAAGAGTCGTCGCTGGAGCGGCTCCGTTCGACTCAGTCGCAACACTTGGAACTGAAACTGCTGTCATCGGCTCGGAAGCGATCTTAGCAGATAGCTTGCTTGCCCGCTCATAGATGAAAGTGGAGTTCAGCGCAAAGAGAGTTTGCTGTGGTACGTTCGTATCGGGACGTTTGGCAGTACAAGCATTCGGGTTCGCAACATCGAAGGTGCTCATCAAGGGAGACACCACGTCACGATTGACGAACCCGAAAACGCTTCGGCGCGCATTCGTCGGTGTGGCTTCTAGATCCACGGGACGCCCACCACGGGTTGTATCCAGCTCTCCCGATAGCGCCAGCATAGAGTCTCGCATCGATTCAAAATCAAGCCTGCGTCGTGGCATGCGCCAAAGCATGCGATTCTCAGGGTCGATTTCCCGAAAAGCTTTGTTCTCAACCGCAGCTTGGCGATATGCCCGACTTGTTACGATCTTGCGATGCAATTCCTTCAGTGACCAACCTTGAGTGCGAAACGAGTCAGCAAGCATGTCAAGTAACTCTGGGTGAGTTGGAGCCTCACCTCGAGTTCCGAAATCATCTGGAGTTCGTACAAGACCAAGACCGAAGTGGTGTTGCCAAGCCCAGTTGACGATCACGCGAGCGGTCAATGGATTATCAAGCGAAACGACAGATTTTGCCAACTCAAGTCGGCGAGTGCCGTTTTGGAACGTGACAGATCCGTTCTTCGAAAGTGCACTGAGGAATCGAGGTTTGGCGATGTTACCGGGTGTGAGCGGATTACCTCGCAAAAGCACTCGCACCTCATCCGGAGATGCTGCTTCTTTGACAACCATCGCTCTGGCTGGAGCGCCGGGCGCCGCGAGATTCAATTGATGAATCGCTCCACGCTTTCCGCTGATCATGTCGTTGATGGTCCGGTTTGTCAGCCTGGAGGCTTGGGACTCGGGGACTTCAAGTGGACTATCTGGGCCGTAGAGATGCTTGCGCAATTGGCGATGCGTGGGACTATTGATGATCAAATGCTCAGGATGATCATCCGGTAAGAGTGCACCTGAGGTGGAAGCTTCCAAGGCTGCGTTTAACATAGCCGTAGACCAGCGTTTGTGTTCTTCCGCAAAGATCTCGCCGTACGTTTGAGCAAGCTCCATGAGATTTTTGGGTCGCTTGGCTGCGAGAGCTTCGACGACCAATGGGTTCCAAACCGGTGGCTCGCTTCGCAATGCATGAAT
>Ga0255137_1000274_pt1 | contig 17519 bp, 17 predicted proteins | sample Law_Atlam_RepC_8_FD_188548 | JGI IMG/M metagenome (GOLD analysis project Ga0255137, IMG submission 188548) | Freshwater microbial communities from St. Lawrence River, New York, United States - Law_Atlam_RepC_8d | ecosystem: Environmental > Aquatic > Freshwater > River | place: USA: New York... | reverse complement strand
AGCCACAACCGCTGCAGTCGGCAGCGTCACCATCCCAACCATGATTAAAGATGGCTACAGTCGCCGCTTTGCCGGCGCCGTTGCCGCCTCTGCAGGAGCTCTTGGCAGCCTGATTCCGCCCAGCAATCTGATGGTGATTTACGCACTGGTGGCAGAGGTCTCGATTCCGCGCATGTTTTTTGCAGGCATTATTCCCGGAATTGTGGTTACTGCACTGCTGCTTGTGACCACTTGGTTCATCGCTGCTCGAAATGGTTTTGGTGGCCGGGGAGCCCCCTTCGCCATCGGCCCGCTCCTTCGCGCAATGTGGGACGGCAAGTGGGCTATGGGGGCGCCGCTGGTAGTCCTCGGTGGCATTTATGCCGGTGTATTTACACCGACCGAGGCGGCAGGCGTGGCGGTCGCGTACGCCTTATTTGTTGGCCTCTTTGTCTACAAGGAGCTCAACATGGAATCCATCGTCGAAGCACTTCGCTTCACGGCGCTGATCGCAGGACTGCTCGTGCTGATCACGCCGACCACCGCGTTTGGTCAAGTGTTGGCCCTGTACAACCTGCCAGAAAAGACCATCGAGTTCATGGGACCGATCGTGCAGAACAAGTGGCTTTTCCTGCTGGTCGTAGGCACTTTTCTGATTTTGATCGGCACCTTCATGGAGTCGCTGGCCCAGATCGTGTTGTTCACACCTGTGCTGTTGCCTGCCGCGGTCGCCGCAGGTATCGACCCGATCACCTTTGGTATTTTTACAGTGCTTACCTGCGAGATTGGTTTCCTGACACCACCTGTTGGTGGCAACCTATTCATCGGAGCACGGCTTGCTAAGGCCAGCGTCGAGCAGATTTCAATTGCTGTAATCCCATTTTGCCTCGCCTACATCGCTGGCATGGTGTTCGTGGTCGCTTTCCCGGAAATCGTGGTGTGGCTGCCAAACCTCATCTTCGGCCCCAGTAAATAGATAGTTCGGCAGAGAGCTATGTTTGACACCATATTCAGCGGCGGTACGGTTTACAACGGCGATGGCACGCCACCATTGATACAAGACGTAGGCGTCCGCGATGGTCGTCTGGCGGCAATAGGCGACCTGCGCTACGCAGCGACACGCGAAATACTGGACGTTACTGGCCTTGCGGTAACGCCTGGATTTATTGACCTGCACACGCATTCGGACTTCACGTTGGTTGTCGACGGCCGGGCGCAAAGCCAAGTGCACCAAGGCGTGACAACCGAAGTGGTTGGCCAATGCGGCGTAAGCTGCGCTCCCTTAAGTCGAAACGGTGACGTAAGCGAGATAGCAGCAGGACTTCCCGCGGATGCGGCGCGTGGTCGGCAGTGGCGCACCTTTGGCGAATACCTAAAGGTACTTGCCGCAAGTCCGCTTGGAGTCAACGTTGCGGCCTTCGTCGGGCATGGCACGGTACACCGCGCGGTGCTGGGGGATGCACTGCATGCTGGCGAAGTGGATGACATTGCCCGCATGAAGCGCTTGGTCGAGGAAGCGCTGGACGAAGGAGCAGCCGGCTTCTCCAGTGGGCTTGAATACTGGCCAGGCATCCTATCCTCGCCTGAACACCTGGTACCTTTGTGCGAGGCTGCGGCCCAGCGCGGCAAACTCTATTCCACTCATGTGCGTAACCGTGACCGGCACTACGACCAAGGTTTCGGTGAAGCCATCTCGACGGCAAGGCAATCGGGTGCACGCTTGCAGATCTCGCACATCCAGACCAAATTCGGTGCGCCTGCCTATGCGGGTGAACACACGCTCGAGTTGATCGCCGCCGCGCGCCGGTATGGCGTGGACATCGCCTTCGACGTAATCCCGCACGACTGGAACAACACCAGTGTCATTGCCATACTGCCCAAGTGGGTTCGCGAGGGCGGTACACGGGCCACGCTTGAGCGGCTTAAAGACCCTGCAGTGAGACAAAAGGTTAAGGACAACCCCGCGCCGATGTTGCTGATCGTAAAGGCCGCACAATGGGAAAAGGTTAAGCTGCTGAACGCGCGTGCCAATCGGGCTTTGATCGGCTGCGATTTTGCTGATATCGGACGTCAACGCGCAGTAGATCCCTACGATGCTCTGATGGACATGTTGATCGAAGAGGGGGATGATGCGCCGCGCATGATGTGGGCCACGCAAAGCTTCAGCGGGCCTGAGATCGAGATGTTCATGCGGGACAGCGCATGTGCCGTCATTTCTGATACCGCAGCACTTGCACCGGATGGCGTGCTGGCTGACCAACTATTTTCCCTCAGTGGCTACGGCTGGGCTGCGCGCTTCCTGCAGCACTATGTCTGCAATCGCCAGCTCATGTCGATGGCAGAAGCGATCCGGCGCATAACGGCATTACCAGCTTCGCGCTTAAAACTGACCGATCGCGGTCGACTGCAGGTCGGCAACTGGGCCGATGTGACGGTGTTTAACCCAGAGCAAATCGAAAGCCGCTTTACCGTGAGCGATCCACGCGCCTATCCCGGCGGAATCGTGCATGTGATGGTTAATGGCAAACTGGCCATGCTCGATGGTTGTCGTACTGAACACAATGCAGGTGTCGTACTACGCGATTTCCCAGGTTGAAGTTGCCGGCAAAGTCTTTTCAGAACGAATTTCGGCATATGCTTTGCCCTTAAGTTGTTCCAAGGTTTTTTACAGGGCTTATCGTCGGCTACGCGGATAAATGCTTCGAACTTGAGCTCTTACCTGATCAATCAACAAATGATCATGTGCGGTTCTTGCGTGAGCGCGAAGTCTTTTTAGGGCAATGTTCGCATGCGGTATTTGTCAAGAAAGTTGGCCGCTTTTCCAAATGGCTATCGCCACTCTTTCTGGCAACTTCAGATTCTCCCTTGGCGGATTTAGCCACACCTCTTTGATGTGCTCCCAGTTGCGCGTCTGCCTTGACCTCCATCGGCCCGGCTTGCTCCACTTGGCCGCTTCATAAACTTCCTTGCGCTTGTGCAAAATCTCTTTGTCATGGCCCGCATGTCTTTGCTCAGGCGTCACAAACCCAATCCCACTGTGCCGATGCTGAGTGTTGTACCAAGTCACAAACCCTTGTACCCACGCTCTGGCTTGTTCCAAATCTTCAAACCGCTTACGCGGATAGGCCGGCGTGTACTTGAGCGTGCGAAACAAGGCCTCCGAGTACGGGTTGTCATCGCTCACGCTGGGCCTGCTGAACGAGGGCAGCACGCCCAGCTTTTGCAGCGTCGCCAGCATCGTCGCCCCCTTCATCGGGCTGCCGTTGTCCGAGTGCAGAACCAATTGATCTGGCCTGACGCCTTGGCTCAGGCAGGCTTTGCCGATCACTGTTGAAGCATTTTCTGCCGACTCTTGCCAGTGCACCTCCCAGCCCACAATCAGCCGACTGAACACGTCCAGCACCATGTACAGGCGCATGAACTGCCCCCGCACCGTGCTGGGCAAGTACGTGATGTCCCAGCTCCAAACTTGGTTCACACCATGGGCCACCCACGCTTGGGGCGCAGCCACCTTTTTGGGCAACTGCGCTTTGCCTCTGCGGTTGACCTGGCCGTGCTCTTTGAGCACCCTGTAAAAGGTCGCCTCAGAGGCCAGGTACAGCCCTTGGTCTGCCAAGCTGGGCACGATTTGCGAAGGCGGCAAACTGGCGTTCTCAGGGGTGTTGCACACCCGCACAATCGCTTGCTTTTCTTCTGGCGTGAGCGCCTGCGGGTGAATGCGCCCACGGGCGGCTTGGCCGCGCCTGTCACTGAGCTCGTGGGCTGGCTCGCTCCAGCGGCGCAAGGTGCGGCAGCTGATGCCCAGCACACCACACGCTTTGTGGCTGCGTGCGCCACAGGCCACCGCCTCGGTGATCAATTGGATGGCCATCTGTTTCATCTCCAGAGGAATCAGTCTTCCTCTTTGGTGCCCCAGATGGCCTGGGCTTTTTTTGACAGCACCAGCAAGGCGGCCGCTTCGGCCAGTGCCTTGTCCTTTCTCAAGATCTCCTTTTCCAACTGCTTGAGCTTCTTGCGCTGCTGGGCCAAATCGGCCTTGCTTGCAGGCTCTGAGTCCGGCTCAAGCGATTCGAAAGCGGCCTTCCAAGCGTCCAGTTGTTCAGGGTACAGGCCGTGCTGGCGGCAGTATTCAGAGCGTTGGGCCTCGTTCATGGCGGCCGTCTGAATGATGGCGGCCAACTTGGCTTTGGAATCCCAGTCATCTGGGCGAGAGGACTTTGCAGGCACGACGAATCCTTGGTTGCGAAAGAGTTTTTTCCAAGAATACAAGGTCGGCACGGCCACACCGGTGTCGCGGCTGATTTGGGCAACGCTTTGGTTGTGGGGCGGCATCATCTTTTTGACGATCTGTTCTTTGAATTGCGGGCCATAGACTGGCATGAGCTCCATCTTTCCCGCCCCTCGGTGGATTAAATTTGTCTCTTCAAGAGACCGGACAACTATCGTGACAGAGGGGGCATGCAGCAAATACTCACGCGGGCGTCAAAAAGCCCTACAGCGCGTTTTTTCTTGGGCTCGCTGGGCTTGCTGGGCTCGCTTCAAAACAAACGTAGCGTTTTTTTCAAGTTCAGCACAACGCCAGCAGTGTCAACGCACATGAAAAAAACAATGCCGCATTGACACCTTGCTGGCGTCACTGGCGACAGATTTAAATGGGCTTGTTTGACTGTTCCGAAATCTATGAAAAGACATCGAAAAATCTATGAAAAGTAGTAAACCCGAACCATACTACTTTAAACATGAGTAAAAGCACTTAGAGTTTCCTCTAAGTGCTTGATTTCATTGGGAATTTTTGGTGGGCGATGCAAGTTTCGAACTTGCGACCCCTGCAGTGTGAAAACGCCAACATTTCACCTTTTTCCCGTTTAAAAACAACAACTTAGCTGTTTTCAACAGGGTCAAAGTAGTATACTTGTAGTATAGCCATGTAATTATAAAGTGATATTAAAATACAAATTCTGTAACCACGACTGTAAACCAGTGTCATTTCTTTTTACGGTGCTAGTTTTTTAAGCACCTATCACATGGTCTTTGTGGCTCAGAAACGGCTCAATGTATATGGAGTTTTCGTTCCTGGCACGGCATTACTTGATGTCAACAAATCTTAGCGGAGGTTCAAGTAGCCATTCACGATTTGTATGAGCAAGAGGCGCACCGAGCGGTTGTTACCGCTCATAGTGCGCATCTTTTGCATATCAATCAGTAAGTTTATATTATTCTTTTAGTTAATCAATCTTTAATTCGTTTTCAGATCGACTGATTTTAAGACTTCTGCTAATTGAGCGCAAGTGAGATTCCATTGCGGCGATAATTAAATATAAGGCTATTGCCATGAAGAGAGCGAAAGCAGCACCAGCACCAATCAGAATATTTAAACCCGTTTTTTTGGCAATTTCTACACGAAGCTCTTCCGCATTCATCTCGGCTTCAAATCTTGCTTTTTCAGCTGCCTCAAATTTACGTGCCTCAGCCTTTATCTCATCCCATTTCTCAATATGAAAATTAACCGCTGGTATAAAAACTCGAAGTTCATTATTTTTAGATCTCAGTGATATTACTTTTTCATGCAATAAAATAGCGCAGACAACTCGGGTAGCATCTGTTACATATGGCTGACCTCTATCGTACCTTGGCGCATCAGCAATACGTTCTATATTGCTTCTAAAATCTTCGGTAGCCTCCTCCGAAAAAAGTGGCAAATTTAAATTTGACTTTTTATTTGATTCATTTAAACAAGCCACTATCTTTCGTGACTCATCTAAATATTTAAAAGTCAATGGAGCCTCTTTTGGAGGTTCAACTTTTTTCTCCTCCTTAGGCGCCTCTTTTTGCTTATCAAGTTGATTTAAAAATTCATCAATATTTACTTCTTTTTGAGGTGCCGATTTTACTGGCTCCGGCTCTTTAGGTTTAGCAGTCAGAAACCATAAACCCGCAACCAAAGCAACAATAGATCCCAAAAGGGAAAGTCCCATTAGGACCATTACCACAAATTTAAAAATCTTCAGAAACAGCTGTTCTGTATTTGATGTCATGCTCATGTGAATACCTCAGTAAAAAAGAAAATTAAAGCTTGTAGAGGCGTTCACGCTCTTTTTGGCGTCTTTGTCTATCCGCTTCCTCACGTTCAGCTCTCTGTCGTTGCTCTTCTACAGCTGCTTGCGCACGTCGAATTCTTTCCCGCTCCTCGCTTTCAAGCTTTGCCCTTTGTGCGACCAATGATGGATGCTCACAATTAGCAAGTTGTGAGACCTCACGACCGGTAGATACTATCAGTCCTGAACGAATGATCACGTTATTACCATCGCGTTGGTCAATCATCTGCATGTTTTCATCGCGCCAGGGGTAATTGTGGAGATGATCAGCCCTGCCCAGCAGCTTGCCGATGGCAGCTGGCGAATGACTGATCTGGCCTGGGGTGCTGAGGCTTGGCTGGCGGTGCGCTTGCACCTGAGCCCCAGCACAGCGGGACAAACCCGCGACTTGCTGGCCGCCAGCGTGAGCGGTACCGCGCTGGATGGCAACCAGATGCAGTCCTATGCGCCTGTGCTGCAACTGCCTGTGCTGGACGCCGCCGCTTTGCAGTCCTTGCCCCGCAACGATACGGCCTACACCCGGCTGGAAGAACTGGCTTTTGCTAAAGCGTCTGAACAATTGCGCCAATTGGCCAAAGACGGCGACCGCCAAGCCACACAGCGGGCTTTGGATGTGCTGGAAAAGCGCTTTGGGCACCACCCATGGCTCAACGCCAAGATCGAGCAACTGCGTCAATTGGCTGACCAAGACTCTGAAATGATGGCCAAGGAGGTGCGCTACTCCATGATGCGCATGTCACGGCGCTTGGTCTCGAAAGAAGAAATGGCCTATGCGGGTGACGAGACCCACATCAGCGAATCTGTCATGCCATCTTTCTTGCGCAAGAAGGTGAGCGAGGGCAAGGGGAAGAAGCAGGACTGAGAGAGTCAAGCGCTGACTTAGACTGTGGCCCATGGCCCACACAACAAAACCTCAACGCAGCTTTTGGAAGTGGGCCATTGCCCTGGCAATGGCCCTTCTGCTGGGCTATGGGTTCATCATCGAGCCACGCTGGGTGGTGGTGACCCCCTTCAAAAGCAAGTGGGTTTGAAGGGCGGGACATTCAAAATCGCCCAGCTGTCAGACCTGCACCTCTCAGGCATTGGGTCGGTGGAAGAAGTAACCTTGAATCACCTCAAGGCACTGCAGCCCGATTTGATCTTGCTGACGGGTGACGTGATCGGTGACCGCCACGCCTTGCCAGCACTTGAAGACTTTTTGAAAAGCCTGCCAAACGCCATCAAAGTGGCCATCGGCAAACATGAGCTTTTCACGCCCAGAAGCAGTGGGCGATATACGGCCGGCAGCTACCAGACTGCTTGGGGTAATTTGCACGTTTCACGCGGCATCGGCACCTCGATGATCCCATTGCGCATCGGTGCACGGCCCGAGATTGTGTTGTTGGAATTGAAGTGATAAACTAACAACATTGGCTAAAACCAATCGCCCGATTTAAGAACTTGCGGGGGCGTTAAATCCGCTAAACGTCTCCAGCACTCCTGGCCTTGCGTGCAGAAACGGACGTTTTCTCTGTAGCAAGGCGCAGGAGTTTTTTTATGGTTAATCGTTTTTCTGGTCTACGTTGCCGCCCTGGTGACTTGGCCGTCATCGTGCAAGACGAACCCGAATGCCGGGCCAATATCGGACAGATCGTTCGTGTTCTTCGCGAGTACACAGAATTTCCGGATGAAATGGGATTTCATTGGCTTGTCGAACCGCAGTCGAGCCAACCATCGCCAGTCTTGGTGGGTATTTCAGGAAAAACCCAATCTGTCTTGGTGTACGACAACGCCAACCGTGCTCATTACGATGGCTGGCTCAGGCCCCTGCACTACACACAGTCCCCCGATGAAATGACCCTGCTGACGAGCGTACCAAGCAAAACGACAGCGCCCGAATTCACTCCAGTGCATGAGACACAAATTTTGAGCTGCAAGCTCACGGCATGAGCCTTTAGCCCATCACCATCACCTTATGTGCAGGTAGCACACGTCGCCGATTTATGACCACTTGCAGTGGCGACTCACAAATCACTGCTAAAGCGTCGCCCTCGCGCTTTGAGCCCCCGCGAGTTCTGGCGATGCCGGAACTGCATGGGGCGCAAGGAACTTGAAATGTCTACACACACCACCCTTTTCAACAACGGCGACTTCAGCCTACATGCCAGGATTTCTGCCGTGGTTTCACCTGAAGGCGGTTACGCGTTGACCATCACCAGCCAGCGCCAGGAATCACGCAATTCGCATGAGGAGCAGGTTCGATTTTTCGCCTGTCTAGAGCGTGAGGGCCTGCAAGCTCTGGCTGGCCTGATTCAGCAAGAACTGCAAGTTTCCCGCGAAGGAGTGTCCGCATGAGTTACTTCGACCACATCGATCTCAAGTACCGCCCAAACAGCTACTTTTGGGCCAGAGAACACGGCATTCCTTTGGTGTCCGATATCAAAGGTGCTGAACGGCGCAAACTTTATGAAAAGGCACTGCAGGCGGACGTGTCCGAACTGATTGACCCCGAGCTGCTGCAGCATGCCCTGCCCCATGAAGATCGACAGGCGCAAGGGCGGATTCACCCAGCTTTCATGGGGGGCGAATACTTACCCAACAACCGGACTGGAGAGGTGGAAATCGCCCGCATCACCATCGCATCCACCACCCAGGACGTGACCTGCATCTATGCCCGCCCCGTGGGCCAACGCATTCATTACCGAGTCGTTGATGAATACAGCGGAGACACGCTTGACGGCCGGGGTCACCGTACTAGCCTCAAGCCTTTGACGTTGAAACAGCTGACCGACTTTTTCTTGAAGAGCTGGAACCTGCTCAGTTGCCTGGACGCCAACTTTGAAAGCCATGCTTATCCGCGCGACGAAGTGCATGACTTCATCGTGGATGCCTCCAGCAATTTTTACGCCGAATTCGACGCACTCATTCATGCCCATGTGGATGAGTGGCTTGACCAGGTATCCCCCATTCAGGATGACGAGTGAGAAAAGCACCATGACTAATCCCATTTTCAAATCCACAAGGACACCCATGCTGACCGAACGACTTGTAAAAGCCCTGGCTTTGGCCATTGAAGCCCATGATGGCCAAAAGCGAAAAGGCACTGACATCCCCTACATCTCGCACCCCATGGCAGTGGCAGCCATCGCCTTGGAGTACGGTGCAGACGAAGAACAGGCCATGGCCGCGTTGCTGCATGACGCAGTAGAAGACGGTGGTGCTCCCTTTGCGCATCGCATTCGAACCGAGTTTGGCGATCGTGTGGCCGATATCGTTGAAGGCTGTACCGACGGTGTGCCTGATGCCACCGGACAAAAGGAAGACTGGAAGCCGCGGAAAACCCACTACCTAGACCATCTGCAGCACGCCAGCGCAGATGTGTTACTGGTCAGTGGGGCTGACAAGTTGCACAACGCCCGCGCCATCGTCAGTGATTTGCAACGCATTGGCACAGCCGTGTTTGATCGCTTTTCTGCCAGCCAGGCGGATACCCTCTGGTACTACGATGAACTTGCCAAAATTCACATCAAAAAAGACACCTCAGTGTCGCAAGCGCTTAGCCAGACGGTGGGGCGCATGAAAAAGTTGGCGGGCTGAATATGCTCGGCGCCCTCATCGGTGACATCGTTGGCTCTGCCTACGAATTCAGCCACTTCAAAGGCAAATACCTCACGCCGCTGTTCCACCCCAAAGTCCGCTTCACCGATGACACGGTGTGCACGGTGGCCGTGGCCGATGCGCTGACGCAGGGCGCTGACTCACAAGCCACCCTGATTGAGTGGTGCCGCCGCTATGCAGAAAACGGCGGTTGGGGCAAACAATTTGCCGAATGGTTCATGGACGACAACCCGCAGCCCTACGGCAGTTGGGGCAATGGCGCAGCCATGCGCATCGCCCCTGTGGGACTGCTGGTCAGCACCGAAGCCGAAGTGCTCGGCTGGTCCGACACAGTGACCACCATCACGCACAACCACCCTTATGCGATGAACGCAGTGTTGATTAGCCAGACAAACTGAGCCATTGGGGGGGTGCAGCTTTCAAAGCCAATCAACACTTAGCGTTTTTTTGATCCTGAGCACTGCGCTAGCTGTGTTTGTGCAGCGGCAAAAAACAATGCTACTCAGACACCATGCTGGCGTCACGGTTGACTCATTGAAATGGGCTTGTTTGACTGTTACGAAATCTATGAAAAGACTTCGAAAAATCTATGAGAAGTAGTAAACCCGGACCCTACTACTTTGAACTAAAGAAAAAGCACTTAGAGTTTCCTCTAAGTGCTTGATTTCATTGGGAATTTTTGGTGGGCAGTACAAGTTTCGAACTTGTGACCCCTGCAGTGTGAAAACGCCAACATTTCACCTTTTTCCCTTTTAAAAACAACAACTTAGCTGTTTTTGACTGGGTCAAAGTAGTATACTTGTAGTATACCCATGTAATTACAAAGTGATATTAAAGTTTAACTTCTGTGACACATGCTGTAAACCAGTGTCATTTCTTTTTACGGTGCTGTTTTATTAAGCACCTCTCACATGTTCATTGTGACTCATAAACGGCTCAATGTATATAGAGTTTTTGCTCGGGCAGGCTCAATGTATATAAAGTTTCAAGTCCCACAGACCGGCAATGTGCATGGAGTTTTGGTTCGCACCAGCCAATGTATATAAAGTTTTGGTGGCGACGATTAAGCACCCTCCTCCTATGAGTTGGGCGCCGCAAGACTCGGTTCAAGAATTGGCCCAAGAGTCGGTCAATAATTCATCTCTCGATCTGCCCACTGACACGCTGGCCGCGATTTGAACAGCTTGTGGGTGTAGTGCCGATCTTGCTGTGACCAGACCGTTCATTGGGCACGCGCTGGTCAAACTGAAATCGGCGACCTTGATCAAATGGTCATCAGCGTCAACACGCAAGTCGCCTCTTTTTTCAGGCGATTCACTTCAGGGTTGCTCTGCAGCTTGACCCTGAGTTGTGGCCTGCTCGCGCATGAATATATAGAGACCTGAGGCCACGATGATGGTCGAGCCCATAACCACACTCCAAGCCGGAACATCTCCAAAAAACAAGAAGCCCAGCAACACGGCCCAAACGATCAGTGTGTATTGATAGGGCACAACAACGGCTGCAGGCGCGAAGCGCAAAGCCCGATTGACGCCCATGTGGGCCAGTGCCGAGACGATTCCCAGCAAGCTAAGACATAGAAAATCGAACAGGCTCGGTTGTACCCAGAAAAAAGGCGCAATCACCAAGCCGAATAAAAACGCACTCGCGACTTGCCATGTGACCAGTGCAACCTCATCAGTTCCTGCGAGTCTGCGGGTGAAGATATTGAGACCAGCAAAAAGAAGGGTTCCACCAATTGGAATGAGCACAGCCCAGCCATAACCCTCACCAGTCGGGCCGACTGCAATCAGAACACCCACAAACCCGATGACAATGGCCAACCAATGTCGCCAGCTGACGTGCTCCTTGAGAAAGACAATTGCAAAAAATGTGACAAAAATCGGCCCAGCCAAGTAGAAGGCCACGGTATCGGCCAGCGGTAAATACATCACAGCCCAGTAGAAAAAGGCCACCTCTGCGGTCGAACAAATGGCTCTACAAATATGGAGCCAAGGCCGCTCTAGCACAAGAATGGCACGAAAACCCACCCGCCGGACAGCCGGTGCCAACATGATGCCCGCCGCCAAAGATCGAATCAGCATGATTTGCGCAACGCCATAGGTGGCCACCAGCCACTTGCCCATCACATCGTTGATGGAAAACAAAAACATCGCGCCCAGCATCAGCCCGATACCGGCAAGTGTTCGATCAGAAGAAATAGTGGGGTGCATGGATAGAAAATACTTCGTTGCAACGAACGGTACATTGAAAATGTTGGCAAGTGATCAAGCCCATACTGCTTAGAACTAAAGAAAAAGGTAAGCGACTACACCACATGAATTGCTGAACAACAAATCAAAAGTCACATTCAGCAGTCAGAGTCACTTTGAAACTCCGAAAAATTTCAAGGCTGCACTCAAAAGAGCTTGCTGTCCAGCAAGAGTCCCCCCCTCACTCCACCCCATGTCTGCAGGCATCTGAAACCCCTTACTTGCTGCGAACTGCTGAGCTGTTTGAACTTTTAACGGCCCTATAAATGCACCATGCGCCACTTCATCAAAATACTGGATTTCCAACTTTGAATTGTTTTTTACCTTGACCTTTTCAGCCCATTGAAGTGTTGTCATCATGCTTCCTGATGGACTTGTCTGGCTGCATTGATCAGCCGTTCCGCTGGGCACTTCTGAACTTTTTACATTAAATCTACACGGGTCAGAAATCATCCAACGACGTTGGCCCACACGCGCAGCAAGATCATCTTCCTTGCCAAATGCAATGAAAACTGGCACTTGAATTTCCCATGGATAACCAATACCCACGGGTGTTGGCGCCTCTGAAAAAACTCCTTTTACATGTTTCGGATCAACGACAGATGCCAAGTTGATGACCACAGATGCACCGTTGGATATGCCATAGAAGTAGATCCTTTCAACATCGATATCCACACGCGTCAATGCCCACTGATAAGCTTGCAACGCAACTTTGTAAAGCATCATTTGCCTGTAGGCGTTACCTGTCCGTGGTGGAACGCCATTGTGTTTGTAGGCATCAAAAATCAAAGTTGCCATGCCGTTCGCAAAAAACGCATCAGTAATGACATCGGCATCGCCACGACCGCCTCCACCATGAACAGCAATGAGCAAAGGTGGTTTTTTAGAGTTGGCATCGGCTGGCGGTATTCTGAAAGACACGCTTGAATGGCATGGATCAAACCCAGACAACTCTCCATGCACAGCCATCCCGACAACAGATGGACGTTTGATCACATCTGGCTTGCACTGATTGGAGTCCAATTTCACTAACTGGGCCGCAGCAGAAAATGCACCTGATAGCGAAATGCAAAAAAGTAGTGCTTTCAGTAATTTCATGTGCTTCACCTCAACATTTTTTTTGGATTAGAGCATTAGGATCCAGATTTTTTCAGCCGTCTAGCAGCAATTTATTAGAAATTTTGTTTATCGAATCTGGTGTATATGGCATTCCCCCAAGCCTGTAGACAAAGACCATGTTGGATTAAGTTGAGCAGTTGACGCACTAACAGACTTCCACCTCGCTTGCTGCGCCTCCAATAGTGACATGTGGTCCAGGTGGCCATATCTCCGAAGCAACATGGTCTGATCCCGATGACCAAGAATTTGCGAGGCAACGCCAACACCCACGCCATTCCTCAACAGCGATGCAGCGACCCAATGTCGGATGTCATGCACTCGCAGATCTGGACGACGCAACATGCCCGTCATGCTGCTCCACTTCTTTCGATAGCAAATCGGCGTGATGCCGTTCTTGCCCGCAAAGATCAATCGATCCCCAGAACCAGCAGTCAATCCAGGTTTCAAACGTTTGGCCAGTGCCATCGTTTCTGGCGTAAAGAACAGTGTTCGCGAATCACCGTTCTTGGTCCTGGGCACTATAAGTTTGCCGCCTGCGATATCGAGATCTTGCCATGTCCGTTGGAGAAGCTCACTCTTTCGAGCGCCAGAGTCCACCAGCATCCAAACGAACAGCGTGAACAAGCGGTCTCTGCCCATTTTTGCGGCCAGGCGCAAGGACAAAATATCCTGCTCTGACGAAGCAACATAACGAATTTTTTCCTCGAAGCGCTTGACGGCAAGTGTGGGTGAAACGAATCCTCTTGGCGCCATCCGACGATTCACAACAGCCCATCTATAGACCTGCCCTAAAGCACCAATGTCTCTGTTGACGGTGGAAGTTGCATAGCCTGATTCGACCAAGGCCTCGGCTGCCTTTTGCAGCCGTTCACTGGAAATGGACCATGCCGATTCGTGGCCAAAACCATGGACTGGATCGCACCATTTTCTGAGCCGCAGCTCCAGTTCAAGACGGGGTTTTGCAAGCGAATGCGCTTGGACCAGTTCAGCTAACGTGACGTCAACAGGAACGAAAAATGAAGCCGCATCAGCTGCAGCTTTGAGATCGATGGGGTGTTTGAATTTGCTCATGGGGTTTCCTGGAACACTGCCTTAGAAAACCTAAAACAAGTGTGAAGAAAACCCTAACAGTCGTTGATTTGGAAGAGGAAATTCCAAAAGTGGTGGGCGATAGAAGTTTCGAACTTCTGACCCCTGCAGTGTGAATGCAGTGCTCTACCCCTGAGCTAACCGCCCTATCGCTTGATAGCGAAGCCGCAAATTATGGCATAAAAATCAGCAGGATTCGGCTCTTCATCCACTAAAAAATGGCTGTGATGCAACACTGAATGTCTAAATTCCGGCCGACTGTCGCCATATGGTTTTGCCACCACTGGATTTATCAAGTTGCGACAAGACGTCATCATGGGCTGCAGTTTCCTGTGCGTTGGCCATTAAAACAGGCAGTTCGTAGTGCCTCAGATCTACGGTCACGATTTCACGTTGCGTATCGTTAATAGCATCGCCCGCGTCAATCATCAGGGCCTCTTGCCCACGCGTCATGTTGATGTAAACATCGGCCAGCAGTTCGGCATCTAACAAGGCCCCATGCAATGTACGACCCGAGTTGTCCACCTCCAGACGGTCACACAGGGCATCTAGGCTGTTGCGCTTGCCCGGGAACATTTCCTTGGCCATGACCAAGGTGTCCACCACGCCGTTGACGTAATGGGCGAAAGGTTTCTTGCCAATTCGTTCAAGCTCTTTATTCAAGAAGCTGACATCAAACGCTGCGTTGTGAATGATGATTTCTGCGTCGCTCAGGTAGGCCAGAATTTCGTCACTCAACTGGGCAAATTTGGGTTTGTCACGCAAAAACTCGTTGCTGATGCCGTGTACCTTCAGCGCGTCTTCGTGGCTGTCGCGTTCAGGGTTAAAGTAAAAATGGAGGTTATTGCCAGTGAGTTTTCGGGCGAACAGCTCAACGCAGCCCAACTCAATGATGCGGTCGCCACCTTCGGCTGACAAGCCAGTAGTCTCAGTGTCCAGAACAATTTGGCGCATGTTTTTTGGCTCCACCCGCTCAATGAAGCTCTTTGGCGTGGTTGATGGTGTATCGCGGAATTTCTATCAACAAATCCTCTTTGGCGACATAGGCTTGGCAACTCAAACGGGAGTTGGGCTCCAGTCCCCAGGCTCGGTCGAGCAGGTCTTCTTCTGTTTCTTCCATCTCGTTCAGGCTGTTAAATCCTTGACGCACAACCACATGGCATGTGGTGCAAGCCGCGCTCATGTCACAGGCATGTTCAATATTGATTTTGTTGTCCAGCAAGGCCTCACAAATGCTGGTGCCCGAGGGGGCTGTGATTTCTGCCCCACTGGGACAGTATTCAGGATGCGGGAGTATTTTGATGACGGGCATGGAGATGTCTGTTTTTTTAATGCGGTGGTAACTTTTACAAGGACTGGATGTTTTGCCCAGCCAATGCTTTTTGAATACTGTAATTCATGCGCTCAGCGGCAAATGCCTCAGTTCCTTTGGCCAATGCTTGAGTAGCGTCTTCGAGCACTTGGGCCTCTTGCTCGGTCAAGAGCATGGCTTGAAGTGCGGCCATCAAGGCCTCAATGGCGCTGCGGTCTTGCTCGCTCATCGGCTTGTATGGCACTTCGGGTGGCTAACAGCATGCGGTCAGCGTCAACCCGGGCTTCGACCAGGGCTCGGGCTTTCATATCGGCTTGCGCGGTGGTAAAGCTTTCTTTCAGCATGGTGGCGATTTGATCATCGCTGAGTCCATACGAGGGCTTGACATCAATTCGGGCTTGTACCCCGCTCAGTTGTTCTTTGGCGTCCACGCTCAACAGACCATCAGCGTCCACCGTGAAGGTGACACGGATGCGCGCAGCACCTGCGGCCATGGGTGGAATTCCACGCAATTCGAAGCGGGCCAAGCTGCGGCAATCTTGCACCAGATCACGCTCACCTTGCACCACATGCAGCGCCAATGCAGTTTGACCGTCTTGGTACGTGGTGAAGTCTTGCGCCATGGCCGTCGGTATGGTCTGGTTACGAGGAATGATGCGCTCCACCAAGCCTCCCATGGTTTCAATGCCCAGCGACAAGGGAATCACGTCCAGCAAAAGCAATTCACCCGCAGCGTTGTTTCCAGCCAGTTGGTTGGCCTGAATGGCAGCCCCCAAGGCCACGACTTCATCGGGGTTGAGATTGTTCAGCGGTGCTTGCCCAAAAAAGTGGGCCACGGCCTGTTGAATTTGCGGCATGCGGGTCGAGCCACCCACCATGACCACCCCTTGCACATCTTCTTTGGCCATTTGGGCATCGCGCAGGACTTTGCGCACGGCCGTCATGCAACGCTGCGTCAAGTGTTGCGTCGCTTGTTCAAATTGGGCTCGGCTCAACTGGCAAGCCAAACTGCCCGTTGACAAGCTCACACTCAAACTGACAGCGTCAGCTTGGGTCAGGCCTTCTTTGGCCGCGCGGGCCGCCGCCTTGAGTTGGGTTTTGTCCTGGGCCGTCACGGCTTGCAAAGTTGGCTGCTGTGCCATGGCTGCATCGGCCAGGGCTTGGTCGTAATCATCGCCCCCCAGCGCAGAGTCGCCGCCAGTGGCCAGCACCTCGAAGACGCCTTGGGTCAAGCGAAGGATTGAAATATCAAAAGTGCCGCCTCCCAAGTCGAACACGGCATAAACACCTTCACTGGCGTTGTCCAGTCCATAAGCAATGGCAGCGGCTGTGGGTTCATTGATGAGCCGCAGCACGTTCAAGCCCGCCAATTGCGCTGCGTCTTTGGTGGCTTGCCGTTGGGCGTCGTCAAAGTAAGCGGGCACGGTGATGACAGCACCGTAAATGTCATCGTTAAAAGTGTCTTCAGCGCGGTACCGCAAAGTGGCCAGAATTTCGGCACTCACTTCTACGGGTGATTTGGCTCCTTGAACTGTCTGAAGGCTCAACATGCCCGCATCGCTGTCGATAAATTGATAAGGCAGTTTGCTGATGTTGGCTATGTCTTTAAGCCCCCGCCCCATGAACCGCTTGACCGAGGCAATGGTGTTGACCGGGTCGGTGGCGGCGGCTTTCAGGGCCTCAAAACCAATTTGCCGACCCTGGCCTGGCATGAAGCGCACCACAGAGGGCAAAATCACCCTCCCCTCATCGTCGGGCAAGCACTCGGACACACCGTTTCTGACCGACGCCACCAGTGAATGGGTGGTACCAAGATCAATGCCAACAGCTATGCGGCGTTGGTGGGGGTCGGGCGATTGGCCCGGTTCAGAAATCTGCAGTAACGCCATGGTCAATCAGAGGGGTGTTGTGAAGTCACTTAGCCCTGTCAGGCGAAGTGTCTCAAGGGTCAAGTCAATCGGTCGAGTTTAGCGTTCACATCTTGCATGAAACGTTCAATGAACATCAGGGCCCTCACCTGCCCAACGGCCTGAACTGGGTCTTGGGCCTGGTCTAGCAACCGGGCCAGATCCTGGT